>Ga0075424_100002787_pt1 | contig 16146 bp, 9 predicted proteins | sample SoiMethybrSBSTD3_FD_75301 | JGI IMG/M metagenome (GOLD analysis project Ga0075424, IMG submission 75301) | Bulk soil microbial communities from a Populus tree surrounding site in Tennessee, USA - Soil MetaG P. TD hybrid SBSTD3 | ecosystem: Environmental > Terrestrial > Soil > Tree plantation...
CACAACAACGGCCTGGCCAGCAGTCAGTGGCACTCGGGGGCTTGGGATTGTCGCAACCACCGAATCCTTCGGCTTGGCAGATGGCACGTCGACCTTCTTCACCTCGTAGCCACGGCTCTTAAGAAGCTCCTGGAGTGCTTGGACGTCGCTACCTATGGCGTTGGCTGGTATGACAGGCCCGCGCGCCGCGCGCCGGGGAGAGGTCGTCGGTGAAGGGACCGGCGGGTTAGTCCGTCTAGGGGAGATAGTCTCTGAGATGGTCTGCCACGGGGCGTTGGTTGAGCTGGTCGCCGCACGTGGTGGCCGCACCGTCACGGTGACCTGTGGCTGTCGCGGCTGGGCGAGGGCCGGCCCCGTTTCAGCCTGATCAGGCGAAGGTCCGCCGCTGATCGCCAGCCAGCCAATAGCCAAGGCGCCGATCAGCAACAACCCGGCGGCGGCGATGAGCAGGGCGTGCGGAGCGGCTGCTGGCCGGCGTCGAAGGCCCCGTGCCTGGGCCGCAAACAGATCGGGTACGGCGGGCAGCTCGAACGGCTCGGGCACGGCGGGCAGATCCTGCATGGCGGGCAGATCCTGGACGGCGGGCAGATTGAGCGGCTCGGCCGCGGCGGGCAGATCGGGTACGGCAGGCAGATCGGGGGCTTCGGTCGCAGCTGGGGTATCGGGCGCCGCTGCGGCGGTCGCTGCATGTGGTGCGGCAAGGGCTTTGCGCAACGCGGCCCCCATCTGTGCGGCGTCGGCGTAGCGGCTTTGTGGGTCCTTCGCGGTCGCCGTCGCCACCACCTCGGCCAGCGGCGGCGGCACCTCCGGAGCGAAGTCGTGCACAGACGGGAGTTCCTCCCTGACATGACTAAGTGCCACCGCCACGGGGGAGTCACCGGTGAAGGGCACGTTCCCGGTGAGCATTTGGAACAACAGCACTCCAGCGGAGTACTGGTCCGAGGCCGGCGTCACTTCTTGACCGCTGGCCTGCTCCGGCGAAAGATAGCGCGCCGTTCCCAGGCCCAGCCCGGCGCCGGTCAAGCTGGCCTGTCCCTTCACTTGGGCGATCCCGAAGTCAGTGACTTTGACCCGGCCATCGGACCGCACCAGCACATTGCCCGGCTTGATGTCGCGATGCACGATTCCAGCCATGTGCGCGGCGGCCAACGCCGAGCACACCTGGGACGTCACACTGACGGCAACATCCGCGGGCAGCCGCTGGTCTTCGCGCAGCACATGGCCGAGATCTTTCCCCTCCAGGAATTCCATTACGATGAAGTGCTGACCACCGTCCTGCCCGGAGTCAAAGATCTGCGCAATGTTGGGATGGTCAAGCGACGCAGCCGCTCGAGCCTCCCGGCCGAACCGCTCCACGAACAGCGGGTCCTCGGCGTATTCCTCCTTGAGGAACTTGATTGCGACGCGACGTGCTAACCGCTCATCGACACCCTCATACACGGTGCCCATGCCACCGGATGCGATACGCCGCACCTGCCGATAGCGGTCCGCAAGCATCACCGGAGCCTCCCCCACACCCTGGTGCATAGTCGACAAGGATAAACGCGGCACCCCCGAGCGCCTGCGCCTCTTGACAAATCCCAGTCGAGCGACCGGTGAACGAACCCAGAGACGACTAAGTCCGACTGCACTCAACCGGATATGCAGGACACATGGTCACATGAGTTACGCGGGACCTCGATCAGACTAAGTACGCCGAAGCAGATCGTGGAGAAGTCGATCCTCCACTCGAGGGCGAGTCAGCCACGTGGTCGCCAGTGGGCAGGCTCAGTCGTCGCTGAAAGAACGGCCATAGTGGTTGGGGGCCCGAGGCCCCGATGGGCGTCAGCGCTGGGTCAACGCTGCTGATCTTCGTCCTGCTAGCCGCCAGCCCAGACTTTGCCGTCGATTCGAATCAAGCCCGAACCCTTGTTCCATATTGGCTCGCTTCGACCAGCAGCCACGCAGGACGACCAGCGATACCGCCGAGGACCTCGACCCCGCCGATCGTGATCGCGAACCTCGGCACAGTTGGCCATTTCACCGTGATCAAGGAGCCCGTCTTTGGCTTGCTGTGCATCGCCCAGGTCGAACGCGATAAGTGGTGTTGGGGCGATTCGCTGCTGCGCGACATTGGAAAAATGCTCGACAACACTGGCTTAGGGCCCGCGAAGGGCCCGGCGTGCGGCTTGCTGTTCGATTTGGTGTCTTCTTGTTCCGGTCTCCTGAAGCACGCCGCTGCCACCCGCTGGCTTTGGGCACCACCTCCCTGATGAAAGCCGCGCTAGCTTTCGCGGACCTTTGTGAGTCTGCTGTAGGAAGAGGTGGCCACCGGAGGGGATTGTGACCAGTCGGGCCCCGGAAATGCGGGGCCCGTTGCGGTTGCCCTCCTGGTGTGATGCTCACGGTGGCCATCACCGGTCGCCCGCGGCCACAACCGTCCCAGCCTGGCAACGCAAGCAACAGCACAGGAATGCCAGAGCCGCTGCCCCGAGGAACACCACAGCGGCCGCGATCGACTCGAGATCGGTCCAGGTTTGGCTATGCTTTCGCGGTTGGCGCTTCGGCCACCTCAGCGTCATCGGGTCGGGAGGCGATCTTCTCTGCGAGTGCTGTAACAACGCTCGGGTCGCGCAAGCTCGTCACGTCGCCGAGCTCGCGGCCCTCTGCGATGTCGCCGAGCAGCCGCCGCATGATCTTGCCGCTGCGGGTCTTAGGGAGGTCGCCGGCCCAGATGATCCGCTTGGGCCGGGCAAGTTTGCCGATGCGCCTCGCCACGTGGTCGCGGATCTCAGCCTCGGTTGCGGCGTCCCCCGCCACGCCGCCAGCCAGGGTGACGAACGCGACGATGGCCTGACCGGTGAGCTCGTCGGGCTCTGGTACCACGGCCGCCTCGGCGACCTTCTCGTGCGTCTCGATCGCCGATTCGACTTCCGCGGTCGAGAGCCGGTGGCCGGAGACGTTGATCACGTCATCTGTTCGCCCAACGATCCAGAAATACCCATCACTGTCGAGCCGGGCGGCATCGCCGACGAGGTAAACCTGTGGACCGAACTGGGAGAAATAGGTCTGCACGTAGCGCTCGGGGTCGCCGTACAGCGTGCGAAGCATCGACGGCCAGGGCTCGGTTAGCACGAGCAGCCCCGAACCGTGCTGTAGTTCGTGGCCGTTCGAGTCGAATAGAGCCGCAGAGATGCCGGGCAGCGGGCGGGTCGCCGACCCTGGCTTGGTCGCGACAACGCCCGGCACCGGGGCGATCATGATCGACCCCGTTTCCGTCTGCCACCACGTGTCGACGATCGGGCAGCGCTCACCACCGATGACCGTGTGGTACCACAGCCATGCCTTCGGGTTGATCGGCTCACCGACGGTGCCGAGCAGGCGCAGCGATGACAGGTTGTATTTCACCGGCCATTCCTCGCCCCATGCCATGCAGGCCCTGATCGCCGTCGGCGCCGTGTAGAAGATGGTCACGCCATACCGCTCGATGAGCTCCCACCAAATGCCCTTGTGGGGGTAGTCCGGCGCCCCTTCGTACATCACGCTCGTCGTGGCGTTGGCCAGCGGCCCATACACGATGTAGCTGTGCCCGGTGATCCACCCGACGTCGGCGGTGCAGAAATAGACATCCCGTTCAGGGTCAAGGTCGAACACCAGACGGTGCGTGTAGGAGACGCCGGTGAGATAACCCCCAGTCGTGTGCAAGACGCCCTTGGGCTTCGCGGTGGAGCCGGACGAGTACAGGATAAACAGCGGATTCTCCGCCTCCATGGGCTCCGGGACGCACACCGGATCCGCGCTCTCGATGACATCGTCGTAGAACACGTCGCGGCCGTCCATCATCGGCACCTGAGCACCGGTGACTCGGACAACCACGATGTGCCGCAACGACTCGAGGTTACCTATCGCGGCATCGACGGAGGCCTTCACCGCCGCCGTGCGACCCTTGCGGCGCGCCCCGTCCGCAGTGACCAGTGCCTTGGCGGTGGAGACCTCCATCCGCTCCCGCACCGAGGCCGGGGAAAACCCGCCGAAGACCACGTTGTGCACCGCGCCGATCCGGGCGCAGGCGAGCATGGCCACGACAACCTCGGGCACCATCGGCAGGAAGATGCCGACGACGTCGCCCTTGCCCACGCCGAGGGCCTTCAGGCCGTTGGCGAACCGCTGCACCTCGGCGAGCAGTTGCGCGTATGTGATATCCCGAGTCTCACCCTCCTCTCCGACCCAGTGGTAGGCGACCTTCTCACCGCGACCAGCCTCCACATGGCGGTCGAGACAGTTGTACGACACGTTGAGCCGCCCGTCCGTGAACCACTTGTAGAACGGCGGGTCCGAATCATCGAGCACAGTCGTGAACGGCGTATCCCAGTGCAGCTCCCGGGCCTGCTGTGCCCAAAATCCCAGCTCGTCGGTCGACGCCTCGTCGTAGATCCACTCGCCAGTAACCTGGGCGGTCTCACGGAACTCCTGAGGCTCGAATCGCTCCACCGTCAACAGCTCTTCCATACGTTCCTGGAGCGAGCGTTCACCAGCCATCCCAGTCAACTCCTTCCGCCACGATGCACGTACAGCGACGACGCGCCGATGCTGAATCGAACAGCGAAGCGCTCCGCCTCCGCCGCCCTTGAATCCGCGAGCGGGAAAGAGAGTCGCCAGGGCGCACCGCAAGCCCGGCCAGCCTTCTCCACCTAAGCTGCATATGCGGCCAACTCCCACTTTGTGGTTCGCGTGCGGAAATCGACGCCCGGACTCGAGGTCACTCATCAGCGAAACCCTGTTCGAGGGCGCCAAAACTCAGAGCCTTGCCGGAAAGCACTGCCGTGCTCTTGCCTCTTGCATACTAGCCACCTGGGTCGGGAGTGCCCAGCCAGCACATCGGCCCCGGTCTACCTCACCTGGGCGAACTCTTCGACGAGCTCGCGCGCTTGCTCGTCGCGGTACTGAATGGGTGGGCTCTTCATAAAGTACGCGGATGGGCCGAGCAGCGGACCGCCGATGCCGCGGTCCGTGGCGATCTTGCAGCAGCGGAGGGCATCGATGATCACGCCGGCCGAGTTGGGGGAGTCCCACACTTCAAGCTTGAGTTCGACGTTGAGTGGCACGTCGCCGAAGTTGCGGCCCTCGACGCGGATGTAAGCCCATTTGCGGTCGTCGAGCCACGGCACATGGTCGCTTGGGCCGATGTGGACGTCGTGGTCGGAGATGCCCTGATCGATCTGGCTGGTGACTGATTGTGTTTTCGAGATCTTCTTGGACTTCAGGCGGCTTCGCTCGAGCATGTTCTTGAAGTCCATGTTGCCGCCGAAGTTCAGCTGGTATGTGCGATCGATCGCGACGCCGCGATCCTCGAACAGGCGGGCGAGCATGCGGTGCATGATTGTCGCGCCGACCTGGCTCTTGATGTCGTCGCCGACGATCGGCACGCCAGCCTCCTCAAATTTCGCAGCCCATTCGGCATCGCTCGCGATGAACACCGGGATGGCGTTGACGAACGCGGTCTTCGAGTCGAGGCAGGCTTGTGCGTAGTGGCGCTGGGCGTCCTCGGAGCCGACCGGGAGGTAGGACACGAGGACGTCGGTGCGGGTGTCGCGGAGGATCTGCGCGACGTCGACCGGCGCCGCCGGCGACTCTTCACAGGCGTCGCGGTAGAACTCGCCGAATCCGTCGAGCGTCGGTCCGCGCATGACAGTTACGCCGAGGTTGCCGACCTCGGCGAACTTGACCGTGTTGTTTTCGCTGGCCCAGATGGCCTTGCCGGCGTCGAGGCCAACCTTGTCGGCGTCGACGTCGAACGCGGCCACTAGCTCGATGTCGCGGATGTGGTAGCCGCCGAGCACCACGTGCATCAGGCCGGGCACCTCGTCAGGAGGGTTGGCGTCTTTGTAGTACTCGAGCCCTTGGATGAGTGAGTTGGCGCAATTGCCGATGCCGGCGATCGCCAAGCGGATTTGGCTCATGGTGGGGTGCTCCTGTCGTGGTGAGGATCAGTTGCGGGACGGCGGGGACGGGTTGGTCTTTGCGTGACGCTGGTGAGCTCGTCGGACCAGCCGGGTTGAGCGGTCAGGGTTGTGCGCAAGAGTATCGGCCTGCCGGCGCACTGACATTGCGGCTCTATGAAGGCCGAGCTGCGAATCACTGAGAACAACTCTTCGGGGACTGCGGTGCTCGTTCGTGGCTGCCGAGTCGTTGGGTGGCCGACACCAGGTGAGCTGGCGCGCTCCAGCATGAGGGCCGGACCGGACTCGGGTGAATTCAGTGTCGTTAAGGTGTTGTCCACCTGGTGCCCCCCTTCGATATGTTTTCGGTGTTCCTCTCGCTTGCGGTGGTGCTGCATGCCTACTTCCCGGCTCCGTGGCCGCCGCCTGTTTGGAAGGGGAGGTCGTGCGTGGGCTGGTGATTGCTAGTGGGAAGGGATCTCGTCTGCGGACGCCGCGGGGGCGGGTCAAGCCGCTGGTGACAGTGGCCGGTGTCGCTCTGTTGGAGCGTGCCGTGCGGAATCTGGTCGATGTTGGAGTCGATGAGCTGGTTGTGGTGGTGGGGTATCGGGCCGAGGAGATCGAGCGGTTCTGTGCTGGATTGTCCGTGCGCCTCGGTGTCCCAGTGCGATGCATACGCAACGATCGGTTCGACGAAGGCAACGGGCTGTCGGTGTTGGCCGCCGAGGATGCACTCGGAGGCGAGCCGTTCTTGCTAGTCATGGCCGACCACGTGCTCGATCGATCGATCCTGTCGGCGTTGGTGAGTTCTGAATTGCCGTCGGATGGTGCAGCGCTGGCGGTCGATTATTCAGTTGGCGGCGCCAGTGGTGTCGATCTCGAGGACGTGACCCGAGTGCGTACCGAAGGTCGGCTGGTCCGAGATATCGGCAAGGGGATTTCCTCGTTCGACGCGTTCGACACGGGTGCGTTCTTGTGCACCAGCGGGGTGTTCGATGTTTTGCGTGACGCGGTTGCGGCGGGTGAGACCTCGTTGTCGGCGGGCATGCGTCGTCTTGCAGATCAGGGTCGGCTGGAGCGGTGTGACGTGAGCGGTGCCCGTTGGGTGGACGTTGACACCCGCAGGGATCTGCGAATGGCGTCGCGGTGGCTGCTCGGAGCTGGCGGCAAGGAACGTGACGGGGCGGTGGCCAAGGTCAACCGGGTTGTGTCGTGCCGGGTGATCACACCGCTGCTGTTGTCGATCGCGCCAGGGCTGCGTCCCGACACAGTCACTATGGTCGCCGCTGTTGTGGCGTTGAGTGCGGCAGCGGCGATCTTGGCGGGGTGGGTGCTTGTCGCTGCGCTGATGGTGCAGTTCGCGAGCATTCTGGACGGTGCTGATGGCGAGATCGCCCGAGTCGCGCACCGCGGGAGCCGGTTCGGAGCGTTTCTCGACCCGATGCTCGATCGAGTCGTGGACGGGTTGCTGTTTTCCGCGGCCGGTCTGTATCTGGCGGCAGAGGTCGGTGGTGGCGTCGCCGCTGGGGTGCTCGGCGTCCTCGCAACCGTCGGGCACCTGCTAGTCAGCTACTCGACTAGCCGTGCTGCGCTCGATCTGCGGCACCGCTATGAGGGGCGACTGGTGGCGTCGGGACGTGGCCGCGACCTTCGGTTGCTCCTACTCACCGCGGGCCTGGCCGGCTCGGCGGTAGCTACATCGGCGTTGGCGGTCGCACTCGGGGTGGTTGCGGCGTCGAGCTGGGGGATCATCGCTGTGCGGCTTGTCCGGTCGTGGCGTGCGAGCCACCTCGAGTGGGCCGACGTCGACGTGGTGATCGTGGACTTTGACGGCACGATCGCCGATTCGATGGGCGCACTAACTCAGCTTGCGGTGAATGTGATCCATGAAGAGCTCGATCTCGGCGTCGACGACGCCCGGTCGCGGTATCTGGCATCGACGGGATCGGACTTCGCGACACAGCTACTGGAGATCGACCCACCCGGCGGACCGGCGCACACTCGTGCCGCATACCGGTTTGAACTGTCCAAGTCGGCGCTGATGGATGGCGTGGCACCGTTTCCGGACTTGCGGGCGTTCCTCGACGAGCTCCACGCCGCCGGTGTCGACGTGAGCATCTGCAGCTCGACCCGACTGGAGCTGGTCCGCGAGTGGACTGATGGCCACCGCCTCGGAGACCACTTTCGAGTTGTCGACGGGTGGTCACCGGGCCGCGACAAGGCCGCGCAGCTGGATTCGGTGCTCGACTGGTCCGGACGGTCGCCCGAGCGTTGCCTCCTTGTCGGTGACTCGCGCCGCGACGGTCAGCTTGCGGCCTTGAAAGGAATGCGATTCCGAGGTGTATTGCGCCCAGGAACATCGAATCTTGAGGGTTCGGGGTTTGCGTACGCAACTGAGCTGCGGTCCATCAGCAAGGCGGTCGCCACGCGCCGCCGATTGGGTGTCGTCACGCTTCCGCAGAGTGCTGCGGTGCAGAACCTGCGCGGCCACGAGCCGCACACCGCCGCGTCAGCTCGTGCCGCGGTCGAGTTATGCGATCACGATCGGGTTTCTGCCAGAACCGGGAATCAGGATGAGGCAACGGTTCCGTCGGTTCCGCGCACCGATTGAACCGGCAGCTGCACACCGTGGGGTCCGGGAGCTGCACACCGTGGGGTTCATTGGCGGCTGGGCGGCAGGTGGCTGGTGTCGTTGAATGCAACCAGCCTGAGGCCAGAAGTGGACGCGTGAATTGTGGTGATCGAGCAGTGGGCCACATCGATGTGCCGGTAGGTGGCCGGGCCGACGCGAAGTGTCCACGCCACCGCGGCGCGTACCACTGCGTCATGCGTGAACACGAATACAGTCGCGGTGTCTGATGAACGCACGAGATCGTCGAAGGCGTCGGCCACGCGCGCATAGAGGGCTGCGAGAGTTTCTCGCCCGTCGAGGTCGAGCGTCTCGGGCGCCGTACGCCACGCCGACCACTCGAGCGGCCATCGGCGAGACACTTCTGACTCTGCGAGCCCCTGCCAAGGACCCTGGTGCAGCTCACCGAGACGAGCATCGGTCTCCAGATCCACCGAGACGGCGGCAGCGAGGGGCGCTGCAGTGTCGCGGGCCCGGGCGAGCGGGCTCGATACAACCCGCACCGGTGTGGGAGCGGCCGCTAGCCGCATTGCTACTGCGTCGGCGGCATCGTGCTGGTCGGGCTCGATCGACTCATTCGCCCATCCCATCACCAGCCCCACACGGTTCGAGCGAGTGCGTGCGTGGCGCACGACGTGGATCCCTAGCGGCTCACGCATGACCAGATCCTCGCTCACCCCAACTGGTCCCGCCTCTACCCTCGGAATCAGGTGTGCATTGCGCCAGCTGTTTAGGCTCGGTCGCTTGCTGTTGCTCGTCGAGAAGGATCTAGACGGCAATGCCTTGCTCGGCACGTAGCATGTCGGGTCCTCTCCGCAGGCGCAAGTTACCCGCGTAAGGCCCAGATGGCTTGTCGAGGGACGCACCACGGCGACGATCTCCGCTATCGACCGACCAGAGATCACGGTCCTGGGCCGCCCCCGCAAGCCCATTTCCGACCCTCGCACTCACCGTGACTATTCGACTGTGGACAGTCCGATCCGGACGGTCGCGCCCCACTGGGAGGTCTACGGCGTCTTGGGAGGCGGCCGCCCACCGAATAGTTCCGGCTGCCTGCCCTCGCCCGACTGCAGCTGCTGCCACGCGCGGACGTCCAGTTCTGCCGCAACCGGAGCGGATGCCCGCGGCCCGATCGGTCACGCCTCATCCTCGCCTGGAATCTGGGGTATGACGAGTCCGAGGGCCGGATGACTTGGGCTGGGCGGCTGCGCAGCCGGTGGCGTTCCTGCGCTGCTTTTCCCTGCTTTGACTATTGCCGGGCGAGCCCTGCGCGCTCGACAAGGGCTCGCTGCGCGCCTTCTCTCGCTGGACTGGTCGGTTGACTGGGCCGGTCTAGGCGGTATGTGTGGTGGTCTAGATGTGCGCCGGAGCCTCTTCCGAAGTAGTGCCACTGCGGGAAATTGAAGTCGGCGGTCAGGGAGCGGGGGAGGAGCAGCGCGGCCTGCAGGAATGCCGCCAGGTCGGGCACCGCGTAGATGTTCACGTCGTGACCCCAGCGCTGGAGCTGGTCGAAGAGCCGGCGGGTGTGCGGCGTCGCCCATGCGATGGAGAACCGGTTGACGCCCCAGTCGACCAGCATGTCGAGAAGCTCCTTGGCACGCCCTGGGGCGCTGAAGGCGAGTGGCGCGAGGAAGTCGATCGGGCATTGCCGGATTGCTGTGGGGTACTTCGCCGCCAGCTCTCGGAAGCCGGGCTCGCCGAGGGAGTCGATTGTGGCGTTGAACCACAGTCGGTCCTCGGGCAGCCGGCTGTCGATGAGCCCGAGCGCGGCGTGCAGCACCTCGTCGTCTGGTTGTTTGAGATCGAGCTTGAGTGCGCGGTTGTGCTCGGCAAAGGCATCTACCAGTTCGGGGAGGCGAAGTAGCCGCTCCTCGACGCGCCACGGCGTGTCGTCGAACGAGTCGTGACGCAGCACGAGCCGCCCGAGCGGGTCCACGCGCAGGTCGCACTCGCCCCACGTCACGGGCGAGGCGAGGAACTGGCGGAGGTTCCACTCGTCGTTGACGCCGTGCCAGACCATCTGCACGTGCTGCGGGACCTCGCGTTCCGACACGAGCGCGGTGATGTCGTAGGCCTCGCCGGAGACCGTGCGCGGCGTCGACGTGCGCGCCGACTCGTACAGCGTGCACGCATGCAGGAACAAGATCTCACCCGCCGCATCCGCCTCGGCCATGGCCTGGATGTTGCTGGGCTCGTTGTCGACGACCGCGAAGACCCGGTAGCCCGCCTCAGCGAACGCGGTGAGCGCCGCCACCTTCGTCTGCGCAACGCCCTCTTCCCAGGCACGCGGGTTCATGTGCAGCAGCTCCGAGGAGAACTCGACCCGGTACTCCCCGCCCAGCGCATTGAGCGATTGCAGCGTCTGCGCCCGGAGGTACTCGGGGCGCCCGGTGTTGAGTGCGACAGATGTGTCGGGCTGGATCTGGAACCACCGGATCACGTCGAGCACCCCCTGATACGGGCGATGCGCGGCGAGGACGGCCTCAGGCTGCCAGCGCTGCTCCAGGTACCAGCGGTACGCCCGCTCTGCAACGGGAGTTGGGAGTGCCATGTCGCGCAGCAGCTGGTCGACCTGGTTCTCGTGGACGGTGACGTCATCGGCGGTGAGACCGTGGAACCAGTCAGAGCCGTGGGCCCGGTCGAACAACAACAGCACGTGCCGGACCATGTGCCGCATATCCAAGATGGTGCCGTCGATGTCGAAGACGATCAGCAGCTGATCCTCGGGATACTCACTGCGGGCGCGGCCATAGTGGGCGGCGAGCCGTCGCATCCAGTCGCTCACTGATCGAACGATACGGATCCCCGGTGAACGAACGGTTACTGCGAGTCAGCGCCGAGAAGAAGCTGCGCGTACCACCACCTGTCATAGCGATTCCGGAGGAACACCGCCACGCCGTGTCACCCGCTCGCTTTTATGAGCACCGCAGAATCCGCCCTATCCCGCGGTTCAGTGACAGCCTCGGCGGCGAGCAGACCCCCACACCTTATTGGGCACGACATAGCCCGATTCCGCGGCTCAGGAAGGCCGCCTGACGAGGGACTTCGCTGATAACCCGGCCCATGATCATGGAAGACGCAGGACCAGCCTGGTCATTATGATCACCCGGGTGTTCGAATATGTTGGGCACGCTGACCTGCGCTGACTAGGAGCGATGACGGGAGCCGGTGAGGAGAATCGAACTCGCATGACCAGCTTGGAAGTATTCCACGCCCGGTGGCAGCGGCCGAACAGACGCCGGTCGGCTCACTCTGAGTGACCGCCGTTGGCGGCTAATCACCGCCACGTGTGGCCCAACTGTGGCCCGGCCAGCATCCCTATGTTCGATTTCTGATCACCGCCTTCCAACTCTTCAGACCGAACCACCTAACCCCTTGCTTGCAAAGTGGCGGCATGGGTCACGCTGAGCGTCATTGAGGCTCAGTAAGCAGGTGCGAACCTCGCTGAACATCGTCGAATGGCGCCGGCGTTGCTGTACTTTGCTGCTGTGTGCGCCACGAGGCGCCGGAATGTCGAGAGGGGTGAGAGTCCTCTCCGTTGGGCCGTCGTAGCGGCCTGATCGAAGCTGGGGGCAGTCTGATCCGGGGAACGCCGGTGAGGGTGGGAAGCAGCCCCGACGATGCCGAGGCGTGCTGGTACTACCAGATGGTGCGGGTTCGGCTAGCGAGGCCAGGGTGCGTAACGCGAGTGAATCAGTGGTTGAAGCCTCGTAACAGGTGCCGGCTCAAATCTGGTGGATAGGGGCCGGGGTGCAGTGCGTGACCGCCGGTTGTGGTTGGTGGTCAACTCCGAAGCCGTGTGCAGCAGACGGTGGGGAGGCCACGTTGAAGGTCTACGGCGTAGGCGTGGCGAGGCTGCCGGGGTATAGCTGAGCGCCAAGCTGGCCGATCGATGATCCGGTGAACGTGGGAACCACCCGCGGTCGCCCTGGCCATTAGACCGCCGGTCTGGTGGTGGGCAGGTCCGTCGCCGGCTGTGGGCCGTCGGGTGGGGCGGAGGCCTCGTAGTAGTCCGAGCGTGCGAGAGGCACGTGCATGGCGAAGGGGGCCAGCAAGTCCGTAGTGGAGATGCTGGAATGCTGGGAGGCGTTGGTGAATACCGACGAGCTGGAGGCCGCCACCGAGGTGGCGTGCCGGCGGGTACTGGAGATCCAGGCGAAGCTGCACCGTTGGGCCCGTGATGATCCTCATTGCCGGTTTGACGATGTGTTCAATCTTGTTGCCGATCCCGCGTTTCTGCTCGTGGCGTGGGATCGGGTGCGGCACAACAAGGGCGCCAAGACGGCCGGCGTTGATGGGCAGAGCGCCTACTACGTGCAGGCCGTGCTGGGGGTCGAGGAGTTTCTCGGCCGGTTGCGGACCACGCTGCGTGACCGCAGCTTCCGTCCGGTGCCGGTGCGGGAGCGGATGATCTCTAAGGCCGGCGGCAAACAGCGTCGCCTTGGGATCGCGACCGTCACCGACCGGGTGGTCCAGGCGTCCTTGACCCTGGTGTTGGAGCCGATTCTGGAGGCGGATTTCCTGCCGTGTAGCTACGGCTTCCGTCCCGGACGGCGGGCTCATGACGCGATCGCCGAGGCCCGCTATCTGGCGACCCGCTCCTATGAGTGGATCGTTGAGGGTGACATCACGGCGTGTTTCGATGAGATTGCGCACCCGGCCCTGATGGACCGGCTGCGCAAGCGAATCGCAGATAAGCGCGTCTTGGCCCTGGTCAAGGCGTTCCTGAAGGCCGGCATCCTCGGCCAGGATGGGGCGCTGCGCGACAACACCATGGGGGTGCCGCAGGGTGGGATTCTTTCCCCTGTGCTGGCCAACCTGGCCCTATCGGTGCTGGACGAGGACATCGCCCAGATCCCCGGTGGGCCGGGCAGTACGCAAAGCCAGCGGGCCAGCCGCCGCCACAAGAGTCTGGGCAACTACCGTCTCGTCCGCTACGCAGACGACTGGTTGCTGATGGTCTCCGGCACCCGCGAACACGCCGAGCAGATGCGTGAGCGGGCTGCGGCGGTGCTGGCGCCGATGGGTTTACGTCTATCGGCGGAGAAGACGAAGATCACCCACATCGACAATGGCCTCGACTTTCTCGGCTGGCGCATCCAGCGGCGCCGTAAGCGGGGCACCGACCGGTACTACGTCTACACCTACCCGTCCCGCAAAGCGATCAAGGCGGTGACGCTCAAGGTCAAGACGATCTGTCGGAGCAACGTCAACCAGCCAATCCAGACCCTCATCCGCCAGCTCAACCCGGCGCTGAGGGGCTGGTGCGCCTACTTCAAACCCGGTGTGTCCTCCGTCGCCTTCTCAGATCTGGCCAACTACACGCTGGACCGGTTCCTGCGATGGGCGCGGCGCAAACACCGCCGGATCACGCTGAAGATCATCCGTCGCCGCTACTGCAACGGCGGATGGTGGCCGGCCACACCGGAGATCGGACTGTTCAACCCGGACAAGGTGCGCACCACGCGCTACCGCTACCGGGGAACCGCCATCCCCACCCCATGGCCAGCCACGGGATGAACCATCACGGCAGTCGTAACGGGACTCGTGGAGAGCCCGGTGCCGGGACGACTGGCACGCCGGGTTCGGGAGGCGACTCGGGGAAACCCACCGGTCGAAATACCGGCAGGGCGTCCCGAGTCGACCTCACACTCCGCGGGGTCGCGGTCGGACGAGCGTCGCGTCGAGGTTAGTGTTTCGCTACGCTGGCCCAGGCTTACACTCGCCGAAGGTCAGACGGCTCCCGGCGACGCAGCGCGACGGGGTTGCAGTGATCTCGACGCTGCCTCCCACCGGCGTCGCGCGACGATGTCCTACACGACCGTCCTATATCACTCGCGCAATACTTCCCGTTGACGGGGGATTCCTGGCGCAGTAGGCGGTACGCACGCTCGAGCATCGTATTGACCGCGATCGGCCAGGCAATTGACCAATGACAGAGGCTTAGCTGCTCGGCTGCTGCGACGCGCTGCCTGCTTCCGCACCGACGTTCTTGCCTTGCAGCGCCTCGATCAGCTCGCGTTCGCTATCCACGCTCAAATTAGTCTGAATGACTCGCGGGCTGTACGGCTTGAGGGCCTCGATGACCCGGTCCACGGTGGCGTTCCGAGCCAGAAAAAACACGGCGGCCTTGCCGGGCTCGAGTGTCTCCCCTATCTCGCGGATCAGGTTGTCGTCGACTCCAATATCGGTCAAGGATCCGGTTACTGCACCTGTTCCAGCACCCACACCAGCCCCGACGACCGCACCGGCCAACGGGTTGAGGAACAACAACCCGATCAAGGTGCCCCACAGTGCGCCGGTCACCGCGCCCGTCCCGGCCATGGCCGCAGTCAAGTTCACTGACTGGTGAAGCTTGACTTTGCCGTCCGGGGTGCGTTCCACCCAAGCTGCGTCCGCCAGCTCCAGCAGTTGTTGCTTCGCCAGATCGCCTGCCAGGTCGAGCACCTTCTCCGCCGTCTGAGGGCTGTCGACTCCAAATACCAGCAGCTGTGACATAAAGATCTCCTCACTTCACGGCGTCGCCGCCTACGAATCGCTTTAGGTGGACTCCCCGGATGGGTTAGCCGGTTCCGCCGGCTCGGCCTCGACCTCAATCTGACGTTCGCCGCCCCCGCCAGTCTGCACTTGAATCCGGCGCGGCTGGGCAGCCCGAGTGATCGGGAGCGTTAGATGCAGGACCCCGTCGGCATACGTCGCCTGGACGTTCTCGGAGTCCACCGTGTCGCCCAATTGCAACTGTCGCGTGAAGCTTCCTTGAGGCCGCTCCGCCACAAGCACGTTCTGCGCCTGCTGGTATTCCGGGCGACGCTCTGCAGTGATCGTCAAGACGTTTCGCTCGGTGGTGATGTCGACACTGGACGGATCCACGCCGGGCAGGTCCAGCGAGACATGAAACCCGTCGTCGGCCTGCCAGACATCCATGGGCATCCCCATGGGGGTTCGGGTTCCTGACAGCAGCTGGTTCGTCAGCCGATCCACCTGCCGGAGTGGATCACCGAACGGGTCGAATCGCAACACACTCACAGCAACCTCCTCAAGACTGGGCCAACGGTGTTGATTTGCGTATGGAACCAACCGCGTAGCGCTCGAAGGAAGCCCGACGGTGGCCGCATGCCGAGGACCGGCGACCGGAATAGGACTTCAGAGACCTTTGGGTTTATATCCACTCAACCGCAATCAGAGCCATAAAGCTATAGGCAGAATGACTGATTGATTTCAGTTCCCAACGGGCAACAGAAGCTCAGGAAGGTCATGCCGGGACCACGCTGGCTTGCAGCTATCAGGCGCTCGACCTTGGCCTGATAGTCGGCGAGAGATGCTTCGGTCAACAACTTCTGCCATAGAACCGGCCGCTTGTCCTCTCCGATGAGAGCCACGATGACGGTCGTTCGTCGAGCACCGACTTGGACCGCGGCGTGTCGTCGCTGGCATCGCCGCAGGAATCGTCCAGCTTCGCCGGGCCGGAGTATCTGTCCAACGGCGACAACCATGCGTACAACAGCGATCGACCACTCAGCACCAGTTCGAGGGGCTGCCTTCCTACCCCAGGAATCTCCGTCCCTCCCTCTCGCGCTGGCCAGCACAGCGCACAAACTT
>Ga0075424_100002788_pt1 | contig 16135 bp, 11 predicted proteins | sample SoiMethybrSBSTD3_FD_75301 | JGI IMG/M metagenome (GOLD analysis project Ga0075424, IMG submission 75301) | Bulk soil microbial communities from a Populus tree surrounding site in Tennessee, USA - Soil MetaG P. TD hybrid SBSTD3 | ecosystem: Environmental > Terrestrial > Soil > Tree plantation...
AGCCGCGGGAGGCTCGGGCAGCAGGTTGAACTTCATGTCGTCGCCGACTGATTTCGAGAGCTTTCCGTAACCGAGGCTGCCGTCGAGCGTCACCCGTCCGCCGACCCCGGTGACGCCGCCGTTGTCGCCCTGGAGATACAGACCACTCTTGATTCCGCCCTTGGCGCCGGGAGCGTTGGCCTCGACTCGGGCGCCTGCGAAGACTGTGTAGTCGCCGTTCCTGCCGACGTCGATCGACGCGAAGCCGCCGAGCGCGGTGCCAAAGTCTCCTGCTTTTCCGGCGAGGAGGTCGTATTTGATGTCGGCCTTGATCCGATCGCATCCGACCTCGTAGCTGATCTTGGGTCCGCCGTCTTCGCGCCCAGGCACGACGAACGAGTTGCTGAATTTGAGGCCGCCGAGAAGTTGATCGCACGGCGTCCCGACGCCGGCCGTCGGCTGGCCGAGCATGTCGCCGCCGGTCGGAGGCGGTTCGGGGCAGTCGTTCGCGATGTCAGCGGGAAACGAGAACCACAACGAGATCTGCGCCAGCATGCCGGCGTTCATCGACTCGAGCTCGGCGCGCAGCGAGAGGTCGTTGCGTTCGCGCCACTCGGCATCGCCGATCCGCGCGTTGAGACCGGTGGCGATCTTGAACCAGATCCGCGCGTACTCGCGCTGAGCGGCCTCGTAGCGCTCGGCATACGGCACGACGCCACGGATGGCTTGCGAGATCAGCGAACGGTAGACCAAGCAGTGCTCGCCCGGCGTCAACGCCAGCTGCTGCACCCGCTCGATGACATCGGCCTGATTGCGACCGGCCACCTGCTGTGCCTGCTCGATCGCGCGTTCGCCGCGATCCCTGGCAGCGAGGACGTACGGCTCGATGTTCTCGAGACTGTCGATGAGATCGGTCATCTTGTTCGCCCACGCGTTGTACGGTGCGTCGGTGTCGGCGAACTTCGGATTGTTGCTCGCCTCGATCATCCGCTGTTTGAGCGGTTCGGCGAGCGCCAAACGCTCCGTGGCGAGACCGCCGACCATCTTGCCCCACGGTCCGAGATCGGATGCCTTGTCGGGTAGCCAGAAGTTGACGAGCCTGCCTTCGACGCCTTTCGAGGTGTCGAACATGTCGTCGACGGGCGGCCTCACTTCGTCATGCTTGTCGGAGCAGTACACCAACTGCTTCGGCTTGAAGCGCCACAGACCATCGAGGTAGGTGTTCTTCGCGGCGCCGCTGTTGCCTTCATGCGCCTGCACGAGCGCGAGCGCCCGCTTGGCTTCGTAGAGGAAGGGACCGCGCGCGATGGCAGCGTTGAAATTGGTCTTCGCCTCGACGAGACGGCCGCGCAACATCTCGTCGTAGCCAACCAGGTAGGCGAGCGCCGCTTCCGTGTTCACGCCGTACGCGAGGACGGGAAGCGTGCCGAGCGAGCGCAGCCGCTCGATCGCGGCGAGCGACTCGTTCGGCATCTTCTGCATCGCGAGCGCAGCCGCGAAGTTGAACAAGAGATCCGGATCATCGGGTGCGGCCTCGATGCCCGCGAGGAGCTGCGCCAGCGTCGCTTTCGGGTTGCCGATCATGAGACTGGTGGCCGCGCCCGCCGAGAACAGATCCGGCCGCGTCGCCGAAGCGAACGACTTGACGCCTGTGTACGTCGCCTTCGCAGCTGCATCGCCCAGCACGGCGCGGGCGCCGACCAGTGTGGCCTGCCATGTTTTTGCGGCCGGTGCGACCGCGCCAATGAGCGAATCACCGGCCCTGACGAGGTGCTCGAACTCTTTGACCCACCGCAGGCAGCTGTGATCGTAGATGCCGTAGGACACCTCATCGGGGCCGTCCCAGTCGAAGGTCGCGCCTCCGGATCCCGAACCGCCGCCCGTGCCCTCGATTTCGATCTTCACGTCCTTCTTCGGATCCTTCGATGGGTGTGTGGCCGGACCGGCCTGCGGCACACCCTGCGCAAGCGTGGCGATCGGCACGAGACTGAGGGCGACGAAGAGTGTCATCACAGATTTCACCGCCATATTCGGTCTCCTTCTCCGGCCCGAGCACGAGCACCGTGGCCGCTGTCCCTAACGCGTCAACCGCACGGAAAAGGGGCCAAGCCATGTCAGAATCCGGCCGTGGCCGAGGAGCCTGGGGCCGATCCCCACGTCACGGTGTTGCTGCGGGATTGGCAATCGGGGCGGGCGCAGGCGCTCGACGAACTGATGCCCATCGTGTACGGGGCGCTGCGGGCGATTGCCTCGAAACATCTGGCACGCGAGCGCCGCGATGGCACGCTGGCGACGACGGCGCTGGTCCATGAGGCGTACGTCCGGCTCGTGGATCAACGCGACGTCGATTGGCAGAACCGCGCGCATTTCTTCGCGATTGCGGCGCGTGTGATGCGGCGAATCGTGATCGACGAGGCGCGGCGACGGACGCGCGAGAAGCGCGGGAGTGGGGCGATACCGCTGCAGCTCGATTCCGTCGAGGAATTCTCGAGCGGCGATGCGGGGCTGCCGATGCCCGACGTGCTCGCGTTGGATCGCGCCCTGGCGCAACTCGAAGCCATGGATCCGACACAGGGACGGATCGTCGAGCTCAAGTTCTTTGGCGGATTGACCGTGGAGGAGATCGCCGCGGTGATGAATTCCTCGACGCGAACAATCAAACGCGAGTGGGCGATCGCACGAGCCTGGTTGTATCGCGCGCTGCACGATGGTGCGACGTCAGGATCCTAGGTGGCTTGTCAGGCCCATCCGCTCCAGGAATCGTGGCCACCGCGGGTCATTGTGCAAGCCAGCGAGGAGTGGGTGTCGTGCCAGCCAGGCCGGCGTATCGCGCCGATCGCAGGCGCGGTCCAACCAATCGAACGCGTGGTCGGGCTCTCCACGATAGGCGTACGCCCACGCGATCTGACTGGCACTGACTGATTCACGCTCGACCAGTTCGCGCAGCGCCGTGTCCGACCGAGTCGCGTCGCCCTTCGCGTGATGCACGAGCGCGAGTCCGAGCAGACGGAACTTCTCGAGCGGCTCTTGATGGAACTCGCCGAGCGCTGCGTCCTGCTTCCCCTGCATCAGATACACGTAGCCGAGCAAATAGTGCCCCAGTCCACAATTCGGGCTGATCTCGAGCATCTTCGCGATCGTCGGCTCCGCCTGATCGAGGTCGCCCGCGTAGTAACAGTGACGCCCCAGGTTCTTGTGCGTGGTCACGCTCAACGGATCGAGCATCACCGCTCGTTGACTGAGGGTCACGGCTTCGTCGAGCCGCCCGAGTGTCAGCGCGAGCTCCGCGGCGACGCTGACGACGTCGGCGTTTCCCGGCGCAAGCGTCAACGCGCGCTGGATCGATGATGTTGCGCCCGCCCAGTCCCATTCGAACTCCATCCGCACGAGCCCCATCGCCAGGTGCGCTTCCGGAAGTCCCGGCTCATACCGCAGCGCGTGTTCCGCCGCCTGTCTGGCCTCATCGAACGCCGCCGCGGAGCGCACGAAACCCTGGCGGCTCATGCTCGCGTGAGCCAGCGACAACCCCGCCCACGCCAATGCGTATTCCGGATCGACCGCTAACGCCTGTCGATAATGTGCGATGCCTTTTTCGAAACCCACGTCGGTCATGCGATCGGCGAAGAACTTTCCCTGCAGATACAGCCGATAGGCTTCTGGATTGGCGCCACGACCCTTCACCGCAGCCTCGACCTCGGCTTTCACCGATCCGCGCGACGAGACGTCCGACGTGTCTGGCAGCAGTGCAGCGCGCAGCTCCTTGACGACTGACTGTGCGATGTCGTCCTGCACGGCAAAGATGTCGTCCAGCTCGCGATCGTAGGTCTGGGACCACAGGCACGAGTCCGTTGCTACATGAATCAGATCAGCCGTGATGCGCACACGCTTACCGGAGGTGCGGACGCTCCCCTCGAGGATCGTTGCGACGTTCAACGTGTTCGCAATCGTCGCGAGGTCCACATCTTTGCCCTTGAACGAGAACGCCGACGTGCGCGACGCGACCCTGAGCCCTCGAATCCTCGTGAGCACGTTGAGCATCTCGTCGCTCAGTCCGTCAGCGAAGTAGTCGTGCTCGTTGATCTTGCTCGTGTTCACGAACGGCAGGACGGCAATCGACGGCATGTCCGCGGACATCGGCGAGAGCCCTGCAAACGCGGTCGTCGCACCGCGGTTGCCTTCGATGGCTGCGGTCACAGCGCGCCAGAGCTCGGTGCCGTCGCGATAACGCTGTCGTGGATCTTTTGCGAGACAACGCGCAACGACGGGGCGAATCGGCTCAGGCACGCTCGAGGGCAGCGCCGCCGGCGCGTCGTTCAGGATTGCCGAGGCGAGCGCTGTCATCGAAGGCCCCGCGAATGGCAGCGCGCCGGTCATCAGCTCTTGCAGTACGCAACCGAAGCTCCAGACGTCACTTCGCTCGGAGGCGGCCTCACCTCTCAGCATTTCAGGCGCCATGTAGACTGGCGTGCCGCGCGGTGAGGCGCCGAGCGGCGACGTCTCGCCCTGGCGACTGATGCGCCGCGCGACGCCGAAGTCGAGCAGCTTTGCCCGGTGATCCTTCGTGATCAGAATGTTCGCGCTCTTCAGATCTCCATGGACCACGCCGCCGGCATGCGCATGCGCGAGCGCGTCGGCGACCTGGGCCCCGTAGCGCAGCGCCTCTTCGGGCGTGAGACCGGCAGTGCGCGTAATGTCGCTGAGTGGGCGACCATCGATCCATTCCATGACGATGTACGGGTCGCCCTGAAACTCACCAAAGTCGAACACCGTGCACACGTGGGGGTGATTGAGCGCGGAGGCGCACTGCGCTTCGCGCAGCAGGGACGACCGCATCGTCGCGTCGAGCGACACGTCGTTCACCAGCTTCAGCGCGACTGCGCGTTCGAGGCGCGTGTCGTACGCGCGGTAGACCACGCCCATGCCGCTGCGGCCGATCTGCGCGTCGATGCGGTATGGGCCGATCGATGCGCCCGGTTCCAGCATGCGCAGCGACACGTGGTCGGCAATGCTGTCGCTCCAGCGCTCGGTCCAGCTGCCGGTGGCCTCGCTATCGGCCAAGAGCAGCAGCCGCACCTCATGGAGTACGGCCGGGTCGCTGGCCGCATCGGCGAGGAACCGCTCGCGATCGGCGCCTGGCATCTCCAACGCGGCTTCGAACAAAGCTTTCACTTGCGCCCATTCGTCGGGACGCATCGCCCCTCCAGCGAACGGGACGGTACTGCAGGGGCTATCATCTCTACCAGTTGAAAATGAACTGGGCGGACGTCCTCCGTTCGCCACGTGCCTCACGATCGTTGAGGTCATAAGAGGGCAGACTGCAATGATTTCGACCGCCCTTCGTCGCGCAGCGTGCCTGGCCGCATTGATGCTCGCAATCGCGTGCGGTGAAACAGCCCCAACATCGCCGACTGCGGGAATTGCGCCTCCGCCGCCGTTGGCACCAGGGCAGCCTCCGCCGCGTTCTTTCCCTCCGCTCACCGGACCCTCGCGAACGTTCGCGTTCGATCGCGAATTGACGTACGCCGTTCGCGCGTATACGAAGGGGTCGCGCTTCGTTCTCTACAACACCGGGGGCTTCGTGCTGCAGTACCCGTCCATCAGCGGAGAATATCGCGGTGGCTACACGGAGGCGGACGGCGTTATCACTTTCGAATGGGAGGGCTGGAACATTCAGGGCCCGTGGGGCGCGACCGGCACCGTCAAAGACGGTACGTTGACGATCCGCTACAACGAGATCATGCTGTGGTCGGATTTCGAGGATGCCGTCTATCGACTGACGCCATAGCCTGCAGGCGTGTTCACGCCCGGGCGCTGGTGCGGAGCGTCGCAAGAGCACCAGAGGAACGAGACCATGACGAAGATGCTGTCGCGCGCGCTTGTGGCTGTCGTGCTCGTGGTGTTGCCTTCCCACGTCCACGCGCAGTGGTTGAAGCACCCCACGCCTAATACGCCACGAACCAAAGCGGGCGCGGCGAACCTGTCTGCGCCGGCGCCGCGCACCGCTGATGGCAAGCCCGATTTCTCGGGCGTGTGGGGCACCGATGCCGGGCCGTCCCTGTTCTATATCCCCGGCGACCTGAAGCCCGACGAGATCAAACCGTTCGTGCGAACCCTGCTTCAGGAGCGATCGGAGAACTTTCAACGCGATGACCAACAGGTGAAATGCCTTCCTGAAGGGCCGCGCTTCAATCATTTCGTCGCCCTTCCCAAGAAGATCATCCAGACGCCGAACGTCATCGTTGTCTTGTCGGAAGACCTCACCTACCGGCAGATCTTCCTGGACGGGCGGTCGCTGCCCAAGGATCCAAGCCCGAGTTTCATGGGCTATTCAGTGGGCCATTGGGAAGGCGACACGCTGGTGGTCGAGAGCACGGGGTTCAAGGACAGCACATGGCTGGACTTTGCCGGCCATCCTCACACCGAGAACCTTCGACTCACCGAGCGCTATCGACGCATCGATGTCGGCCACATGGAGATTCAGGAAACGTTTCAGGATAAGGAGATCTACAGCCGGCCGATTTCGGTAAAGGTGAACGCCACGCTCGTCCCGGACACGGAGCTGCTCGAATACGTGTGTGCCGAGAACGAGAAGGACCGCGACCGCTTGATCGGGACCGTCACCGAGGAAAAGAAGACGTTCACGCCAGTCAAAGTCGCGCCGGCCGTGCTCGCTCAATACGTGGGAACGTACGATTTTCGGTGGCCGGAGAATCCGACGATTCCTTCGCTGTGGTCTGTCACCATGGCGGACGGCCAGCTGCAAATGGTCGGCGCGCCGATGGTCCCGATCTCCGAGACGCAGTTCATGTGGGCCGACAGCAACCGCATCGAATTCGTGAAGGACGCGCAGGGGCGTGTCACTCACTTCAAAGCCGTCTTCGTGGAGGGTGACCTCGTTGCCAAGAAAGTGTCGGGAAAATAGCCGGCGATCCTGAGCATCGACTGACGCCATGATCTGGATGAGGACCACTCTCGCGCCCATCGCGGCGGCGACAGCGTTGACGGTCTTCGCGATCGTCACGTTCGTCGTCAACGCGCCGACGATCGCGGCGCTGGCCAGCGCCGCGGGCCTGTCGTTCGTCGATCCGCCGCGAGGCTCGCATTGCGATTGCGCGAGCGGCGTCTGCCCGCTCGACGCGAACGGCCGGCGCTGCTCGTGCGGCTGCTCGCTGAGGGCCGACGCTCAGCCGAGTGCGCGTCTGGCCGCGCAGGCCGCGACCACCTGCACGAATGGAATGGCCGGTCCGTACCCATGCCGCGAGATCGATCTCATGGCGTTTCTGCCGCCCGAGGAGATCGGTGGCGGAACGGGCAACGACATCTGGGGATGGACCGACCCGTTGACCGGACGCGAGTACGCGCTGGTCGGACGCTCGGTGGGCACCGCGTTCGTGGACATCACCATTGCGACGAGACCGATCTATCTCGGCCTCCTGCCCACGCACACCGTGAACTCGACCTGGCGCGGCATCAAAGTGTTCGCCAACCATGCGTTCGTCGTCAGCGAAGCGCTCAATCACGGCATGCAGGTCTTTGATCTCACGCAGCTGCGCGATGTGGTCAACCCGCCGGTGACGTTTGCGGAAACGGCTTACTACGCAGGCTTCGGTTCCACGCACACGCTCGCGCTCAACAGCGCCACCGGGTTCGCCTATGCCGTCGGCACGAGAACCTGCGAGGGCGGCCTTCACGTCGTCGACGTGCGCGATCCCGTCTCGCCGCGAACGGCCGGCTGCTTTGCCCTCGATGGCTACACACACGAAACTCAGTGTGTGGTCTATCGGGGACCGGACACGGTGTACCGCGATCGAGAGATCTGCCTCAGCTCGAACGAGGACACGCTGACCATCGTCGACGTCACCGACAAGCTCGAACCGACTCAACTTTCTCGCACCGGATACGACGGCAGCGCGTACACGCATCAGGGATGGCTCACTGAGGATCAGCGCTACTTCCTGGTCAACGATGAGACCGACGAGACGACGTTCAAGCACCCGACACGCACATGGATTTGGGACGTGTCTCATCTCGATGCGCCTGTGCTCACGGCCTTCTATGACGGTCCGACGCCGTCGATCGATCACAACCTCTACATCCGCGGCGATCTCGTGTACGAGTCGAATTACCGCAGCGGTCTCCGCATCCTCGACGTTGGCGCGGTGGAGCAAGGCACACTGCGCGAGCTCGGCTTCTTCGACATCTATCCCGCCGATGATGCGGCTGCGTTCAACGGCGCCTGGACGTCGTATCCGTTTTTCGCGAGCGGCGCGGTCGTGGTCAACGGCATCGAACAGGGGCTGTTCGTCCTGCGGCCGCGGATGACGCCTCGAGCGCCGGCGTCGGACGTCTCGATGACGCTGGCCGGACCCGCCACTGCGTCACCGGGCGAGAACCCCTGGACGTTTGTCGTGCGAGTGGCCAACGATGGTCGCGATGCGATCACCGACACGCGAGTGATCGCGACAGCGCCCGCGTCGGCGCGATTGGTATCGGTTCGGCCGTCGCAGGGTCAGTGCGCGATGGAAACCGTTGTCACCTGCGGCCTGGGCCGGCTGGCGCCTGGATCGGACGCGTTCGCCGTCGTCGCGATTCAGTCGAGCGCTGAGGGCGATCTCGTGAGCACGGCGATTGCGAGCGCACGCGCAGCCGACGGCTCTCCCCGCGAGCAATCCGCACTGACGATCACGCGCAGCGTCCGGCGCGAGTCGGCACTCACGCTTCGCAGACCAGACGCCGGCACGCTCTTCCGTATCGGCCGCAACAACACAATCCAGTGGACGCTTCGCGGTGCGACCGGCGGCGTGGCCATCGATCTCTCCCGTGACGAGGGGGCGACATGGACGCGAGTGGGGGAGAGCGCGGAGGACGTCGGCTTCTTCGATTGGCTGGGAGCAGGCGACGTGACCACGCGCGCACGAATCCGAGTCCGCAGCCTCACGGACTCTCGCCTGACGCAAACCTCGCCCAGCTTTTCGATCGCGCGGTGACGCACGTGACGTACGTACCCGCGTTACGTAGTGTCCGGCTTTAGCCGGACCCGCCGTACGTAGTGTCCGGCTTCAGCCGGACCGAACTACGCCGCTAGCGGCCGCGTGCGCCGAAAGAGCATCACCACCGACGCGACGATCACGGCGAGCACCACGAACACAATCATCGTCACGCTGATCTGAAGCTGCTGAGACTCGAGGAACTGCCGCACGCGATCGCCGTACTGACGGACCAGCAGTGCCACCGCCGTGAAGCGAATCAGGCGCATCATCCCGAATACCAGGAAAAATCGACCGCGATCCAGACCGAGCGCTCCGCACGTCAGGACGAACGGCGTCAGCGGAAAGGGCGGCGGCAGCACCGCTGCGGCAGCGAGCCCTCCGGCGCCGACCTTCTGCACGGTCGACTTCATCCGGTCGAGATGACGCGGAGACACGAGGCGGGGAAGTCCAATCTCACCTGCGCTGTGTCCGACCCAGTAGGTCAGCGCGGCGCCAACGAGCGACAGCATCGTGACGAGCGGCGGGAAGACCCAGAAGATCTCGCCGCGCGTCGAGGCCAGAACGATTACGAGCGCATCAGATCCTAATGGCACTGCACACACCACCGACGGTCTCGACCGGGGCAACGGGTGTGCCAAACAAATACCGAACGACGATCACTGGTTTTGCGGTCGACTGCGAGCCGCGGCTCGTGAATCGTGAAGTACTTTTGGCGCGCGTTACATGGTGAGGTCAGATGCGTGCAGGTCACGCGGCGATCGCGCGCACTGGCAACCTGACTGGTCCGTGGCCGATCGTCGTCATCCACGGTTCGGGATCACCGGCGGCTTCGAAACGCTCGATCCTCGACAGCATTGCTCCGAGCATCGCATCAGCTTCGAGCTGAGCGAGCGTTCTGCCCACACACATGTGCACGCCGGCGCCCCAGCCGACCTGACCGCGAACGTCGCGATCGATATCGAATCGATTGGGATCGTTCCACTTCCGCGGATCGCGATTGGCTGCCGCGAACAGTAGACCGCATCGTGTGCCCGCGGGAATGACGTGGCCCTCAATCTCCACGTCGCGCGTCGTGATGCGCCCGGCCATCCGTGACGGCGAGTCCCAGCGCAGGCTCTCGTCGAATGCGGTGCGCGTCATCGACGGGTTCTGTCTCAACCGTTGATACTGCTCAGGAAATTCGCAGAACGCGCGAATCGCAGTTCCCAGCGTCATCACCGTGGTATCGGCGGCGGCCGAGAGGAGGATCTGCACCAATAGTTTGGCTTCGGCCTGCGTGATATCGCCGCGATCTGCTGCCTGAAACATCGCCATACCGAGACCATCTGGATTCAGGTTCTCTCGATTGCAGCACTCTTCGACCCAGGTCAGCACCGGCTCGCTGCCAACCATGGCTTCGTTGAACAGCTCGTTCATGGGTCCCATCGTTGCCCACACCATGTGACCGAACGCTTCCATGTGTTCGCGGCCGGGCTCGGGAAGGCCCAGCAGATCCGGCAGCACTTTGTAAACGAATGGACGGCAGATCGCCGACACCGCATCGATCGGTCCAGTGGATCCAAGCACCCGTTCAACGACGAGCTCCGCCTCTTTCGCGAACGCCTGCGCCATGCGGTTGAGTGCCTTGGGCGACAGCGCATTGGCAATCACGACACGGACCTCAGTGTGACGCGGCGGATCATCGGTCAGCAGGATCTCGGGCCTCACAGACGAGGGATCGTGCCAGGGTCGCGATCGGCTCGAGAACGAACGCCAGTCCGACAAGGCGGCGGACACGTGACTGAAGCGGCCGATGACGACGATGTCTTCGCGGCCGAGGCGGACAACGGGCCCGAGCTCGCGCACGCGATCGTCGACGGCTCGCGCGTGTCGGACCGAGTCGCGGCTGAAGATGTCGTCGTCGAGAACGGGGATCGGATTGGCCACGTCGCCTCCGTGAGTGGCTGAGTGTAGATCTAGGAGCGATGGGCGACCAGAAACGATCGCAACAGGACCGCGAGGTACACCGCGAACAGCGTCGCCAGCAAGGTCTTGTCGCGAATCGACAGCCGCAATTCCGGCCACGGTACCTGGACGTTTCGGCTGCGGAACAGCGCCAGGATCAGTCCACCAACGACCGAGCCAACGTCGATACTGTGATTGCCCCGCTGTTCCGGTCGTCGCGCCTTTTCTTCCCCGCGTTCATATAGGCCGTTCCTTCGCCGCGTGTTACGGAACCGCGCGATTACGGCGCGGTTGTAACCACAGTCGACTATCCCCGCCTACAGCAGATTGAGGCTGCAGATCGCCGGCACTGAACGCAACGAACCGGCGGTCTGGCCGGAGTAGGGAGGATCCGATGAAGAGTGCACAGATGCGTGTTGTCGGTCGACTGGTAATTCTGTCGGCCGTGGTCTTCGTAGTGATGAGCGGAGCAGCTCGCGCATTCGCGCAGTCGCCCGCGATCGAAGTGAGGGCGGCCTACGCGTTTCTCGCCGATGAAGAATTCAACTTACCCGTCGGATGGCACGCCGACGTCGGAGTCGGTGTGGGGCAAGGCATGAGCCTGATCGCGGAGATCGGCCACTCTCAAACCACCATGACCGTGCTCCGAATTCCGGTGACGTTCACGGTCACCTCGTATCAGTTTGGCTCTCGTTTCCAGGTACACCGAGGATCGATTCAGCCCTTCGTGCAGGTTCTGGGCGGTGCGACGCGTGCCGGCGGTGCGACCGCGGTGCGTGGGCTGTCGGTGAACGTCTCCTCCACGGCGTTCACGCTTCAACCGGGCGGCGGTGTTGTCGTGCGCGTCACACGTCGTCTCGGTGTCACTGGGGCTGCCGACTATCGCTGGGGCGCGAGCGACGTGGGTTCGCTACGGGAAGTGCGCCTGTCTGGCGGCGTGGCATGGAGTCTGGGGCGCTGAATGGCGCGCCGGGCGATGCTGGGCACGGAAACCGAATACGCCATCACCGCGTTGGACGATCGCGGCGTGCCGGTGCCGCCGGGCGAGGTGGCGCGCCTCATCATCAGCCGCGCGCAGGAGCGACATCATCTGCCCGATCACAAGTCGGGCTTCTTCTTGACCAACGGTTCAAGGGTTTATGTCGACGCGGGCCATCACGTCGAATATGCAAGCGCCGAAACCGTCGACCCTTGGGCGGGTGTGACCTACGCATTGGCAGGCGATCGACTCCTGAGTCAGCTGGCCGAGGAAGTCGCCTCGGCCAACGCGCGCGTTGCCAGCATCGTCGTGCGCAAGAACAACGTCGACTACGGGGATCCTCCGGCCACGTGGGCGAGCCATGAGAACTATCTGTTCGCGATGGCTCCTCAGATCCTTCGACCTCGCTTGGTTCCGCATCTGGTGTCGCGAATCGTCTTCACGGGCGGCGGCGGATTCGATCCGTTCGACGTCGGCCCTCCTCGCTTCGTCCTCTCACCTCGTGCGCTGTTCATGCGTCGCGTCGTGGCGCTGTCGACCAACGATCAAGGTCGTGCGCTGGTGGACGAGCGCGAAGAGCCGCACTGCGTGGGATTCCATCGTCAGCACCTGATGTGCGGTGACGGCCTCCGCAGTCATCTTGGATCGCTGCTTCGACTTGGAACGACGGCTCTTGTGATTGCGCTGATCGAGGCGGGGCTCGATGAGTCCGAGGCGGTGATGCTCGCCGATCCATTGGCCGCGCTGCAGACAGTGGCACGCGACGTCTCGTTGCGCCGCTCTGTGCGCTTGTGCAGCGGCTCCTCGGCCACCGCCATCGATATTCAGCGGCATTACGTCAGGCGAGCTCGCGCCAATCTGTCGACGCTGCCGGAATGGGCGGCACCGCTCTGCGATGTCTGGGACGACACACTGACTCGGCTCGAGCAAGGGCCCGCATCGGTTGCGACGCGACTCGACTGGGCGATCAAATTCTCGGTCTACAGCGACCGGGCTCGTACACGCATCGAAGTCACCGAGGACCGAGCCGAGTGGCGTGCGGAACTGCACGAGCTCGATGCGCGCTTCGGTCAGATCCATCCACCGGGTGTCTTCGATGCGCTGGATGCCGCGGGTGTCCTGGACCACCGCGTCGACGCGATCGGCGATGTCGATGCGGCGATTGCGGCGCCCCCGAGTTGCGGCCGAGCCTCAATTCGTGGCCGGGTGATCGCGCGCAAGGCCGGCGAGAAGGCGATCTGGACCTGCTCATGGGACCACATCGAGGAGAAGTTTCTAGGCATTCGCCTCGATCTGTCAGATCCGTTCGTCGAGGATGAGCGTTGGCGCAACCTCGTGGGCGATCCGGAGACTGCGCCGGCCCTCGTGGCCGGCATCTTCCAACTGGCGCGATCGTGGTCACCGAGGCCGACGATATCGACGGCACCTCTCCGTTCGCTGGTCGAGCGGCTTTGTGCCCCAGCCGCGCACGACCTCCGTCGTCGGCTCGCAGGTACTGCTATCGATCTGAATAATTGCGCCGTCGAATTTCGAAAACGTCAACGTCTGGGGGAGGCCGAATGGCTGATGCGGGCCGCGCTGGCGATCGATATCGAGTCGCGGCCGGCAGACCATCCGAAGATCGCGCATCGGCGCATGAACCTGGCGACGGTGTTGATGATGCAAGGCCGCGACGGCGAGGCGCGAGAGCAGCTGGAGCTGGGGTGGGACGTGATGGGCAGGCGCTATGACCTGACGAGTGTACGCATTCTTATCCTTCGCCTGACGCTCGCGATGATGGGGGCCGGCCCGGCCGATCTCTTCATCGGTCAGCTGAAGACGCATCTGGCCATCGAGCCGCTGCCCGATTTCGCGGATGTCGTACGACGATGCGAGATCGGCGTGTGTTTCGGGCCGCTGGCACCCCGCGTCCAGGATGCCGATCGTGAGCTGCTCAACGCGATCGTGGTGGTGGCGAACGGGGATCAACCGCCGGCATGGCTCGATGCGCATCCGCGGTGGCGGGATACGCCAGGGCGGCCGCTGATCGAATGTTGGGCGAATGTCGGCGCCGTGTAACACGCGTTGGCAGAGGAGGCTATACAGTTTCAGCCGCCGAAACGCACGCACTCGACCGGAGCACCGATGATGACCGAAGTCGCTGATGCGGGAACGCCACCCGATGATCGCATCGTCGCCTGTTTCAAGGCGGGTGCCGAGCTACCCGACGACGTGCGCGACTGGCTACGCGAGTTTCGCCGCCAGCACGAGATCTTCGCAGTCTGGGATCAGGACGCGCCCGAGAAGTTCTGGCCCGAGTTCTTTGTCCAGGCGGTGCGCAGGTTCGATGCCGACAAAACGTCGTTGAATGCTCACCTCGCCGCCACCTTCAGACGACGGCGTCCGTATATCGCGTGGACGCGGTCGCTTTTGGAGCGGCCAGAAGCATCGTGGCTGCCGGAAGAACGCCGTGAGGTCGGTGAGTGGAAAGGATCGCCGGAGGATCTCAGGGTGGCAACGCTCTTAGCGTGCGGCGAGGTCGAGGCGCCCGAGGCCAAAGAGTGGTTCGATTCGTTCAACGCGAGGGCGATGTCGCACTGTCGCTGCTTCGGCCACTCCTTCGAGGACGTCGAAGACTTCGTATCGGCGTTCTGGGTCTATGCGTATCAGACGGGGTTGTTCTCGAAGTACAGCATCGCCGGGGGCCAGCTTTTCAGCTTCGCATTCCAAGCGTTCATCAACGAATTCAGCGACAAAGGCAAACGCCGGGCCGACACCCGCGACAAGGAACGGCCAGACGATGCTGTGGAGGCGCTGGCATCGACGATGCGCCCGCCCGACGAGGTTGCACTGGCCAGTGAGATCGGCACGCGCGTCCGCGCGTGTCTGGCCATCCTTGGCATGGCGGTTCGCCAACCCGGCTGGCTGCTCCGCCAGGTCAAGCTGATGAACGTCTCGTACGATGAACTGGCGAAAAACGCGTATCGCGGTGCTGTGAGTGCGAATACCCTTCGCCAGCGAGTGTTTCACGCACGGAACAGATTCGAGGAGCTGTGGGCATCGATTGACGAAGCATCAGCCGCGGCGCCTCAGCCGAAAACCGGCACTTCAAAGTCGGGAGTCGACATGAACGAGAACGACGCTGTGCGTCGGCTTCGGGCGGAGGACGAACCGCCACTGCATCCGAGCGATGAGGAGCTCGTTGGCATTGCCTACGGCGATCTCAAGGAGGTCGATCGACGACGGGTCGACGCCCATGTGGCGACGTGCAGTGAATGCCGTGAGCAGGTGTCTCGTCTCCGTCGCGCCGCCACTCATTTCGGGACTCCCGTGGGCAAGGCCCAGCTCGATCGCCTGTGGAGCTCGTTCCGGGAGGCCGCGCAGCGGTTTCGCGCCGATGCCGAATCCGGAGAGACGAGCCGTTTCGCGGTTGCCGCGTCGCGCGCGCACGAGCGGTACCTGCGGTCGGCGTCCCAACGCGATGGTGCGGTCGTGTCGTGGGCCGACCTCGACGATGACAGGAAGATTTCGACTTACACTCAGCTCGTCTACGCCGAACATCTGTTGAAGACCGAGGGCCTCGGGGTTCGCGACGCTGCCGATCTCAATGGCCCGCTGCTCAACATGGAAGAGACCCTCGGTCCGGACCGACTTCGTCGACTCGCCGAGAAAGAGCACGAGCGCTTCGTCGCCGAGCGCGTTTTCCAAGATTGGCATCCCGGGCCGAACAGAGACGCGGCCAGCAAGACTTCACCTTACCTCGTGCCGTGGAAGGATCTCCCGCAGGAGATTCAGGACCTCGACGTCGATGCGGTGCGCGCGCTGCCGGCGGCGTTCAGAGACATCGGCCGCGAAGTGTATCGACTGGCCGACCGCGTCGATCCGCACGCGCCGGCTCGCAAGACGTGAACGACTCTCGGACGCTCCGCATCTTCGTCTCGTCGACCTTTCGAGACATGCAGGCGGAGCGCGATCTGCTCGTCAAGCGCGTGTTCCCGGAAATACGGCGCCTCTGCGCCGAACGATCGGTCACGTTCACCGACGTCGACTTGCGGTGGGGCATCACTGAAGAGCAGGCCGCAGAAGGGCGCGTGCTGCCGATCTGCCTCGAGGAGATCGATCGAAGCCGGCCGTTTTTCATCGGACTCCTGGGTGAGCGATACGGGTACATCGCTGAACATTTCCCGCCGGAGATCGTCGCGCGTGAGCCATGGCTTCAGGAGCACGTCAATGCCGGCACGTCAGTCACCGAGCTGGAGATCCT
>Ga0075424_100002789_pt1 | contig 16134 bp, 12 predicted proteins | sample SoiMethybrSBSTD3_FD_75301 | JGI IMG/M metagenome (GOLD analysis project Ga0075424, IMG submission 75301) | Bulk soil microbial communities from a Populus tree surrounding site in Tennessee, USA - Soil MetaG P. TD hybrid SBSTD3 | ecosystem: Environmental > Terrestrial > Soil > Tree plantation...
AAAAATCCGCGCTCCCGCGCGTTCACCCATTCTCTCTCATTTTAGAATCTACGGCTCGGGTATCAATAGGCCGTTCACTTTAGCCCCGCGCCGACTATGCGGCCTCAGTGATAGGGTTCGAAAAACGCGTCTTCTTTGTGAACGTATCCGCGAATCCCCTCGTTATCGAGCGATCGCACGCGAAAATACTCGCCTGTCCGTCCAACCACTTGAATTCGTGTCCCTGGACGCAACGTCGCAATGACGTCGGCCTTCGATGCAGGTTTTTCGCGAACGAAAGAGTTTCCTACGACGGCGAAACCCGCCGACGACAACGCCGGTCGTGCGGGTTGTGGATTTCGCTGCTCGACCGGGCGACGCTTGGTTTCCGCTGCTGCCAAGCGATCGCGTTGTGGAGAATTGCTATTGGGTTGCGCATCTGCCTGGTTTCCCCGGTCAGTTCGAAGCTTTGCTTCCGCCTGATGACCCTGTCGCTCGCGCGGCTCAACGTCGGTGTAGCTTCTCTGGGTCTGTTTTATCGGCGTCTCCCATGATGCTCCTCGCCCAAGCGCGCGGTAAAGCTCTCGCGAGAGCGGCCCTAGCCCATCCTGAATGGCATTGACGCCGTCGGTCGGTGCGGAATTAGTTTCATTGCCCGATCGCCCTAAATATACGCCGCCGAGAACGACAAGCACGATGCTTGCGGCTACCGCCGATAGCCCGGTCCATGACTTTTTGCGCAAGCGCTGGACGAGCATCCAGAGTGAACCAAGCTCGGCGCCAAAGCCTGGCTGGCTCGATCTCAAAGTAGGGACAGAGGGCGAGAACTGTGGGTCGCTCAGCTCACGTTCGAAGCCATCGGGAAGCCGCGCTTTCTCCCCCTCCTCCGTAATACGCGCAGTGAGATCTGTTGCCCGTACCAGCGCGGCGTTTCGGAATTCCGAACGATTTTCCCCAAGATGCAAATCATCGGCAATTTCATCGATTGTCTCCGCACCGATCGTTTCGAGATTCGTCGCGCACGCGATCAAAAGCGCGTGATCGCAAATGACATTAATCAAGCGCGGAATTCCTTGCGAAAAATAACCGATCCGTTGAACCGCCGCGCGCTGAAAAAGCGAGCTTCCGGAATACCCGGCCGTGCGAAGTCTAAGATCGATATATGCCCCGATTTCCTCTTCGCTCAGAGCCTCTAGACGAGACCGCAACGTCACCCGCTGCCTGAGTTGATAGAATCTAGGTTGCTCGAGCCTCGACTCGAACTCCGATTGCCCGGCTAGAACCAATTGCACCAGCTTGGCGCCGCCTTCGTCGAGATCGGAAACGAGTCTCAACTGTTCGAGAACTTCCTCTTGAATGTCCTGAGCCTCATCGAGCAAGAGTGCCACCCGATGATCCCGACGATGTTGCTCGAGTAGATAATCTCTGAACTGCTGCATCAGAGAAACACGGTCGGCGTGCAACTCTGTAACACCAAAAGCATCGAGAGCGCATTGCAGCAACTCAACAAAGGTTAAGTGCGGATCGAGAATGCAGGCTGCGCGAACCCGCTGCGCTGCCTTTTCCATGAACAGTTTAATGAGAGTGGTTTTGCCCGTTCCGGCCGCACCCGTGATGAGGACAATGCCCTTGCGGTGTTCCACACCGTAGCAGAGAGTGGCAAAGGCTTCTTGGCATGACGCGTGAGTATATAAAAATCGCGGATCCGGCGTGAGATTGAAAGGTAGCTCGCGCAACCTGAAATGTTTTTCGTACATGGCGTTGTGCCTCCCGGGCAAAGCGCTCGGCCCAGTATCACCCGTACGGCAGAGGATTACGCCGGACCTGATTTCGGCGCAGGGGCTGCGCGTTCGCGCGGAGGCGCAGTAGGTTTTTCTCCGAAAGGTTTTTCTTTGAAAATTTTCTTGTCCAAGCCGTAGGTCCGCATTTTTCGCGAAAGCGTTCTCACCCCGATCCGGCAGCTTTTCGCGGTCAGGCTGATGTTCCCGCCCAGATCCTCGAGCTTTCGCGATAGATAGTATTTTTCCTTTTCTCTGAGCCATTGCCGAAGCGATGATGCAGCAATCTTGCTTTGCTCCGAGGCGGCATCCTCCAAGTTTTCTGGAAGTTTAACGTCTTCGATGACCCGGCCCGGCGCGAGCAGAATCGCGCACTCCAAAATATTGTGCAACTCTGTGACGTTACCCGGCCAGGAATAGCGCATGAGCTGTCCCAATACTTTGTCGGCCACAGCGGCGATGCGTTTACTTTTCGCCACCGGATGATGACGCAGAAAGTTCTCGACCAGGTAGGGAATATCGAGGGCGCGTTCGCGCAGAGGAGCGAGCTCGATCGGTACCCCGCTCAGCCGCGATAAAAACTCATCGCGCAGCAGCCTGCCCGGAGATCTCTCCTTTAGACTGAGTTTAGTTGCCGCTATGATACGTACATCGATGTGAGAGGCGTGGTTCGCGCCTAAGCGGGAGATTTTCCGGTCATCGATGACCTCGAGCAAAGTTTTCTGCAACGCCAACGAGAGAACTTCTATCTCATCGAGAAACAATGTCCCGCCGTGGGCTTGGGCGATTTTACCGGGTTTGCTTTCATGGATACCGGTAAACGCATTTTTATCGTAGCCGAACAGTTCAGCTTGAAGCAACGCGTCAGGATATCCGGCACAGTTAAGCGCAATGAACGGCGCCGTCCGCCGGGGACTGTGATGGTGAATCGCGAAAGCGACCTGCTCCTTAACGGTGCCGGCTTCTCCCGCGATGATGACCGGCATGTCAATGGGCGCCCCCGTGCAGATCAGCTCAAAGACGCGGCGCATTTGCGGTGTTGGGCTCAGAAGATCGCCGAATTCGAAGTGTGCCCTCAGCCATCGTCGAAGCTGCCGCGCCTGAATCCCCGGCTTTGAATTTTCCAAAGCTGCCCGTGTCGACTCGAGCACCGCGGCTGGGTCAAAAGGCTTGACGACGAAATCGCAGGCGCCGAGTTTAAGCACATCCACTGTACTTTGAATATCCGCTGCGGAGGTAATCGCCACGACGGGGAGAGCCGGGTATTTTTGATGAATCTGTGCAATAAGTTCCAGGGCATCAGCATCCGGCAGATGAATACTCGCAATTATGAAGTCGACATCGTCATCGGTCAATCGTCGCAAGCAATCGGCGGCCGAGGTGAGGCCGACAACGGAATATCCGTTCGCGACATAAAGCCGCTCAAGGTGCTCGCGGATTTCTTGGTCGCTTTCCAGAACGAGCAAATTGGGAGCGGCCGCACCGAGCAATTCATCCCGGGAGGTAGGATCTCGCGTGGCGGGAAATCCGAGCGTCGACCCCGAGTATGCGGCTGGAATTCTCATTGAGCTGCCGAGCGCCTTTGCCGATGATCTCAGAACAAGGCGACAAGAGAATTGGGACAAAAAGCTAGTGCTCGCTCAGCAGCCGCAGGCGTACAGGAAAAGCGTAATCAAATGGTCGCCTAGAGGTGAGGGCGTGGTTCCGCGCGCGGACGGAGTTCTTCCACATGCAGCCCCAGTCGCTGTGCGTCGACAAAGCAGTAGTAACAAACCACCATATCGAGCAATGTGGTACCGGACTCCTCACTCGTGACCCTATATGCCTTTCCCGCCATGACCTGGCCGCAATGTTGGCATTGATAAGTCATCACGTAATAGAGTTCAGCAAAGCGGGTGCCATAAAGCGCGAATGCTGCCGAAAACCAAAAAAAGTCCGCTATTCCAGCGGCCCTATCGAATTTTGTCGGGCCTGGGTGGGCCTACGGTCGCCAAAAAGCTGACGGATATAGCCGACACGGCCACTATATTATGTGCGCCAGTTGCAGACAGATTAACCGGCGCACCGGCGTCCTTCCAACTCTCCTCGCTAGACACAAGCGTGAGGAACTACAATTTATAAACATTGGGGAGCGCCAAATCGCTGAGCGCGTTGCGGGTATCGAAGATGAGGGGGCTGAACTTAGCGATCATGGGATAATCGAATCCCGAATGATCTGTTAAGAGTACGACCAAATCCATCGACTGTAACAACTCGGGAGTGACACTGACGGAATCGAGATTTGTCTCATTGATCGTAACCTGCGAAACATATGGATCCGAAAAATAAATTTCGCAGCCTTTCTCTTGAAGACCCAACAATACCTGTAATGCCGGAGACTCTCGCACATCGTTGGTGTCGCGCTTGTAGGCGACTCCGAGAGCCAGAACTTTGGCGCCATTCAGACACTTGCGTTTTTCGTTCAGGGCATCGGCCATACCACGGACGACGAAAGCCGGCATCTGGCTATTGATGTGTCCGGCAAGTTCGATCAACCTCGGCTCACAACCTTTCATCCGCGCTTTCCATGTCAGATAATACGGATCGACAGGGATGCAATGACCACCCAACCCGGGACCGGGATAAAATGGCATAAAACCGAAAGGTTTCGTCTTTGCCGCTTCAATGACCTCCCATACGTTGATACCGAAGGAGTGACAGGTGAGCGCCATCTCATTAGCGAGTGCGATGTTCACGCTGCGAAACGTATTCTCAAGAAGCTTCACCATCTCCGCGCAATCGGTTGACGACACCGAAAACACGTTATCGATATACTGGCGGTAGAAGAAAACTGCGGTTTCGGCGCAGCGCGGGGTGATGCCGCCCACGACCTTGGGAATATTCTGCGTGTGAAACACCGAATTTCCCGGATCCACCCGTTCTGGCGAATAGGCCAAAAAAAAGTCGCTCCCTGCCTTAAGTCCAGATTCTTCCAAAATCGGCAACACCACTTCTCTCGTCGTCCCGGGATAGGTGGTACTCTCCAGGATGATCAAGTGTCCGGCTCGAATATGATTCCGAATCACCTCGACGGCCGCAATAATGTAGGAGAGTTCCGGGTCCTTATTTTTGCGTAATGGTGTCGGCACGCAGATGTTGATCGTGTCGAGCTCCCCGACGGCCGCCAATGACTGGGTGGCGCGCAACCGATCGGCCGCGACAAACGATTCGATCGTCTGGCTCGGAACATCCGGAATGTATGAAATCCCACGGTTAAGGGCATTAACTTTCTCCTGGCTCAAGTCGATGCCTATGACCCGGAATCCTGCTTTTGCCATTTCTACGGCTAGCGGGAGTCCTACATATCCCAAACCGATGATCCCAGTCTTTGCAGTGCGAGTGCGAATTCTTCGTTTGAGCTCTCTTGCCGTGTTTGGCAGCGCTGCCGGGCTCGCTTGGATGGATGGCAAAACGGTTTCGTTCCGGAGTTCCATTCAGAGTTACTCCTCAATCTAACTCAACGGGAAAGTGTCGTACCGAGTGCTGATCCACAAAAATACGAGCGCTCCGAGTCGGGCATCCGAATTCAAATTGACTGGTTGGCAACTTGCAGGCCGGGGAGCGCGCCGGCTATCGGGCTTTGCCGCAGTTGTTCGGAAGTCTCGGGATTGAGCGGTCTAAACGTCGGTACGAGTTCGCATACAAGTTGGAGTGCGGCAGAGGTTTGGCCTTTGAGGGCAAAGCACTCGATTTCGTCAATCTTCTGCGTCACGAAATCGAGCTCCGCGATCCAGGCCGATTGCACGCGCATAATTTTTTCCACTTCCGAGGGCACGATCATTTCGTCCATCGCTACCAATTCTTCCCGTAGCTTCTCACCCGGCCGTAGTCCGATTATTTTGATCGGGATTTCTTTTTCGGGAATGAACCCCGCCAAACGAATCAGGTGACGCGCCATTTCGAGCAGCTTGAGCTGTTCGCCCATATCCAGAACAAATATTTCACCGCCGCGCGCTAGCGCAGCCGACTGTAAGACCAGCTGAACCGCTTCCGGGATTGTCATGAAATAGCGAGTGATTTCCGGATGCGTTATGGTCACGGGTCCGCCATGCTCAATTTGCCGGATAAACAGAGGGACAACGCTGCCGTTGCTGCCTAATACATTACCAAAGCGAACGGCCGCAAACACAGGGCGGTCGGCGCCGGCATTTTTCGCCAACGTCTGAACGTAAATCTCGCCGATCCGTTTAGTTGCGCCCATGACGTTGGTGGGATTGACCGCTTTGTCCGTGGAAATCAGGATAAATCTTTCGATCTTTTTTTTGAGCGCCATCTGAATAACACGATGCGTGCCGACAACATTGTTGAGCAAAGCCTCAGCCGGATAATCTTCCACCATCGGGACATGTTTGTATGCCGCGGCGTGAAAAACGATCTGCGGCTTGTGTTCAGAAAAAGTTGCGTCCAAGGATCCGTTATTCTTGATGTCCGCGAGAACGGGGATCTGGCGAAGATCCGGCCAAGACCGCTGCAGCTCCATACTGATGTCATAGAGAGCGCTTTCCGCGCTGTCCAACAGAATTAACCGAGCCGGCCGATATCGTGCGATCTGCCGGGTCAATTCGGAGCCGATTGACCCACCGGCTCCCGTGATCAAGACGCTTTTTCCACGCACCAGAGCATCCACAGGACCAAGGTTCAATCCCACCGGCAAACGGTCGAGTAGATCTTCAATAGACAAGTTCTGAATCTGGCTAACTCCGACGCGGTCACTGCGCAACTTGTCCAGTGTGGGAAGGGTCTTTATCGGCCCTTTGAACGCGGTAACATCATTGAGCATCCTTCTGATCTGCGCCGCCGAAGCACTTGGAATCGCGAGCAAGAACTCATCAGGCTTATAGGTTTCGACAATTTTTGCGATATCGTGGCGCGATCCGAGTACCGGGACCCCGTGAATATGCTGACCAACCTTAGCGGGATTATCATCGATAAACCCGATCGGATCGTACCGGTACATCGCGCCATTGTTCTTCATGTCGCGAACGATCATTTCGGCGGCGTCGCCGGCACCGTAAATCAAGACCTTCCGCTCGCCTTTAAAACGATGCGCCGCTGAGAGGAGCCGGCGGGACAAACGCACCCCGCCCATTATGAAAATTAACAACAGCGTATCGATGATGAATACCGAGCGAGGGTAGTCAATCCGATGCAACAGGCCATGCACAAACAGGTAAAATAGTATGCTACTGATGAGTGCAGCGACGATAATGTTGCGCAACTCGAGAATGCTCGTATACCGCCACAAGCCCTCGAATAGTTTGAACGGCACAAACACCAGACTGCGAATGACGATCAACCAAGGCAGCAGATTCACAAATTGCGCAACTTCATTAACCGGAATGCGGCCGTCAAATTTCAGCCAAAAGGCAAAATAGTTCGAGGCTGCGATAATCCCGATGTGCAGCAAAACAATCGGAATGCGTCGATAGCGGAGCAGAATCCGCCGCCGTTGTGCGCTCTGCGTCGCTCTTGCCGCCCGTCCATGAAAGTCGGCAAGCTCAGCATTTAGATCCATTTAGTTCCTCCCGCAACACCCATACAAAATCCAGCAGAGCGCGATGACGAGCTGCTTAAGAAGACATTGACTGATAGAGGTTGCGCGGCGCTTTGATAAAGCCGAGTTACCGAGCAAGCTCCGGCCGGTTAGGCCTTCTCGAACTCTGAACCTGAATCCTCATCGATCGAGGCGTAGTAGGACGGGTAATAGGAACGATAATCCAGGTACTCAGGGTCTCTGATATCAATCGCATTTAGAATAACGCCCAAAATATGCGCACCGACTTTGTCGAGTCGCTCCGTCGCGCGGCGAGCACTAGGCGAGGTCGTCTTTTCTCCGTTGAACACCAGCACCACACCATCGCACAGTACCGAAAGGACCGCGGCATCGCTGACTGCGATAATCGGCGGAGAGTCGATCACAATAAAATCGAACAGCGTCCGCAGCTCGTTTAGAATGTCGCGCATTCTCTGCGACATCAAAAGATCAGCTGGATTAGGCGGCAGCGAACCCCTGGGCAACAGATAAAAGTCTTTGATCGACGTCTCCTGAATGACCTGTTTGACATCGACGTCACCGGTCAGCACGTTGGCCAAGCCACGAGAATTTTTGCGGTGCAGCAGTTGATGACAGCGCCCCTTGCGCAAATCCGCATCAATGGCGAGAACCCGCTTGCCCCCTTGCGCAAGCGCAATCGCGAGGTTGAGGGTGGTCACTGTTTTTCCTTCGTTGGGGCAGGGGCTGGTTAAGAGAATGACCTTTGGCGGCCGCTCGGCCTGCGACAACATTAGAGCGGTTCGAATCGTACGGTAGGACTCCGCAACAATCGAGAACTGGTCATGCGCCACGACAATCTCTCTTCCGACTCCGTCCACCGCCGGTCCCGGCTCTAGCCGATTACTCGGCGTGTTGTCCGATAGCATCGGATGATAACGTTGGCTCAAGGATCTGACATGCGGAACGACACCCAGTGTGGCTAGCGAAACGGCCGACCATACCTGCTGAGGGGTATGCATCGTCGCGTCCATGTATTCCAGGAAAAACGCGAACGCGACGGCCAAAACAAGACCCAAAAATGCCGCAATCATCAGGTTTCTCATCAACTGCGGTGATGATGGCGAGGTCGGCTGTTCAGCACGCTGCACGACCTGGATATTGGAAGCGGCCAAGTCGTTGGCAACGTTAGTCTCGTTCATTCGCTTCAGCACGTTCTCATAAAGCCCGCGATTGACGACGACCTCCTCGTTCAAAACGGCATAGTCGACGCCTACTTCTTTTAGATTCAGCGCGGTCTGTTGCTGCGTTTTCGCCTCATCTTCCAACGCCTGCTCGCGGCTTCGTGCCGCCGCATAGTTCGACTCTATCCCGCGGACGATCGTGCCCACCTCGGCTGCCAAACCGCGCTTGGCTTCGGCAATTTGTTGATTCAGCTCCTGCAGGCGTGGGTGCTCCGGCGTATAGATACTCGACAGCCGACCCTTTTCCGTTTCTAAATTCGCCAGAGTGCCTTTGATCTGCAAGATCAGCGGATTACTGAGCACCTGAGCCAGGTACTCGGGATTTTTATTTCGTGTCATCTGGTAAAGGGATTCTGCCTGAATGCGTTCGGAGCGCACTTGCGTAAGCTGCTTGTTAATATCGACCAGGCGATCCACGACGATGTTCTCACCCTTCTCCAGCGACACCACTCCATGCTTTTGGCGAAAAGTATTGAGCTCGTTCTCTGCTCGGACGACTTTGCCCCTGAGCTCGGCCAGTTTCTTCTGAAGAAAATCGCGCGCTTCCTGTGTCAGGTTGAAGCGGTTTTCGAGAATCATTTGAATAAATGCTGTTGCGTGATTGTTTGCGAGCTCTTGCGAGAGACGCGGGTCGGGCGTACTGAACGACACGTCAACCAACCGGGTGTTTTTTACAGGTTCAATTTTGAGAAAGGAGCGATACCGTCCAACCAGGCCGGGGTCGACGCCCAGCTCGTAGGTGGTCGGCCGGCCCCGTCCTCCAGTCGACTGCGACTGGAATAATCCGGCGATCGACTTTATCACGGACTCAACCGAGCCCATGGCCCAGGAAACCAGATTGAACCTCGAGGTTGTCAGCGCCGGATTGGTCTGTAATCCCAAACTCTTGATGACGCGGGCAGCCAGGGGTGCACCATTCAGGAGTGCGTATTGCGTCTGGTAATAGTCGTAACGATCGCTTCCAGAACTATTCGGCGCCTCCGCAACGCCGGTGAACGAAGGACTTTGCGGTTCGATTTTTAAAGTAGAGCGCGCCGTGTAAAGCGTCGGGGAAAATATCGTGATCAAGAACCCTAAAATAACGGTGCCGCAGAAAATCGGCACCATGTAACGGAGCCGCTTCAGGATCACTTGCCAATAGTCGCGCAGATGCTTGGTCCCTTCGCGATCGGAATAATAGTATTCCATATCATCGTCGGGGGCCGCCGGCGGCGGCGTGGGTCGAGCTGAGATGTATTGCGGGTAATAACGAGCTAGTACTTTCATCAGCGAATCGCCTGTCCTACAGAAACCCCACCAATCAACGAACCGACAAACCGTTTCACAAAATACTTGGCGGAACTCATCGGCACTACTATTACATCATCTGGTTGCACCTGCAGATCTGGACGCTTGCGCGCTAAGACTTCGTCAATATTCACCGGAATCGTCTCCATGTCCGTTGGACTCCGTCGCCGGTATATCGTGATGGAGTCGGTGTCGGCCAACTCAGGATCCAAGCCGCCTGCCGCAGCCAACGCTTGCGTAACCGTGTAGTTGCGCCCGATGGGATACGAACCGGGCTTATGCACCGCGCCATCTACGAAATACATTCCTGCCTGCGGCACATTGATTACATCTCCTGCCTGTACCGGGACATTCACCAGCTGGGCGTCCTTGGGATCGACCTGACTTGCCGCGGGATTGGCAAGTACTAAGAGGTCGATCACGGCAGTTTGCCGTCTTCCTTCCGCGTCTTGGCGATAGAGATGAACCTGATTACCCGCCTTCTCCGTGATCCCGCCGGCCAGTGCCACCATGTCGATAACCGTTTTTGGGCCGGTAAGCTCAAACACGCCCGGCTTTTGCACCGCACCCATAACAGAGACGCGCTGCCGATATTCCGTCACCAACACGCCGATCTGTGGTGACTTGATATACTTCTCGTATTTTTGTCTGAGTTCTTGCTCCAGCTGACGAGGGGTTTTGCCTTTTGCCTGAACCGTACCTACCAGCGGTGCGACAATCAGACCGTCTTGACTTACGCGCAAGAGAGTCACACGCGGTGTGACTCGCGCGTCCTGCTCAGGAATATTGTAGAGCGTCATTTGCACAAGATCGTCCGGGCCGATCCGATAATCCGCCGAGTCGCCTGAGTGCGCTGCGACCAGCGAAAGTGATTGATTGATCTCGTTGACGGCCGAGGACGCGGTATTCGGCTGAGCTCCGGTCATCGTGGTGGCCGGCGGAGGACCGCCGCCACAACCCGCAATGATGTAAACTAGCAGGCCACACAATAGCTGCCACTTGATGAACTTGGCAAACACGGTCATCCCCTTATGCGGCAGAACGTAAATATAGCTCCGCCGACCGTCAATGAGGTTGCTTGTTGTGATCTCACGCTGTTGGAGCCGCCCTCAACTCTTCGGTCAGTACCTAATTTGGCAAGCTGTCCGCCATCGCGGGCGTCCAAGCGGTGCGCGCGCCTTTGATAAACTCGACACCGAACCTAACACTGACTTGACGATTTAAAAGTTTCAGGAGCACTTTTACCCGGCCCTTATCATCGGGTGGGGCTTGAATGATCCCCATCAGACCGTCGAATGGTCCCCCGGAAATCTCGACTTCCTGGCTACGCCGAAGCCTCGAACGCGCGGGAATCACCCCTTGAGGATTCGCTCTTTGTTTCAAGAATTGGATGACATCATCCTGGATTGGAATAGGCTCGCCGCCGAAGCTTACCAATCGCCTAACTCCAGGCGTCCAAACGACGAAATGGTACTCCCTGCTAACGTCGATCCGAGCAAACAAGTAGTTACGAAAGAGCGGAACGACCTTTCCCTTATTCTCGCCTGTAGCGGGCACGTGAAGTCGTGGAAAAAAAGTTTGCACTCCTTTTAAACCGAGATGAAATTGTGCCTGCTGTTCTTTGTGCGGGTTACTGTAGACGACGTACCAATGTTGGGACAAAGCGATCACCTGGTGTATTAACATGAAATGTTATTGAGCAACGGATATGCCATTTGCCTTTAAAATCATATGTGGGCGAAAAAAGGCCCAGGCCGTCCAGTATAGAAAATCCCTTCAAAATTATCTGTGCATGTTTCCCAGACATTTCATACGCCAAAACCGTACGATTCACTAGTGACGTGCCAGACGGAATTAGTTTTTTTGCTGTTTTCGATTCGCCAGTATTGGCCGATCGGCCAATACTGGCTACAATCAATTAAATTTTTTGCCTCACCATGCGGGATGGCCATCATTTACCGCCATGCACGGAAGTCTGTACGTACAATCTGAAGGATTGTTCCCACACTCTATTTCCGTATTTGATCTACATCGTATAACAATGTTCTCTATATTTGAGACAATAATCTGTTTGCGATCTTAATCGTGCACTCGTATATTGAATGCCGTTTCACGTGCTTAATCTCTTCTCTTTTTTATTGATATTTATTTTGTTTTACTCCCGCGCGAGTTTTGCCGGGTTCATCACCAGCCCAGATGAACTAACTCGCCAGGGAGTCAGCTTCACGTGGTCGGACGTTCGCTCTAGAACTCTTAAAATTGTCGCCCAGTATGTGGGTGAAAACGGCATTCCCCAACAGGCGAGCCTCGGTTCAGGATTTCTTATATCGCCCTCTGGTCTTTTTATAACTGCCTATCACGTGATGAAATTTTGCCTGGCTGACGTGAAGAGTACGACCGCCCTGGCCGGTTCTGTAGATTGTTCCAACTCGAACAAGCACGTTCGCTATCGCGCGTATAATGGGGAGCACGCCTTGGATATTGAAGTTGTTTCTCATCTGAGCGAGATCGACTCGACCAGCGGCAAGGATGCTCATACGCCGGACGAGATCATCAAACAGCGCGACTTTATCATTGCGCGGTTGCGCGGGCCAAGTGGTCGGCTGTTTTCCTTTTGGCAATTGCGAGATTATGAAGAATCCGCCATCGACCTGAGCGCACCCCGCGCCGATTTTCAGCTGATACCGTTGAGGCCGCCCAAGCAGGTGTTCATCGCCGGCTATCCCAAAGGTAGTGATTTGGTCATCTCAGGGGGTTTTTTAAACCTGACAGAAAAACAACGCCGGGGCTATTTTGCCGCCAATTATGATCTCTACAGTCGCCGCTATCTGCAGAGCCATGGGATCGGGACCGAGACTCGTTGGGGAATGAGCGTGCAGAACCATATGAGCGGCGGCCCCGTAGTCGATGCGTCGGGACACGTCGTCGGACTCGTCGTCAATGGCAACGATCAAACCGCCGGCGTGCTGTCCATCGAAAATATTCTATCAACCTTTTTCTCCAGAAGCGGAAGAGCCGAAGATCGCCCTGCGGTTCTGCTTAACCCGACCCAAACGCCCCTTTATCTTCGCTACTAACCTTAGAATCCGCAGCCAATCTATTGGCCCGTTGGGCTGAGCCAACCGCGGGCGAGCGGATCAGGCATGCTCAGGCTGAAAAGAATCATCAGCCAGAAAAAGCCCGCGCCGACGAACAGCCAGGTCAAACGACTACTGTAGCGGACGTGCATGAAAAAGAGAATCACGAAAAGCCCCTTCACAATCGCGATCGCGACCGCGACCACGGCGTTCAAATCGCCACCTAAGTCGACGAACGCTATCCCCGTCGTGCTCAATGTCAGCAGCAGCAAGATGCCGAAAACCGCTCCGTAAAGCTTCACGGAAACCACATGCGACGTGCTCATTCTAAATGCCTTCCAACCAGATAAAGCAGCGGAAACAGAAATATCCAGACAATGTCAACAAAGTGCCAATAGAGTCCGACCAATTCTATAGGCGTATTATAGGTGGCGGAAAATCGTCCTCGCGCGGTCTTGACGATCAAAGTCGCCAGTAAACCAATTCCGATGATCATGTGCAGCGCGTGTATTCCGGTCATGGCAAAATAGAAGGAGAAAAAGATCTCAGCGCTCGAAACAAAAGCTCCCTCGAACCTAAAATCGCTTCCGGGCACGAGGTGCTCTTCAAATTTCTGATAGTATTCTGTGAATTTGATTCCAAGAAACACGATCCCAAGGACAATGGTCAAACATAAAAAAATCTTTACCAGCCGATTTTGGCCGATCTGGCCGGCGCGAACGGCGAGCGCCATCGTAAAGCTACTGCAAATCAATACTGCCGTATTGATCGTCCCGAGCCAGATATCGAGGTGGTTGCTGGCACTCGCGAATCCTTGCGGATAGGCGGTGCGGTAGAACGTATACCCGAGAAACATGCCGCCGAAGAACATGACTTCAGTGCCCAAAAACACCCACATGCCGAGCCAGGAAGCCTCATGCTGCTGAACCGGATCGTCGAACTGATGCAGGTGGATTGCTTCTGGCTCAGACATGAGCGGCTTTCTCCGGAGCGTAAATAACTTCCGGCTCGTCGGGCTCGTCGTAGGCATAGGCTGGCTGAACAACTATCGGCGTGACTTCAAAGTTGTCGGTGGGCGGCGGCGACGGGGTTTGCCATTCCAGCCCTCGGGCTTTCCATGGATTTATGCCAGCCACGGGGCTGTAGCGTAGCGACCATATTAAATAGATGAGCGGCAACACATAACCCACCGCGAGAATCGAGGCTCCCGCACTGGATAGGACGTTAAGCGCCTGGAATTCGGGCGGATAAACATGGTAGCGCCGCGGCATGCCCAGATATCCAAGGATAAACTGCGGGAAAAACGTGAGATTGAAACCGAGAAAGATAATCAACGCAGAGAGCCTGGCGAGGACTTCAGGATATCTTCGTCCGGTCATCTTGGGCCACCAGAAATGAATTCCGCCGAGATAAGCCATTACCGCGCTGCCCACCATGATGTAGTGGAAATGCGCAATTATAAAGTAGGTGTCGTGGACGTGGACATCGATGCCGAGCGCCGCAACAAACAGACCGGTGAGACCGCCCATCGTAAACAACCCGATGAACCCCAAGGCATAGAGCATCGGCGCGTCCAAAGAGACGGAACCCTTGTAGAGAGTTGCGGTCCAGTTAAAAACCTTGATCGCAGAGGGGATCGCAACCAGCATGCTCAGGAAGGAGAAAATCATGCCGGCATAAATGGACTGGCCGCTCACGAACATATGATGTCCCCAGACCAGAAAGCCTAAAACCGCGATAGCAAGACTGGAGAAGGCAACGAAGTTGTAACCAAAGATCCGCTTGCGCGAAAAGCAAGGAATCAACTCGCTGATCACTCCCATGCCTGGAAGAATCATAATGTACACTGCCGGATGTGAATAGAACCAGAAGAGATGCTGAAACAGGAGCGGGTCGCCGCCCAATTCGGGATTGAAAATACCCAATCCAAAGAGCCGCTCCAGGGCGACCAGAGTGAGTGAGATCGCAATCACGGGCGTGCCCAGAATAAAGATGATGCTGGTGGCGTAATGGGACCAGACAAACAACGGCAGGCGAAACCACGTCATGCCCGGCGCGCGCATGGTATGAATCGTGACGATGAAATTGAGTCCGGTGAGAATTGACGAGAAACCGGTGACGAAGATGCCGATGACCGTCAATGCCACGTTACTATTAGAGTAGATACTGCTGTACGGCGTATAAAACGTCCACCCGGTATCTACGCCGCCCGCAGCCGCCGCGGTCAGGGTGAAGAGTCCGCCGATAATGTAGAGATACCAACTGGCCAAATTGATGCGAGGAAATGCCAGATCACGAGCGCCGATCATTAACGGAATTAAAAAGTTTCCCAATACGGCGGGGATCGATGGAATCAAAAAAAAGAAAATCATCGTCACGCCGTGCATGGTGAACAATTTGTTGTAGGTTTCCGCTTGAACCAGGTCGCCCTGTGGAGTCAACAACTCTAGGCGAAGCAGAGTCGCGAAGAATCCGCCAAGAAAAAAGAAAACCGTGACGGAGACGAGATAAAGCCACGCGATCCGCTTGTGATCCGTCGTCAATAGCCACGACTTCAGGCCGTAACTGGCGTTCAAATAGTGGAGCCGGCGCTCCGGGACTGAATCATTCATTTCTTTCCCTGTGCTCCCTCTGCGGGTGTAAGAGATTTGATATACGAAAGGATCTGCATCACTCCTTCTTCGCTGACCGATCCCTTGAAGATCGGCATAATGGGCTCATATCCCCGCACAATCTTGGCGCGCGGCTCCAGTATCGATTCCCGAATATAGTTTTCGTCCGCCGTTACCGACTTCCCGCCCTGGAGTGCGACAGTTTTGCCGATCAGTCCCACCAGTGATGGCCCGCGTCCCGTGTCAGTAGGCAGATGGCATGTGGCACAGCCCAGCGTCTGAAAAAGTTTTTGTCCCGCTGCAGTCGTGGATCCGCCCGTGCCGCCGCCGCCAACCCAAGTCGCATAAGCGGGCGCTTCCATGACGATAATCCGTCCCACCATCCCGGAATGTTGCGTGCCGCAATATTGCGCGCAAAATAAGTGATAGGTTCCAGGCTTGCTCGCTTCGAACCACAAGGTGGTATAGCGCCCGGGCAGCACGTCCTTTTTAACGCGAAATGCCGGGACAAAAAAATCGTGAATGACATCCTGTGAAGTCAGCAGCAGCTTGACCGGCTGCCCCGCCGGAATGTGCAGCTCATCGATCTCTGACTTACCCTCGGGATGTTGAACCTTCCACATCCAC
>Ga0075424_100002790_pt1 | contig 16132 bp, 12 predicted proteins | sample SoiMethybrSBSTD3_FD_75301 | JGI IMG/M metagenome (GOLD analysis project Ga0075424, IMG submission 75301) | Bulk soil microbial communities from a Populus tree surrounding site in Tennessee, USA - Soil MetaG P. TD hybrid SBSTD3 | ecosystem: Environmental > Terrestrial > Soil > Tree plantation...
GGTATCCTCGGGGGGAGCATCGTGATCGTAACACAGGTCGGCGTTCCAGCCCAGCCGCACCCAAACCGGCGCCCGAGGACTCCGCCCGTGAAGCGGGGCTCCGCTACACGAGCGATTCCCGGCCGGGAATCCGCAGGATCGGCCGCCCGGGTGCTTTCCACTACGTCGGCCCGGACGGCAAGACCATTCGCAACAAGGAGGTCCTCCGGCGTATCCGCGCGCTCGTGATCCCGCCCGCGTGGAAAGACGTGTGGATCTGTCCGGACCAGAGAGGGCATCTGCAGGCCGTCGGGCGGGACGCCCGGGGCCGCAAGCAGTATCGCTACCACCCGCGATGGCGCGAAGTCCGCGACGAGACGAAGTACGACAGGATGATCGGCTTCGCGAAAGCGCTGCCGATGATTCGCAGGCGCGCTGCCCGGGATCTCCGGAGCCAGAAGCTGGCGCGTGAACAGGTGCTCGCGCTGGTCGTCCAGCTGCTCGAGAAGACGCTGATTCGCGTCGGCAACGACGAATACGCGCGCGATAACCGGTCGTTCGGTTTGACGACGCTGCGCGATGGGCATGTGAACGTCAGCGGCCCGCGCGTGCGGTTCTCGTTCCGCGGGAAGAGCGGCGTCGAACACGACATCGATCTCGACGACCGCCGTCTTGCGCGCGCGATCAAGGCGTGCCGCGACATTCCCGGCTACGATCTCTTCCAGTACTACGACGAGGATGGCAAACGGCATCCTGTCGGATCGGACGACGTGAATGCGTATTTGAAAGAGATCAGCGGGCAGGACTACACGTCGAAGGACTTCCGCACGTGGGCCGGCACGGTGCTGGCCGCCCAGACGCTCAGGGACTTCGAGAAGGTCGACTCGGACGCGAAGGCGAAGAAGAACATCGTGCGCGCGGTCGAAGCCGTCGCGAAGCGTCTGGGCAACACGAAGGCGGTCTGCCGGAAGTGCTACATCCACCCGGCGATCTTCGATGCGTATCTGGACGGATCGATGGTGAGGACGATCGCGGACCGCGCGGCGCGCGCGGCCCGCAAGGGGGATTTCACGGAAGCGGAGGCCGCGGTCCTGGGCCTTCTCCAACGCCGCCTGGCCCGACGAAGCGCGTAGCGCGAGGTCGGCCTTACCTCGAACTGATCCTGATCCCGCCGTTGGTTCCCGACAACTCGATCTGCGGACCCCCGCCGTTCAGGCGCCCCTCGAGCCGGCGCTTCGACGATTCGCCGACCGTTTCGATCGCCAGTCCCGACGCATTGATTCCGCCGTTGCTGATGCGCGCCGAAATGTTGGCTTTCGCCGTCGACGGGAGCTTCAGCTCGATGCCGCCGTTGACGCATTCCAGCTTGACGCCGGAATCGGCGACGGCGGCGAGCTCGACTTCGACGCCTCCGTTCGTCGTGCTCGCATCGAGCGGTCCCGAGATGTCGCGCGCTCTGACGCCACCATTGGTGGCTTCGGCGGTGACGCGTCCTTTCAAGCCGGTGAGCTCGACCCCGCCGTTGATGGTCGCGAAGATCGCTTCGGCGGACGCCGGCACTTTCACCGTGTAATGCACCATCTGATTGCCGCCGCCGAAGAGCCCGCCGCCCGCGCGCGACACCTTGGTCACGATCCGGATTTCATCGGGCGACGCCGTATCCTGGATGTCGATGCCGGAGAGCGCTTCCTTTGCCGCCTCCACCGACGCGCCGTTGGCGCTTTTTTCCGCCACGACCTCCACCGCGCTGCCCGTCGACGGCTGGACCTCGATCCTGCCGTTGACGTTCCTGATCTCGATGCGCCCGCCCGGCTTGAGGTCGTAGGTCTTTCGCCATTCAGCGGTCTGCTTCTCGCTGTAGTGCTGCATCGCCAGGTCGCAGCCGGTGGAAGCGACCGACGCGCCGGCAATCGCCAGCGGCAGAAGGAGGGCCGCCGCGCGCACACGCCTGGGCATGGATGTCATCTCGTATTCTCCCTCGGGGTATTTACGGGAACGCTCGTCCCTGAGTTCAGCACAGCGTATAATCGACCTCACCGCCACATGTCGGATCGCAAGTACAGGCAGCGCGGTTATCAGGACGATGGCCGGCCGGCGCGGCAGGAGCACAAGCCTGCTGAGAAGAAGGAGTACGCGCCGCGCGGGCAGCCGCCGACTGCGCCGAAGACCTTCAACATGCCGGGATTCCGCGAGGTCGTCCGCTGCCGGGGATGCGGCAACGAGCTCACGGTAGCGCTCGCGTGGAGTCCGGACGGACGCTGTCCCCGATGCGGCGCGGATCTGCACGCGTGCGCGATGTGCGTCAGCTTCGACACTGGTGCGCCGCTCGAATGTCAGCAGCACATTCCGCTGCGGATTTCGCCGAAGGACACCCGCAACTCGTGCACGCTGTTCGAGCCGCGGGCGACGGTCGAGCGCGAAACGAAGTCCGCTGCGCCGACCAGCGCGCGCAAGGCGTTCGACGACCTCTTCAAGTAGCCGCGTGAAGCTCGCATCCTTATTCCTGTTCGCCGCCGCGGCAGTGTCGGCGCTTCCGGTCTCGACGCAACCGCGCCGCGCGCCTGCACCGGCGCCGGTCTCGAATTACCGCGTGGTCCACGTCTTTCCGCACGACGCCGAGGCGTTCACGCAGGGGCTCGTGTATCTCGACGGGTTTCTCTACGAGGGCACAGGGCTCAACGGGCAGTCGTCGATCCGCAAGGTACGCCTCGAGAACGGCGAGGTGCTGCAGATTCAAAGGCTCGATGCGCAGTACTTCGGCGAGGGGATCGCGATCGTCGGCAATTCGCTCTTCGAGCTGACCTGGCAGTCGGAGGTCGGCTTCATCTACGACCGCGCGTCCTTCCAGCGCACGGGCGTATTCACCTACAAAGGCGAGGGCTGGGGCCTGACGCAGGACGGCAAGCGCTTGATCATGAGCGATGGCACGCCGTATCTGCGGTTCATCGACCCGGCGACGAGGAAGGAGCTGTCGCGCATCCAGGTCCGCGACGGCGGCAAGCCGGTCGAGCGGCTCAACGAGCTCGAGTACGTCAAAGGCGAAGTGCTCGCGAATATCTGGCAGACCGATCGCGTCGCGCGAATCTCGCCAAGCACCGGCCAGGTCCTTGGCTGGATTGATCTCTCGGGGTTGCTGAGCCCGCGCGAAGCTCAGAGCGTCGAGTCGCGCGGCGGCGTGCTCAACGGCATCGCGTACGACGCGGAGCAGAATCGGTTGTTCGTGACGGGAAAGCTCTGGCCGAAGCTGTTCGAGATCAAGGCCGCGGATTTGCCGAAGCCGGCCGGGAGGAAGTGAGCAGCACTTTCCGCAGGCTCTCCAGCGTGCGCTGCAGCGACTCGCGCGCGATCCGATCGACGATCGGGTTCGCAACGGGGCGCACCAGCATCGGCACGGCACGGCTCAGGCTCACCGACTCGCACTCCACGATCACGCCGCCCGGCACTTCCTCGTAGCGCCAGTACGCGTTCAGGTGCCACAGGAAACCGCTGTCTTCATCGGCGGGTTTTTCGCGTTCCTTCGACGTGCCGGCGTCCTCCAGCTCCGCGATACGCGTCGCAACGCTGCGCGCCGAGGCGCGCGCCGGAGACAGACGCGCGTATTCCACATGGTGCTCGGTGTTGTAGGTCACCGTGATGATCGACGTGCGGCGCAGCTTCATGTACACGTTGAGCCGATCGCCGTCCCGCCCCAGCAGCCTCGACTGCACGACGTCGTCGTAGAACCGCGATTCGTTGCCCGCGTTTGCCTTCAACGCCGCGAGAAGACGGTCCAGTGTGATGCCCGGCACGAGGACCGCGCCAACCCAGTGGTGGATCTTCGCGTCGGGAGCCGCCGGCGCGTCGACCTTGATCATGCCGACGCCGCCCCGGATTACCTCCTGGCGCCATCCGGTGCGGCCGAGCAGGTCGTGCGCAAAGAACGTCCCGGTCTTCGTGGACCCGGACGGAAATCGCCTCTCGATCTCCGCCTCATAGCGCTGCCACGCGGATGCGGCGGCAGCGCCCGGGCCGGCGAAAGCCGGCGACGGCGCGAGCGCGACGATCGCGATCGCTGCCGCGGCCGTCGATCGAAAGACCAGGCGATCGCTTCCGGCGAAGTTGACGAGCGCGCATGCCACGATCGCGATCGCGTTGGCCAGCACCGGCTCCATGTGGCACCAGCCGGCGAGGATGCCCGTGATCGCCACGTTTCCTGCGAGCGACACGGTTCCATTCAGCGCGTGAAATCGCAGAAGACGCATGACGGTTTCTCGTGATGACGCCGCCCGGCGATCCTTCCACGTCCAGCGCTGATGCCACGCGAAGTTGTGCAGTACGGCGGCCTCGACGGCGACCACAGTAGCGGCGAGGTAATGCCACTGGCCGGCGTGCACCAGCGCCGCGAGCACGGCGAGCTGCACGGCCACTCCAATGAGGCCGACGAGATTGAAGGCGGTCCACCGCTGGATGAGGGTCATATGGGGCTCTCTCCAGCTAAGGCGCAAAACGCGGGCGCGACGGCTCACATTCCCGTGGCAGGCTTCGCTCTGAGCACCCCGACCTGCACGAGCACCCCCGTGAAATCGAGGATCCGGCGTTCGTGGGCGATGAGTCCGTTCGCGAGCTTGTAGAGGAACGCGCACGTCACCTCGAGGTGGCGACCCGAGGCACGAAGTCCGAAGAAGTCGCCGGCGTGCGTGCCCTGGATGGTGAAGACGAGCACGGCGCGATCGCCGTCGATCAACAGATCGGTCGGAGAGATCACGAGGTCGGGGAAGGCCGTGAACCACATCCGGTAGATACGATCGATCTGGTCGAGACCTTCGAGGACGCCGCCGGTCGGGCTGATGACCACGCAGTCGGGCGAATGATCCGCGGTCAGCGCAGCCGCGTCGTGGCGGCGCCAGTACTCCGTGCGCCGCTCGAAGAGGGCCGTGATTTCTTCGCGCGTCATGACGGGCCTCCTGCCCGCGCACTATATGCCATAATCCGCCGTTATGCTCCCGTCGGAAATGAAGACTACGCGGCGTGGTGTTGCCGCGCTGCTGATGCTGGGTGTGTGTGTGATCGTCATGGTCGGCGCCGTCGCGCAGCGGGGCGCGCTTCCGCCCGCATGGCCGGGTCGACAGCCCGGCGGCGCAACGCTTCTGCCCAACGGCTGGCGCATCGCGCCGGCAGGGAAGAACGTCACGATCGGCGATCTGCCGCTGAACATGGTGATGTCTCCCGACGGCCGCTTCATCATCGTCACCAACAACGGCTGGACGAAACCTACGTTGAACGTCTTCGACACGAAGCTGCAGGCGGTCGTCGGCCGGACGATGCCGCTTGATAATGCATGGCTCGGGCTCGCGTGGTCGACCGGCGGCACGCATCTCTACTCGGCGGGCGCGGCGGAGAACAGCGTCTACGATTTCACGTGGGCGAAGGGGGCGCTCACCGACGCCGGGCGAATCTCCCTCGGCCAACCGGAACGCCGCACCGGCGGCGAATTCATGAACGCCGGATTCGTGGGCGGGCTCGCCGCGGCGCCCGACGGCAAGACGCTCTATGCGATTCAGGTGTTCGGCCAGGGGTTGAGCGCGATCGACCTTCAGGCGCGCAAGGAACTGAAAAGAGTGAGCCTGTCCGCGGAACCGTACACGACGGTTGTCTCGCACGATGGGCGCACGGTGTTCGTCTCGCTGTGGGGCGGATCGAAGGTCCTCATGTTTGCCGGCGATACGCTTGCCCCCCTCGGTGAGGTCGCCGTCGGCCCGCATCCCAACGCGATGGTGCTCTCGAAGGACGGCACGCGTCTGTTCGTCGCGTGCGCGAACACGAACGCGGTCTGGGCGATCGACATCGCGGCGCGGGCGGCGCGCGAGCAGATATCCGTCGCGCTCTATCCCGACGCCCCGGTTGGTTCGACGCCGAACGCGCTGGCGCTCTCGCCCGACGGCGACACTTTGCTCGTCGCGAACGCCGACAACAACACGGTGGCGGTGGTCGACGTCGAAAAGCCCGGGGCGAGCGAGGTCGAAGGATGGGTGCCGGTCGGCTGGTATCCCACGGCGGTCATGTTCTCGCACGACGGTGCGCAGTTCTTCGTGCTGAATGGCAAGGGCACCACCAGCGAGCCCAACCTGCGCGGGCCGCAGCCCGGGGCGGTGGCCGCCAGCGGCCGGTACACGGGCAACATGTTCCAGGGTACCCTCTCGATCGTGCCAACGCCCGATCGTCCGGCGCTTGCCGCGATGACGCGGCGCGTGCTCGCGCTGACGCCGTACAAGGAAGCCACACGCCTCACGCCGGCCGATGCGCCGATCGGCAATCCAATCCCGCGCCGCGTCGGCGGATCCTCGCCGATCAAGCACGTGTTCTACATCATTCGCGAGAACCGGACCTACGATCAGGTGCTCGGCGACATTCCACGCGGCAACGGCGACCCCTCGCTGACGCTCTTCGGCGAGGACGTGACGCCCAACGCGCACGCGATCGCGCGCGAGTTCACGCTGTTCGACAGTTTCTACGTCGACGCGGAGGTGAGCTACGACGGCCACGCGTTCTCGATGGGCGCGTACGCCACCGACGTTGTCGAGAAGCTGTGGCCGACGAATTACGGCGGCCGCGGCACTCCGTACCTGAGCGAAGGCGGCTTCAACATCCGCGATCAGTACGGCAACTTCTCCGCGCCGCCGCAGGGCTACATCTGGGATTTTGCCAAACGCGCGGGCATCTCGGTCCGGAGCTATGGCGAGTTCGCGTCGTGGACGCGGCCGGGCGGCGCGGTGCGCGCCGACGTGCCGGGACTGGAAGGGCTCGTGCACCCGAGCTTCCCGCCGTTCGACCTGGCGATCCACGATCAACAGCGCGTCGACATCTGGCTCGAGGAATTCCAGAAGTTCGAACGTGACGGGACGCTGCCGCAGCTCTCGATCATCCGGATCGGCAACGATCATACGCGCGGTACCATGCGCGACGCATGGACGCCGCGCGCGATGGTCGCCGACAACGACCTCGCCCTCGGCCGCATCGTCGAGGCCATCTCACACAGCCGGTACTGGAAGGAGTCCGCGGTCTTCGTGCTCGAGGACGACGCGCAGAACGGCCCCGACCATGTGGACGCGCACCGGTCGATTCTGCTGGCGATCAGCCCGTTCTCGAAAAGACGCTCGGTAGATTCGACGCTCTACTCGACGACCGCGGTGCTGCGCACGATTGAGTTGATCCTCGGCCTGCCGCCGATGAGCCAGTACGATGCGGCCGCGACGCCGATGTACAAGGCGTTTCAGCCTGTTCCCGATCTCGCGCCGTTCTCGACGCTGCCAGCGAGGGTTTCGATCGACGAGAAGAACGACTGGGGCGCTCCCGGCGCGCTCGCGTCTGCCCGGATGAACTTCCGGGACGCCGACCGCACGCCCGAGCTGGAACTGAACGAGATCATCTGGCAGTCGGTGCGCGGCGCCGGATCCGTCATGCCGCCGCCGCGGCGCACCGGCTTTGTCCGCTCCATCGACGAGGATGACGAGCGGTAATCGCCCGGTACGCGTGCGCCCCGCGCGCGGAACGGACCGAAGTTTCGTGCTGCAGACCGCCGCGCGCCTCGCGGCCTTCGGACCGCCGCCGTGGCGCACCGCCGAGGAGCTCGTCGAAGGCGAGGCGCGAACACTCCGCGATTTCTTCGAATCCCCCGATGACGGATCGCGACTGCTGATTGCCGAGTCCGGCGATCGCCGGCTCGGGTTTGCGCTGGTGGAGGAGCTGCGCGACTACTTCACCCTCGAGCGGCACGGCCACGTCGGCATTCTCGCGGTGACAGAGGAGGCCGAAGGAAAAGGGGCGGCAGGCGCGCTGATTCGCGCCGCCGAGGCGTGGGCGCGCGATCGCGGGTTTCACACGCTGACGCTGAACGTGTTCAGCGCCAATGCCCACGCGCGCGGCGTCTACGAGCACCTCGGCTTCGTCGAGGACACGGTCAAATACGTGAAAATTCTCTGACCATTGCCATAATCGCCGGAATTGCCAGAATTGCCAGAATTTCGTTCCCTGAATTGGGGAATTCAATTACGGCGATTCTGGCAATTTTGGCAAGTTTGGCAATTCACTCGACGGTCAGCGCGAGCGCCGGATCGATCTTCGTAACGCGGCGCGCTGGCAGCAGGCTCGCGAGGAGGCTCGCGGCCGCAAGCGTCACGATCACCACCGCGAACACGCGCGGATCGCGCGGATCGACGTGATACAGCACGGGCTGCAGGCCGCCCGACGCGAGCACCGCGAGGCCCAGTCCGAGCACGAGTCCCGCCGCGAGCTGCCAGATCACCTTTCGCATCACGAGCGCAATCAGCTGAGAGGACTGCGCCCCGAGCGCCGAGCGGACTCCCATCTCTCGCGTCCGCTGCGTCACGGCAAACGACATCACGCCGTAGAGCCCCGCCGCCGCGAGAAACAGCGCGCAGATGCCGAACGTCGTGAAGAAGGTCCCGAACACCGTGTAGAACCACGTGCGCTGATCGATGACGCGGCGCAGCGGGCTGATTTCGTACAGAGCGAGATCGGGATCGAGCGACGCGACGGCCGAGCGGACGAGCGACGTCACTGCAGCAGGGTCGCCATGGACACGCACCGCGAGGCGGACGCCGTTCGCGACGTCGCTCTGCGGGATCGGAATGTAGTAGCCGACCGGGCTCGCGTTGTTGTTGCCGATGCCCTGCATCAGCAGATCCGGGACGACGCCGACGATCGTGAGCCACGGCTCGTTGCGCCCTTCACGGAAACGCTTCATCTGATGACCGACAGGATCCACGTTCGGGAAATGCGTCCTGGCGAACGACTCGTTGATGATCGCCACGGGCTGGCTCGTTGCGATGTCAGCCGGCGTGAATTCGCGACCGCTGAGGACCTTGGTCTGGAACGTTTCGAAATACCCCGCCGTGACGATGCCTTCGCGCGCGAGCGGATAATCGCTTCTCTGCGGATACGCCTTGCCCTCGATCAGGACGGGAATACTGCCGTTGCCGGTGGCGGGCAGACCGTCGGACAGCGTCGCCGCATCGACGCCTGGCACGGTCCGGAGCCTGGGCAGGAGCTGCTCGAAGAACCGGATGCTTGCCGGCGAATCCGGGTAGCTTCCGCTCGGCAGATCGACGCGGGCCGTCAGGATGTTGTCGACGGCAAACGGCATCTGTACGTACTTCAATTGCGTGACGCTCTTGACCATCAGGCCTGCGGCGATCAGTAGCCCGCACGAGACCGCGAGCTCCACGACGACCAGGCCGGTGCTGAATTTTCCGAGCCGCGCGCTGGTCGAGGATCGGCTGTCGTCCTTGAGCGCGGAGCCCGCCGTCACACGCGAGGCGTGCATCGCGGGCAACGTGCCCGCGAAAAGACTCGCGAGCACGATGACGCCGAGCACGAACAGCATCACCCGGTAGTCGAGCTCGAAGGTAATCCAGAAGGGGGGCGGCTCCGTCATTGCCGTCGTGAACCACCGCATGCCGAACACGCTCAGGATGACGCCGATGACGCCGCCGGCGCCGGCGAGCACGAGCACTTCCGTCAGATGCTGACGGATGACGCGCGCGCGGCCGGCCCCGAGCGCCATGCGGACCGCGACCTCGCGCCGCCGGAGCGAGGCGCGAGCGACGAGCAGGTTCGACACGTTGACGCAGGCGATGAGGAGGACGCCGATGCCCGCGCCAAGCATCGTGAAGAGCAGCGCGTAGATCTCGGGGCCGAGCACCGTCTTGGCGTACGGCAGCACGTCGGCGCCGAGGCCGCGGTTCGTTTCGGGGAACTCGGACGCGAGCTGCGCGGCAATCGTAGCCGCCTGCGCCTTCGCTTCCGAGATGCTCACGCCCGGTTTGAGCTTGGCGATGACCGAAAAGAACGGACCCTTGCCGCGCGGCAGCGGCACGGGATCCAGGATCAGCGGCAGCCAGATCGATTCGCGAATCGGAAACGCAAATCGCTCGGGCATGACGCCGATCACCGTCCGAGGGACGCCGTTGGCGCGGATCGTCCTGCCGATGATGGCCGGTGAGCTGGCGTACCGCTGCCGCCACACGTCGTACCCCAGCAGCATCACCGGCTCGGCGCCGGGACGCGCGTCGGCGTCCCGAAAGCCGCGTCCCAGAATCGGCTGGACTCCGATGATCTCGAACGCATCGACGCTCAACAGCGCGCCGCTCCACCGTTCCGGCCGTCCTTCTTCGGTCGAGAGGTTCACCGGGCCGAAGGCAAACGGTCCGAGCCGCTCGAACGACGTCTGCCGTTCGCGCCAGATCGCAAAATCCTGCGCGCTCATCGACAGGCGAGGCTCGTTCTGCCCCGGATTGGTCGCGACGATCGAAACAATCCGGCTCGCGTCGGGGAACGGCAGTCCTTTGAACAGGCCGCCGTTGACGACGCAGAAGACCGTCGTGCTGAGGCCGAGGCCGATTCCGAGCGTCAGTATCGCGACGGTCGACAGCGTCGGATACTTGACGAGCATGCGGATTCCGGAGCGGATGTCGCTGAACAGTTGATCCATGGCGATCAGGTCACGTGGCGAGGCGCGCGAGGGGGCGCGTCAAACACGTCGGCCCACCCCCTCCTTTGAGGCTGATTTCGCTGCCCTGGTATTCGACGACGTCCGCGCCCGCTTGTTCCAGCCGTCGTCGAGTTACAGGATTGCCGGCCACCATGACGCAGCGGCGCGGCGCAATCGCCAGGACGTTGGCGCCCATCGTCTCGAACTCCTCGTCGGGCACTTCCACGAGCGTCATGCCGCGATCGAGCAACAGTTCGCGAAAGGGCACGGGCATGAGCGGCGAATAGACGACCGCGAGGTCCCGATCGACCGGGCTGATGAACGACATCAGGTGAAAGACGTCGGTCGCGCCCCGCCAGTGCGGCAGCGGCACGACGACGAGGTCAATCGAGACACCGACCAGCGCGCGCAGCTGCGCGATGCCCGCGTCGTTCGTCCGATATCCACGGCCCACCGCGAGCGTCCGGTCGTCGAGCCACGCCACATCGCCGCCTTCGATGCGGCCCGGAGGAACCACCGCGCCGAAGATGTGCTCGCCGGACGCACGGCACGCCTGCTCCTGCGCATCGGGCTCGGATTCCCGCAGGGCCTTGCCCATGCTGCACAGCACGATGCCGCGATCGCACACGATTGACGCGTCGCGGACGTAGATGGAATCGAGACCCACGTGATCCGACGGCGGCAGGAACGTCGGCTCCGCGCCAGCGGCCGTGATCAGTTCGACGAACCGATCGTACTGGGCGACCGCGATGGGGAAATCTGGCGGAGCGGTGAAGTTCAGCGCTCGCCACTGAGCGTCGATGGCCGCCTGGCTCACGAATGCGTCACGCGCGTGCTTCAGGAGCACCGTCGCCAGCAGTCCGACTTCGCTTTGTGCGGTGTGCGACTCTGTCAGCATTAATCACGTGCGCGTGGGGTCCCACCCCCACGCGCTCTCGCTCGGCGGCTTCGCGCCTCGCTCGGGCCGCAGGCGCTTTACCTTTTTCCTTCTTCCTTTTTCCTTATCACGATCGCGTAGACCGGCAAGCCAGCAATCAGCAGGAGAAATCCCCAATACACCACGTCGGCCCCGGCGCCTGCGATCGCCCATAACGAATACGCAAACGCGAGCACGTGTACCGGAGAGAGCCGTGATGTGTCGCGATCGAGGAGCCCCGCGACGGAGCAGAAGGCGTAGGGCACCAGCGTGCTCAGGGTCGCCAGCAGAATGATGAACGTGAAGAGATCGACGAGGCCGCGCGTGTAATTCATCGCGATGAGCGCCGTCGCGAGCGCCGATCCGATTACGAGCGCGGCCGCCGGCGTGCCCTGCGGAGACGTCCGCGCAAAGACGCGTGGAAAAAGTCCATCGCGCGCGACGGCCCCCGGCAGCTGACCTGCGACGAGGATCCAGCCGTTGAGTGCGCCGAAACACGAGATTGCCGCACCCGCCGCGACCACGGCGGCGGCGCCGTTCCCGGCGACGACGCGCGCGGCGTCGGCATACGGCGCCGACGTGTGCCCGAGCGCGTCGGGCGCAATGACGCCCATGACGCCGATCGTGCTCGCGATGTAGATGAGCGCGGTCACAGCCGTCCCGACGATCGTCGCGCGTGGAATCGTGACGTGCGGATCCTCGATGTCCTCGGCGGGAATCGTCGCGCACTCGAGCCCGAGGAACGCCCACAACGTCAGCGTCGCCGTCGCGGTGGTTCCGTGAGCGATCGAGCGCAGACTGGTGTCCGCGACCGCAAAGTGCGACGGGTCGAAAAAGAACAGCGCGGCGAATCCGACGATGAGCAGCGGTACGAGCTTGAGTACGGTCGTCACGATCTGCACCCGCCCTGCCGCCGCGATCCCGCGGAGATTCACGATCGTGAGCAGCCAGACGGCGGCAATCGCGACCAGCGCAGCGGAGGCGGGACGCCGGACGATCGCGGGCACGAACGGATCGAGATATCCAACGAACGCGACCGCGAGCGCCGCGAGCGTGCACCAGACGGAGATCCAGTAGCCCCACGCGACGAGGAAGCCGGCAAGATCGCCGAAGGCGAGCCGCGTGTAGGCGTACGGCCCGCCGGCGGCCGGCTGCCGGCGCGCCAGCCGCGCGAACACGATGGCAAGCAGAATCGACCCGGCGGCGGAGAAGACCCATCCCGCGAGGCTGATCGCGCCGTACGGGGCAAGCGACGCGGGCAGCAGGAAGATGCCCGAGCCGATCATGTTGCCCATCACGATCGTTATGGCGGTCCAGAATCCGACAGATCGAGGAGTGGCACCGGCAGATGGCGTGGCGATTGGTGCCATGCGGCGGCATCGTACTTCAGACGCAAGAACAATCCCTCATCCCTAATCGTCGAATCCCTAATCGTCGAATCCCTAATCGTCGAATCGGGAATCGTCGAATCGGGAATCGTCGAATCATGATTGATCCCGCCGCTTCGCGATTCACTGATCGTCGGATTCGGGGATGAGGGATTCGCGATTAGGGATGAGGGATTGTGCCTGTGTCAGAATGCGAAGGTGGTCTCAATCCTGCGAAGAGAGCGCGAAGTCGTGCGCCGTTTCCGCGAGGCGGGCGCGACGACCGCTGCTGCGGCGCGAGATCTGGATGAGCTGCACGTGCGGCCGGGCTCCGGCCTCCATCGGCTGCGTCAGCGCGCGGTGATCCGCGAAGCGGCCGCGGAACACTTCTACCTCGACGAAGAGGTCTGGGAGGCGCTCGGGCGGACGCGCCGGCGCGTGAGCATCGCCGTCCTCTGCCTGATTGTTCTGCTGATCATTGCCGTCGTGGCGGTGCGTCGCCTGTACGCGTTGTAAGCCCATCGCGCAGCGTGACGCGTCGGTACAGCTCCCAGTCGGTCGACGGCGTTCCCTCGACGATCAGGTGTCCCAGCGCATAATGATCGTCGCCGGCGACGCCGGCGACAACGATCGTGTCGAAGCCCTGCTCCCGCGCGCGGGCCGGAATGTCGGCCGTGTAGTTCGTGAGACCTGGCTGCCGCCGATACTCCGGAATCGGTCCCAGCTCGAGCGTGCTCAGAATCCGGCCGTCCTTCAGGAACGTCAGCAGATATCGATCGTCCGAATCCAGCGAAACATCGAGGTAGCGGCGCCCCGCGCGCGGCGGGCAGGCAACCGCGAGCGGCGCCTTCAACGAGTGATTGGCCTCCGCATTCCCGGCCGTGCCGTTCGCGCGAATCGCGGCAACCTGATCGAGCGTGGCGAGCGAGCCGCCGTGCCGGTAGTAGTTCCGGTCGATCAGCGCGTCGTACTTGCCAGCGTTCATCGCCGCGATGGTTCGCAGACGATCGGCCGACCACAATCCGTCCGACCGCGTGATCAGCCGGAGGTGTTCGTAGTACTCGCGCAGCCGGGCATCCTGGATCTGATTGTTCGACGCGGCGAGGCTTTCGCTGTACCCGGCGGGAATCATCCGGCGGTAATGGCCTGTCCTCCATTCCGGGTTGAAGACCGCCGGCAGCCGTGCGAGCAGCGGGTCCGCGAGCGCGCACTCGTCGAGGAGATGAATGTACGGGCCGAAATCGATGCCTGCGGCGCCCATGAGCCCGCAGGTGTTCACGACGTTCACCTTCGCGGGGCCGCCGTGCGCCGTCGGCCAGTCGGGATCGCGGAACGTTCCGCGCTTGGCGAGCACGAGCGATCGCTCCCGGAAGTAGACCGCGCGCTCGTCGACAATGCCGCTCGGCTTGGGTGCGGCGTCGCCGTACCGGCTGTTGCTCCAGAGCGTGAAGTGCGTCGCGGTCGTCGCCACGACGGCCAGCACGCCGAGGATGGTTCCCCACAGCACTTTTGATCCGGTGAGGAACCGCGTCATCAACAGGACGGCCGCAAACACCGGCACCGCGATGAACCGGCCCGACATGAAGTCGCCGCCGATCGAGACCACGTAGACGAGATAAATAAGGATGCCGCCGGCCAGGGCGCGCGCCGCGGTGTTGCGGCCGGCCGCGGCAACCGCCGTGGCGAGCGCGATCGCCGTCAGGCTGATTGGATCGCGGTCGAGCGAGTCGAGCAGGTACAGGATCCCCTGCGCGCGCAGCTCCCCGCGATCGATGCCCATGGCAAGCTTCGCATACGCGGTGTTTGGAAACGGAAATCCGTAGTAGACGAGCGCGAACAGCGTCCAGACGAGCGCCGGAATACTCCCGATCAGTCCGGCGACCACGATGGTCCGTCCGTAGCGTCCGCCTTTAGGCGGACCCTCGTCGCCTTTAGGCGGACCCGCTCGAGTCTGCCACGCGGCAAGCACCAGCAGTGGAACCACGAGCAGCACGCCATCGGGGCGAGTGAGGTAGATCAGAGACGTCAGCGTGCACAGCAGCGTGAGCCGGCGGGTTTGGCTTGTGCGCAGTAGCGGCACGGAGTGCTCTTGCCGCGAAGGCGGATTCAGAAACACGCCAGCGAACGCCAGCAGGAGCAGATCCAGCAGCGGATTCTCGAGGCCGGACGTGCCGAAGTCGATGAACGCCTCCGAAAAGACGAGCACGACTGCGGCGAGCATCGCCTGAACTGGCGAGATCGCCCGGGTAACCGCCGCCCAGAACACGATCAGCGAGCAGACGATCGACGCGGCAAACGTCGCCACGTACACGTTGCCGACGATCGTGTAGCCGGCGGTCAGCAGCAGCAGCCAGAGCGGATGCGTGAACGTCTGCACGCGCTCGGCGACGTTGAACCGGAGGCCGAACCCGTGCGTGACGTTCAATACCGTGCGCAGCGTGATGAGCGCGTCGTCGCTGATCCACGCCGTGCGGAAAAGGACGGCCGCGAAGACGAGCGTTGCCACCGCGGCAAGGAGCCGCCGTTCGATGGAGGGTGTGGATGCGATGGCGAAAGTATAAGCGCTTTCGTGATATTTTCGTCCGTTCACTGGAGGAACACCAGCATGACGCGCTCGACTCCCGTTCGCCGGCTGCCGCGGCTGACCTGTGCCTTGCTCGTCGCGGCCGCGACAGCCGGTGGAGGGTCCACCGGCATCTTCGCGCAGTCGAAGCCGGCGGCGGCCGCTGCGCAGAAGCTCGACGCCGACTACACCGCGCGCATCAAGACGGCGACCGCTGACCCGCGGATCATGACCGAGCTCGTCGATCACCTGCCGGCGTCCGACAAGGTGCCGTCCCCGCTGAAGTTCCTCGGATACGTCCCGGGCGAACCGGGGCACATGACGTACTACAAGGACATCGCGCGCTACCTCGATGCGCTCGACAAGGCGTCGGACCGGGTCACGATGTTCAAGATTGGCGTCACCGACGAGGGCCGCGACATGGTGGCGGCGGCGATTGCCGACGAGGCGACCATCAAACAGCTCGACAAGTACAAGCAGATCACGGCGCAGCTCACCGATCCCCGGAAGCTTTCCGACGCGCAGGCGAAGCAGCTGATTGCGACCGGCAAGCCAATCTACTTCGCGTCGGGCAGCATTCACTCGCCCGAGACCGGCAGTCCGGAGATGCTGATGGAGCTGGCCTACCGCCTGGCGGTGGAGGAGTCGCCGTTCATCCAGACGATCCGCAACAACATCATCTTCGTGTTCACGCCGGCGAGCGAGGTCGACGGGCGCGAGAAGATGGTCGACAACTTCGTCGCGCAGCAGAAGGGGATTCCAACGCCGTCGATGGTGTACTGGGGCAAGTACGTCCAGCACGACAACAACCGCGACGG
>Ga0075424_100002791_pt1 | contig 16132 bp, 14 predicted proteins | sample SoiMethybrSBSTD3_FD_75301 | JGI IMG/M metagenome (GOLD analysis project Ga0075424, IMG submission 75301) | Bulk soil microbial communities from a Populus tree surrounding site in Tennessee, USA - Soil MetaG P. TD hybrid SBSTD3 | ecosystem: Environmental > Terrestrial > Soil > Tree plantation...
TAACGAAGAGATTGATCAAATCGAGGTCATTACTAGTCCCCAAAACAGAAACTTTGTGTCAATAGAGCAATATTATCAAAATTTTGATCAAGTTACAGATAAACAAGTTATTGAGATCATTCAACGAAACTCAAAATTATCATAAGCTTGAAACAAGGTTTATTAATCGTATAAACAAATTCTTGACGATTCATCGAGGTATGAACATTATATATCACCCCTCTGTCTATTGCCTTTATCAATGGATCTATTAATTTCGACACAAGACCTCTACAAATTAATCAAAAAACAAGATAACGATACAATCGTGATCGACACAAGACCTTTTTCAGAATATAAGAATGGTCATGTACCAGGAGCTATAAACATTGACCTATTCCAGCTACACTGGTTTGATACTACCAAAAGAGGTATCAAAGACTTTAACAGGCAAAGCAGATTGTTATTATCAAATATTGGTGTTACTAAGGATAGTAAGGTAATTTTTTATGATACTGTTTCTGGTATATCTGCATCTAGAGGAGTTTGGCTGCTTCTTTATTTCTCTCGCAAAAAGGTATGTATGCTAGACGGGGGATTTGAAAAATGGAAAAAACATAGATATGCAATCGAAGTAAAGACTAATCCATTAAGAAATGTTCGATTTGCAGGCAAACCAAATTTTAAAGTTATAGCTAATGCTAATGAAGTGAGGAGATCATTAAGCAACAAGAATGTAAAAATAGTGGACGCCCGCTCCAAACCAGAATTCAATGGTTCAGATGTAAGAGCTTCACGGCGAGGACATATCCCTTCGGCAATAAATATTAACTGGGAACATAATATCGAAAACGACATTTTTAAAAGTAAAGAGAAATTGTCAAAAATCTATTCAAAAATTCCAAAAAATTCACAGGTAATAACGTATTGTCAAGGTGGATATAGGGCTGCCAATGCGTTTGTAGCCTTAAAGACTTTGGGGTATAAGAAAGTAAAGATGTATCTTGGTTCATGGGGGGAATGGGGAAATAGACTTGAACTTCCAGTAGAGGAGTAAAATAGATTGGAGTCCTGCATTGGTCCTAAAGATTTGTAGCAAACCAATTGTTATATTTTAATAATTGTAACACCCTGTAATCTTGTGACTAAGCTTCATGTAGTACAAGCTGAGTATGGTGATTGCCTAATTTTAGAATCAGGAGTGGGTACAAATTTAACCACGGTGCTAATAGACGGTGGGCCTTATCAAGCATTCGAAAAACACCTTAAACCAGCCCTGCAAAAGTTACCAATAAAAGGTAAGTTAGATTTAGTAGTTCTGAGTCATATAGATAACGATCATATTATTGGCCTATGTGATCTGTTGGAGGAGCTCAAAACTAAAAGAGAAGAGGGAAGTAAAGAACTGGTAAAAATATCCAAACTATGGCATAATTCATTTAATGATCTTGTCCAAACGGACGAAGATCCAAATAAATTTTTAAAAAATTTTTTTCCAACTATGAATTTTATGTCTACTGAGGAACAGAAAAAAGTCACATCAATCATTACGAAAGGCTTTCAGCAAGCTAGGGATCTTAGTTTATTAGCCAAATCACTAAAAATACCAATTAATCCCGAATATGACAAACTGGTCCTAGTCGAGAACGTCCCAAAAATTATAAAGCTGAAGAATATGACTTTTCGCATTTTAGGTCCCACCAAGAAGAATCTCGAAAAATTAAGAGAGGAATGGAAAAATTGGTTTGATAAAAAGAAGTTAAATGAAAACCTTGAATTTGATCTACTACAAATTTTAGATAAAAGTATTCCTAACTTAAGCAGTATTATGTTCCTGGTAGAGGGAAAGGACAAGAAAATTCTATTCACTGGGGACGGATCAGGTGATGATATTATCGAGGTGCTCACAAGAAATACTATGTTAGATAACCAAGGCAAGTTTCACGTAGACATCTTAAAAGTACCACATCATGGCAGCGACAGGAATGTATCACGTGAATTTTTCAATACGGTCATTGCCGATTATTACGTCATATCTGCAAACGGCAGAGACGATAACCCATCAATCGATACTCTAAAATGGATTATTGAAAGTGGCAATAAAACGAAAAAATCCAAAAAAATTGTTTTTACAAATAATACTCCTAATATTGTAAAAATAATAAAAGAATACCCCCAGAAAAAGTATAATTACGAATGCATTTTTTTGGAGAGTAAGAAGGACTTTTTAACGCTGAGTTTATGACAACTTCATCAAGGCTGCCGCATAGTTCCGATTCATGAAATAGATCGTTTGGAACTAACATTTTATGTATTAAAGAAATTTCGGAAAAAAACTGAGTAATGCATAAATCATAACGCGGAGGTAAAATTTACATGGATTTTAAAAGCGGATTTGACGTAATTAACAGGGAAGGTCAATTTGTAAATCATGGCAATCCAATTTGTTTAATTATTCCAGAGTACATGAACAAGAAAATTATCGAGAAAGGAAGTAAAAAACAGAAAGAACAGGCCTGGAAGAACCTTATTTTAACAGAACAGTTGAGGGGGCGCAGGTTGGTGACCGGGTTGATGTCCTCAATGTTCTCGGTTTCAAACAAACTTGATCGCACCATATTTGATGCTAAGAATGCAGAAAATTTGCCTGGTACCTTGATAAGACATGAAGGAGAAAAACCAAAAGGTGGTAAGACCGTCTCTGAAGCCTATGATTATTCAGGTTCGACTTATAACTTTTATAAAGATATCTTTGAACGTAACTCGATTGATACCAGAGGAATGAAATTAGACTCTACCGTACATTATGGGTTGGATTACAATAACGCTTTTTGGAATGGGACCCAAATGGTATATGGTGATGGCGATGGAGAAATCTTTCAGCGGTTTACAAAAAGCATCGACGTTATAGGACATGAACTAACCCATGGTGTAACACAATATGAAGCAGCTCTTGAATATGAAGGTCAAGCGGGAGCGTTAAATGAGAGTTTTTCCGATGTGTTTGGTTCCTTGGTAAAACAATATGCTCTCAAACAAAGAGCTGACAAAGCAGATTGGCTAATCGGTGCTGGCCTCTTTACAAACAAAATTAAAGGCGTTGCGCTGCGTTCTATGAAGGAGCCTGGAAGTGCATATAACGATCCTACAATTGGTAAGGATCCACAACCTGGTCACATGAGAAATTATGTTAATACATCAAGTGATAACGGCGGGGTACATATAAACTCGGGAATTCCTAATAGAGCTTTTTACTTAACTGCAATAGAGCTAGGAGGCTACGCCTGGCAAAAAGCGGGGAAAATATGGTATATTGCGTTAACAGAGAGGTTGAGAGAAAGCTCTAATTTTCAGAAGGCAGCTAACATTACATATGAAGTAGCTGGTACCATATACGGTAAGAGCAGTCATGAACAAAACGCTGTAAAGAAGGCATGGGACCAAGTAGGAATTAAAATCAAAGCTATGAAATAATAATAAACACTTTATCGGATATAACTTGAATAGTCGTGAAGATTAAGGTTGAACGCAGCGGAGGTTTTGCAGGAATTCCAATTTGTAATGAAATCGATGCAAAAGACTTACCTTCTGGACTCGCACGTACAGCAAAGAAAATCATGGAGGACAAAAGTGTGCCCTCGCTATCTATAAAGTCATCACCAAGGGGCGCTGCAGACCATTACACCTATAAAATTTTAATACAAGATGGAAGGAGTCAAAGAGTAATAGAATGTAACCAGTATAATATTGAAAACGATTTAAAATCACTTGTGAATTATATTGAAAGGAATTCGAAGCGGAGGATGAATTAATACATATTGGAGCCAGCGACGATTAATTAACACACTCATCTTTCCAATGAATTAACTGTCTTCTGAAACTCTTTTATAGAAATTAATAATCGATTTTTTGGAGATTACTCTGTTATTATTTAGGGCATCTACCGATAAACCGGCTTGTATGAAAGTATATTATCTAACCGATAATCTATCATTTGTCTTCTTATATTTCGATCTATTATCGCTTTCGGTTAAAGTGCTAAGTCTAATTTGATATTAATACCGAATTACTAAAAGGGAATTTTATTTAAACGAAAAAAGATAAGGGGGATAGGATCGGTAGGAAAGAAGAAGATCGTGACAAATTTTGAATCAGAGGACATAATGAGAACCTAAGTTGAAGTAATAACCGTCATCATAATTGATATACTCGAAATATACAACTAAAAATGAGTCAAAGATTATTACTAATTGTTAACGAACTTAGGTTCGTTCATGGGATTAGGTACTTTTTAATTTCTAACGAATACCATAAAATTGGTTTAATTAATTATTTACATTTTGAACTTCATTGAATTACTCTGATGGAATAATCAACTCCAATTTTGGTCACACCAGAAGAGCATGTTCCAAACGTAGAAATCCTTGTATCAGTAACTATAGGTTTCGTAAAAACCCAATATCCATCAGAAATTAAACGTGCTTTACCCGCGGGCAGATCGAGTATGTTATCTTGGGGCAATTCCACAGTAAAAAATTTTGATCGGAATCTGTATTTCTCCAGTCCTTGAATATTTATGCCGTTCAAATTAAATCTTAAATTTCCTATTACGTCCATTTTTTCTGTTGCGGTTTCAATCAGCTCCTTCTCGGATTTGCCATGTTCATAGAAATTAGAAATCCAATTAATAATTGGCAAAAATAGGCTTGTTCCCGTACGGATAGAAATTTTCCTGCTTGGTGGTTTTACATTTTCAATTGATTGGCATAAAAAGAACACCTTTGATTTAGATTGTCCTATAGAGGCGTTCTCGCCTGAAGAATCCATTGCAGGGTTGAGAGATTTCGAGATCGATAGAAGCCATTGCCACCACTTCGCACTCCATTCACTAAATGTAAGTCCCAAGGGTTTTGAATTTTGGGGATAGATTCCAACATTAATTATAGACATCTTTATTATGTTATGGGCTCCTGTATTTAGAGTGTAGAGCCAATTACTCTACGTTCTCAGGAACACTTACGAATAACGCGTACCTTAAGTATGTCAAAAAGGTAAATAAAATCATGAAATATGCTGCTACATCTTATCCGTATGCAGCTAAAAACGTTGAACTAGAAAAGCAAATGGTTGCTGAAAAACGCAGGCAGGCTGGTGTAACATTCCCGGCTCCAAGAAAACAGGAGTATCTGCTCATCATTCGTTTGAACGTCAATCCGGTTAATGATAAAAAATTGATCGGTGAAGGCCTCAAAAGATTATGCACATTATTTGAACTAATTGATGGTAATAAGATTGAGATAGAAGATACAAGTAGCGACGATGAGATGTATTTGTACAATCTGGCTAAATTTAATTTCACAGCGACAATTGGTTTCGGTAAGACATTCTATAGAAAGTTAAATATTATCGAGAAATGTCCAAAGGATCTTTATGACCTACCACCACATTATGAATTAGGTGACAATTCTCCTTATGTATTACCACAAACAGACATGATTGTGCAAATTGCATCAAACAGTTCCACTGTAAATAAGATGCTATTACAAAATGATTATTATTTTAGCTATCACAATAGATATCCAACAAGGTATCTGGACCATTTGAGTGATTCAGAAAATAGACCATTAGATATAATGGGTGCACTAGATGGATGGGCGAATATTACTGATGTGCATTCTGGATTTCACAGAGCCGATGGTAGGAATTTAATGGGATTTTATGATGGTATTTCAAACCCTTACAGATTAGCCAACAATAATATCTGGATATCCGCAGATGATGGAAGCAAAGAACTTGCAAACGGAACATATATGGTTTTCCTGAAAATCGAACATAATTTGAGAGAGTGGCATAAGTTAGAAACAGAGGAACAGGAAAAATGGGTTGGAAGAAGCAAAGCTACGGGATTATTGTTAGGAACACTTTCTAGTACTGAGGAGAAAAGACTCGTTTCCGAACTTCATTCTCCAGATATCTCAAGACAGAAACAAGCCATTGTTAAAATGTCAAAACTAATTGATGAACAGAGAAACCCAGCAAAAAACTTCTTTGATCCATATGACATACGATACTTGAATATTAACAAGGCCTGCCCGATTTCTTCACATTCAAGAAAGGCAAATCCAAGACAGCCGCCTGGAAGAAAAGAAAAATTTATTTTCAGGCGCGGATGTCTTTATATGGAGGAAGAGTTCGCGAAATACCCGAAATCAGGGATTCTGTTTATTAGCTTCCAAAATGACATTAAAATATTTGAGGAGATTAAGAGAGCTATATCTCAGGGCATCAGCACCTGCATGAGAACAAAAGAACCTATGAAAGTGAAAAGTTATTTTGATCCACCAATTGCTGGCAGCAATTCATTTGATACTTTAACGTTGGGTGGAGGATATTACTTTGTTCCGCCAATTCCAGGCGGGCGAATCTCTTCCATTGGTCAGCAACTCTTCTAAAAATTTATAATCCATCGCGCAAAATTTTTTGCAGCTTAATTTACGGATCGAAATTGGGTATTACTTATAAACTAGCATCATTATTGTAGTAGTATGTTGATTCCCTATCCATGTTTAATAGAGACAAATGTGGGAGAGAAATTTTTTGGTTCAAGCCATAACGTGAATGAGATGGAAAAACCAAATGGAGTTTGTTACCTTGGCTGATTTTGAAATTGCGGATCCAAAATATGTTTTCAGAGGACTAACGTATGGTCAGTGGGTTGGAGTTTGGTTGAATAATTTGTTATCAGAAAAACCTGATATTGTTTATTATGAAGGTAAAAGTATGGCCTTTCTTAGGGGAAACGTTGAATATTCATATGATCAGCAGGTAGATCCTACAAGGAAAGTTTGGTCTTTAATGACTAAAGAGCAGAAGATAAGGATACAGCAAGACACAGCTGTATTCATACCTGTAATTTGTACAATGTTCTCCCTTGGTGATGAATACCAAGGTGAAGTTTTTAATGACGAGCTTTCTATGCGTAATTACGCAAGGAAAGATACACTTAATGGAGGAAAAATAGCAGTTGAAATTAGAAAAAGACCGTCAAACAATCCAGTAAAACTTGTAGCTAACCTAAATGACTACTATATTGAAACACCATTGTTTCCTCTGTCGGTTCCTCAAGGCAGCGCCTATAGGAGTACAGTTGAGTCCCCAATGGAACCAGGACCGCACTTAAGTGTTGTTGCTGGAGTTTTTGTTATTATAAGCAGCCTAAAGAAAGGCATTTACCGACTTTCTTTTTACGGAAGAGGTGTAGGGAAATATCTTACGAGGTCTGTTTATGATATCGAGGTAACGGAGGAAGAGGCAAAACTTCCTGATGTTTCAGGTATTAGAGTATTTGAAAGGGAACGTAGTGTAATGGATTTTGTGGCGAATTGGGACGACGATGGTGCTACAAGATAGATAGCGAAACCACGAGTTTGCTTATATCAATTTATATTAATATCATATTAACTCCCTTGTAAGTGTTTTTTTGCTAATATTACAAATATTTTGCGAATTAAAACTGAAAAAAGGTAGTAGCTAAGTAGATATAATTGTTATTCCGTAATGAGTAAAACTAAAAGAAAGCCAATAATTCGTGGTAAAAAGTTAAGAGTTTTGGACGATAAATACGTCGTGAAAACATCAGAAAATTATAGAGGACTCTCGTATGGAGATATAATAGTCACATGGCAACGTTGGTTGCTAAGTGAAAATCCTGACGAACACCAATATGGAGACATTTTGTTTCTTCGTGGCAACATTGGATATCATCAATCTAATTCTGACTACTTGAAATGTTTTATTGAGATTAGTGAAGGGATGTCCATCCTAGTTCCTATTGTTACTACTCATTTTACTATTGGAGAAAGCTATAAAGGAACGATTATTAATAATGAATTTTACTTAAGGAAGGCAGTACGGGAACACGTAGATGCAGCTGGACCTTTCTGGGCTACTCTTGAGAAAATGGGTAAAAACCACAATGTCCTTAAATTGGTACCAAATTTAGAATCTTTTAGAGTCGAATCCATGCCATTTGAACTGGAAGTTTCTAAAGAAAATCCATTTTTGGACAAGATGGATGAGCCTAATTACCCGGGCAAATATACAGCGTTGGTGTCAGGCTATTTCGTTCTCTTAAGAGACCTTCCAGTATCATCATATAGAATAAGATTTGGAGGATATGGAATGGATAAATTCTATACTGATTCACTATATGAGATTAATATAATATCAAAAGAAAGAACCGGTAAGGATTTATCTGGTTCCTCATTCACAAGTGATCTTTTACTACGAATGAAAAAAAATGCTATTAAGCCCGTACATAAAAATTCTTGAATTAAATTTTTTTGTTCTAAAGTATTAGAACAATTTATATCGATTTTTTTACTATTATTATTGAATTGGTTAAAAATGATGCTTCATAGTAGCTTTAGTCATAAATAAGTTAAGTAGTTGGCTTATCTGAGCAATTGCTTGATTTTGTACTAGTTTTCTTCAGTTCTGCTATCACTTCCCCAACATATTGTTTGATATCCTCCGATTCAGATCTAGGAGTGAATATTGCTTCAGTTTCTATATTCTCGTGTATTTGCCTAATAATTTCTTTTATTTTATTTTCAGTTTCTGCTGACGCTTTGGCGGAAGCCAAAGCTCCGAACAATTCAAACTGGCTCTTAGATCTAAGATAGCTGCGTACGCTGACATCTCCTGCTACGTAAAAGGTTGCCGAATCAAGCCCTATGAGAATGAGAATTGAGGCTGGCAAGACGAATGATATCGAAATTACACCCCAGGCCGGGAAAGAAGATAGGATCAAGATTGTAGAAACATTGCTACTAAATATGATCATAATACCTGCTCCACAAATTATTAGATAATATTTTAAATGTTCGTAAGTTAAAGCTCTAGAAAGTATGAAAAATGATATCCCGAATAATATGCCTACTCCGACGTTAACAGTATTTAAAACAAAGTTGTAAAGATTCGGAAAAAAAGAGCCTTGTGCCATTAGCAGAGATCTCAACATTCCCGTTTGGTTCAACAGCTCAGGAGAATATTGAAAGAGAAAGTAAACCAATGGAATACTCACTGTGATCCAATATTTTATTTTTCCAATCTTCTGGGCATATGATTTTGTAAGTAGTACCAAAGCAGTCCATACTGCAATAAATGATATTGTCTTCGATATGTCGTATAAAGAAAATAATTTGCTGTTTAAACTCGTATAGTAATAAGATGCCGATGGGTTCCTTTCCGGGGTAATATATTGATCTTTATTGGAGAGATTGGCCTCGACATAAAAAAAAGCAGTCATCAATTGTAATGAAAGTGCAATAATGGCGAACGCGTATACTCCAGATATTTTACTTCTCGTAGATAAATAAGTCTTTAAACATTTAATTGCAAGTGATACCATAATTGATGCTGATATTATTAAAGATATTCCTACTATTGATTGGACTAAAAAGATATTGTATTTAGAGGTAAACAATTGTTCTCCAAGCAGATACACAAGAAGAATGATTACTACTGCCTGGGATATAAGATAATGGTAAACAATTATTAGAGCTGAACGCGAGTTCACCTTTTTAATCTTGAATACTATTCTTCTGGTAGTATTGACAAAGTAAAGTTGGATAGACACAGATACTAATAAAATCACAGAATACAAAATTCTATGATCGAACGAGATTCGATCATTTAACTCAGAGGCCCAGGAATCACCCGCGCTCATATCCACTACTTGAATTAAAACTACTAGCAAGGATACTATAATGACAGTTAATGGGGAGGAAAAAAATTTTGAAATTGACGATTTATGCAAGCTTCTATTTTCATCATTATTAAATAAGTGGTACCGTAAAAACTCTTACTATTACAACTTACCTGTTTCTCTCTCATGTTATAATTGGCACTACGATTAATTAGATCTATTTGAAAAAAGTAACTTATGGCGATCAAGGAACTGACCCGCAAGGGCTAATAGTAACTACAAATTTTACGTAACGAACTGCTGATAGTTCAGTATTGATGATCACAAGGTGTTTAGAGACCAAAATTATATTTTGCAACATGTGAGCTTGGCGTTGCTGAATTACACCAAAATTTAAAATCTAGTTTGAAATACATTTGGTGAGGCTTAATTTCTAACTCTAACAAAATTTTCAATTTAAAATGGATATACAAAAAAATGACATTCGATGAAGTTTATCTACAAAAGTGAACATGGCAAATAAGGACGAAGTCGAAAAAGTTAAATGCTATCTGAGATATACGATACGGGATAATCTTTGATTCGTCTACTCATCCCATTGTTTTTATATATTGTGGCTGCGGGTCTAATTGGGACCACAAACGCAGCTAGTTCAGACTATACTATTTTTCCAACAAATTCTACACTGAATGGCGTTCCCTATAAAGACTTGATCGCAAAATGGTGGATGTGGGACCTTGGCATTCCTAGTGATATGCATCCAATGAAAAAATATCCTGATGCTGCAAGATGTTCTGCGATGCAAGAAGGACTAGTCTGGTTTCTGCCTAACGCTCTTCCAAAGGAAGCGGAAAACGAAGGGGCATTTAATTATCAGTGTAATGTTCCATTTGGAAAAGTGATCATGCTTCCATTGTCCATGACCGAGTGTTCAAGCGGGGGTACTGAAGCTATTATGGACGATAATGCATTAAAAGAATGCGCCTTTAATGTTGAGACAACTTCAGATTTGATAGAGGTATCAATAGATGGAGTAAAAGTTAATACTACTAAGTTGGGAAATCCTATCGACAGCGATTTTTTTAATGTTACATTTCCATCGAACCCAATTGACATGTTGGGCTCTGTTAAGCCAGGTACCTACAGGGCAATAGCTGAAGGACTTGCTCTTTTTATCCATGACTTGCCTGTTGGAACTCACAATATTCATTTTAAAGTAACAGATTTGTTAAAAGGAAAAGAGTTTGAGCGTAGCATCGGAGAGACATCTGAGGCCAATTATGAAATTTCGGTCCAGTAATTTAACGCTTGTAATGGAAATCGAACCAATTATTAAAAGGAAATCATCTAAATGAACTTTATTCAATTAAGGAAAACGTAATAACCGATAACGGTGTCTAACTTTTTTTCAACGTCGCGATTACGTCTCAACTCTGTAAGAAAACATAGTACAATTGATGGTGACATAACTACAAGAGTCAGGTCTTTAGAGGAGACACTCGCTAATATTACTCCCATCTGCAAAAAGATTGGGGTGACGAGAATCTGTGATATTACTTATCTGGACAGATTGTATATACCCAACTACTGTACAGTCTTACCAGGCACCGAAGACTCAATATGGGTATATAGCGGAAAGGGACCAACAAAAATACATGCAAAAGTGAGTGCTCTGATGGAATCCATTGAGAGATATTGTTCCTTATCTAGCACTTGGTCCAAAAGTCTTATTTCTGGAAGCTATTCCGAGTTATCAAAAACATACAAAGTATTACACCCAGACGAAGTCGTGGAGCCAGTCAAATCTTTTCACAGTGATAACGAATCCCGTATAGATTTTGTACCGGGTTTTGAACTCCTAAATGAGGAGGAAGTCCTAGTTCCAGCTCCACTTGCATTTTCCAGATATTTTTCAAATCCTCCTTCAGTTAATGTTTTCCCCTATTCCCATACGAACGGACTTGCATCTGGCAACGTTCTTGAAGAAGCGATATGTCATGCGCTATTAGAGGTTATTGAAAGAGATGCGGCAAGCATAGCAGAGTTATGTGCGTCTTCAATACCATACAGTATTTTAGAAAAGATTGCGAGTACTTTCAAAAATACACAACGAATTGGCTCAGAAATTACTGAGATCACTGAAATTGATTTCGTAGATGATCCAAGTATTTTTTTGGATGTGAACATTTCAGAGATTGCAGATAACTTCAAACCTCTTAAATATTTGGTAAGGAGATTTGCTGAAGCTGGGCTCTCGTTACTGATAAAAGATATAACCCAGAAAGATATCGGAATTCCCACGTTTGTTGCAAGTAGTATAGAATGGATATCTGGAAATTACGGATACTTTGCATATGGGTATGGAACCCATCTTGATTCTAAAGTCGCGCTGATACGTGCAATAACAGAAATGTCACAAACTAGGGCAGTAAATATACATGGTGCTAGAGACGATTGTAAGAAAATAGAATATAAAGAAAATGATGAGATATACAAAAGGAAATGGCAGTTCATGCCTGCAATATCCTCACGTTTACGAGCAGGTAACAACAATACCATTCCGTTTTCGGAAATTAAATCATATATCAAGAATGATATCTTAGATGATATCAAATTCATTCTAAAACGTTTGAAAAAGTCTGGATTGAAGAGAGTGATAGTTGTTGATTTGACCCATCCAAAATTGGGAATTCCGGTGGTAAGGGTAATAGTTCCAGGACTTGAAACATTTGAGGTCGGAAGATTATTTAGAAATACTGATTTAATTATTGGAAAAAGAGCAAAAGAATCCTTTCGAAAATTATATGATTTCTAGAATAAGATTAAATCGATTATAATCTCATTGATAAGAAAAATTTGATTTAACTAGGGAAAAATTGTGGTCGTAAATTAATTATGTGCTATTTCAGTTACGTCTCCAGGACTTTTCGAAATAGCTGATTTTTCAACTGATTCTATTGACGCTTTGCCTTTCAATAATGCCACTATTGTTGCGAATAGTTTACGCATATGATAATTCTGTAATACATCTTATTAAGAATTTCTGTTACATTGAAATGTTATGAAATAATAAGAGTCAATTGTGAATTTTTTAGGATCATTCACCTCCACCTTAGAAACTTGATGAAAATCTTGGTAATATTCAAGTTGTGCGTGCTGTAGCGGTCTGAACGACTTGCGTGAATGTCTGTCTAACCTTTAGCGACGCTCAAAATCAAAGAAGGTATTCTTTTTATGCTTTGTAGAATAAACCATATTGTTATTTATTTTTTACACATAAACTTGTGGGTGAAATTCTATTTTATGATCTAAAAAGTTCAATTTGTACATATTTATTTTCATCCAATTATGACAAAGTTGTTAGAGTCAAACGTGAATTCTGGTTCAGAGGCTGACATTATTATCATTGGGTTTCCGGATGAATCCAAGTCCGATGCAGTAAGGAAAGGTACTAAAAAGGCACCAGAGATTGTACGTCGAGTCTATAATGATAAACAGTATTTTGGAGAGGTTGGAAAAAAAGTACCTATATTAGCAATGTCAGGATCAATGAAAAAGAACATATTTGATTTAGGTAACAGTCGTAGAAGTAATATTAAAAGCCTTGTTTCCGATACTTATCGTTCTGGAAAGATTCCGATAATCATAGGGGGTGACCACTCTCTAACTTCGATAGTATTGAGATCAATAAAAAATTCTTCAGGGAGCAAATTAGGATTATTATACTTTGATGCTCACCCGGATTTTCTTTCTTCAATAAGTGATTTCCACGGGTCTGTATTATTTGATTCAAAGGATTGCATAGACTTCAGAAGAAGTATGCTGATAGGTATACGCGCCGCAGAACCTGAGGAGATGGAAATGATCAAGAAGTATCACCTTGATTACGTAACTCCATTAGAAATTTTAGAGTCGGGTCTGTCAACAATTTCAAAGAGAATGATATCGAAATGTAGAAGCGGGTCACAGATTTACTCATCTATAGATCTGGATTGTCTTGACTCAGTGATCGCGCCAGGGGTTTCAGTTCCTGAAGCAGCGGGACTCATGCCTTTAGATTTGATATTTCTAGTAAAGAAGGCTTGTTCAAATTTACCTATTGTTAAATGGATCTTGTGGAATACTGTCCGGATTATGACTTAAATCATAATACCGCCAATATTGCTGCGAGAATACTCAAGGAGGCAATGACATCAATACCTATTCCAAAAAAGAAAATAAAGAAATGATACATTCCGTTCCGATAGGTATTAATAAATTTCAAGTAGCGATTAATGAGTGTTCCATATTATTGCGAGTTTAATCATGGCAACGTATCTATAGGTACTAGCAAAGAAGAAAGCCCTCATAACTAGGTAACTGCGTATATTCAATGATACGCTCACGAGCAGTTTGTAGTGAGTAAAGTAACGACATCAAATTAATAGGTATTTTGGATCAGAATTCATAGTAATTCATTAAATAATCAATTATTCCAACTTCGGTAATGTTCATAGGCCTTGCGTTTCGATGACCATTACGCCCGCAATTCATTTATACGCAAACAACACAGTTTACGACTTTTCATTTTAACCTGTGAATGTCCTTAAATTTATTAACTTTAAATTTCTCACACTGTTGATTTGAGATTTACTGTCAACAAAAAGGGAATGGGATGGCTGCATTATGATTTTGTCGCAGGGGGGTTTAGCTGAAGTCGGGTGGACACTTTTGGATCAAAGATCTTTAAAAAATAAAAGTTCACAATAAATACTCTATCATCATTAAATTTACTAAATTTGATTTATCCTCTTAATAGTAAATTAGTTCATAATTGTATAAAGAATTTAATACATGGGGTTTTAATGCCAATCTCAAGTCTCCACAACTATATACGTAATTCGCATAGTTATTTAAGATAGTTAAATGCTCTTACTTCCTGTTTTAAATTGACCCGAAAGAGCTTTAAGAAAAATTGGTCATATACATTCTTTGTTAAGCACCCTGAACTCCATCTGCCAATTCTAGAAAACGATAAAGCAAAATCTAAGAAAGAAGCACAGCAATTGGACAAATTATTTAGAAGGCATAATGTTCTACCACCTTCAAAGTTATTGGATTATTCTTGTGGCATAGGTCGTCATGCAATTGAATTATTTAGACTTGGGTATGAAGTTGTGGGATATGAACCTTCACCTGCCTATATTAGAATTGCCAAGCAATGGACATCTGGTCTTCCTGGAGAAGATAATAAAATTAGATTCTACAATGGAGAACCAGCAAAGGCATACAAATTATTGTTTAATAATAGAGATACGGGTTTTAATGGGGCGATTGTCATGGGTCTTTGTCTTGGATACTCCTCTGAGGAAGAAGACATAAAAATGCTGAGGGATATTCATTCTGTTACCGAAGACGATTGTGTACTTATCATCGAGTCAGAAAATAGAGATTATACTCTAGAGCATTTTCATCCTTACGTTAATTATGATTTTAAGAATTTATTAGTATGTGAAGAGTGGAAATTTGATTTTGAAACTTCTGTATCGACAGGAAATTGCAGATATTTCCAAAAGGACTCAAATGGAAAACTCAGTCTGCTTCTTGACTTGATTACTACAATCCGCCTGTATTCTTTGCACGAGTTAAGAAGGTTACTCTATGAAGCAGGTTGGAAGTATGCGGAGTGTTATGCGGGTTCTATGACATTAGATAAACCTGATATTAACTCGGAAAACATCATTGTATTAAGCGTAAAAAAGTAGGAGTTTTGAGACAGATAACGGACTACATAATTATTCACCATTCTGAGTCATTCGGTTTATTGTGATCTAGAAAGCTTGATCTTTTGAACCTGTAAATACAATAGAACGTGTAAGTTACTGCTATCATAATTACCGTCGCTAAATTTATTAACATCAAATCTATCCAACTATTAATTTGAGTCATACAGTTAACAAAAAGGGTATGGGATGGCTTCCAGACTATCCAAGTTTTAAAGACTATACTCCGCAGAGTAAAACTATAGCCCCTTTATTTAAGAAGGTTGATCTTGAAGATACTACAAAAGGTAAAGTGCTAAAAACAAGTTTATCATCAAAGCAAGATCTTAGAAAATGGTGCTCTCCAATAGAGGATCAAGGGCAACTGGGTTCTTGTACTGCAAATGCAGGCGTCGGCTTAGTGGAATATTTTGAAAGACGAGCATATGGTAAACACATAGATGCTTCAAGATTATTCCTTTATAAAGTAACACGAAAAATGCTGAATTTCAAAGGGGATACAGGTGCATTTTTAAGAAGCGCAATGGGTGCATTGACATTATTTGGAGTTCCACCAGAAGAGTACTGGCCTTATGATGTAGAAAAATATGATAGAGAGCCTCCAGCATTTTGCTATTCTTTTGCAAAGAATTATTCGGCAATAAAATATGTTAGACTTGATCCCACAGGAATAGCAAAGGAT
>Ga0075424_100002792_pt1 | contig 16131 bp, 11 predicted proteins | sample SoiMethybrSBSTD3_FD_75301 | JGI IMG/M metagenome (GOLD analysis project Ga0075424, IMG submission 75301) | Bulk soil microbial communities from a Populus tree surrounding site in Tennessee, USA - Soil MetaG P. TD hybrid SBSTD3 | ecosystem: Environmental > Terrestrial > Soil > Tree plantation...
CAATGCGTAACGGCGGAAGACCAGAATTTGCCTGCGACTTCTTCCGTCTCGGATATCCATGCTCTATGTTACTAGCTGGAGGGAGGCACTAGCGTGAACGAGCCAAGAACTTTAAGCGAGCTTAAGAAAAGCGGACAGCAGGTCCTCACGGTGCGTCAGGAAATGCGCAAGAACTTGGTCCACTGTCTGCAAACTAGCAAGCGGATTCTGCCGGGAATCCTGGGTTACGACGAGACGGTCATTCCGGATATCGAAAATGCCATTCTCTCCGGGCACCACATGGTATTTTTGGGCGAACGCGGCCAGGCGAAATCGCGAATTATACGCGGCCTCGTGTCTCTGCTGGACGAGCGTATTCCAATCGTCCAGGGATGCGAGATCAACGACAGTCCCTTCGAGCCGATCTGCCGCGCCTGCCGGCGCCGCGCCGCCGAGGAGGGCGACGCGCTGCCGATCGAATGGATCGGCCGCGATCAGCGCTACGGCGAGAAACTCGCGACGCCCGACGTGTCGATCGCCGATCTGATCGGCGAGATCGACCCGATCAAAGTCGCCGAGGGGCGCTACCTGGCCGACGAGGAGACGATCCACTACGGGCTCATCCCGCGCACCAACCGCGGCATCTTCGCCATCAACGAATTGCCCGACCTGACGGAAAAGGTCCAGGTCGGTCTGTTCAACCTCATGGAAGAGAAGGACGTCCAGATTAAAGGCTACAAGATCCGGCTGCCGCTAGACGTCGTGATCGTGGCGAGCGCCAATCCCGAGGATTATACTAGCCGCGGGCGTATCATCACGCCGTTAAAAGACCGCTTCGACGTCCAGATCCGCACCCACTACCCGCAAAGTATTCAGGATGAAGTGGCGATCATGGAGCAGGAGTCGGCGCCGATGAGTCATCGGAGCCACGCCGTCACGGTGCCGCAGTTCATCAAGGAGATTCTCGCACACATGACGTTCGAAGCGCGGAAGTCGAACGAGATCAACCAGTCGTCCGGCGTCAGCGTGCGCGTCACCATTAACAACTACGAGAGCCTAATCAGCAACGCCGAAAAACGCTCGCTGCGCCTCAAGGAGACCGAAGTCGTGCCGCGCGTCAGCGATCTCCATGCGCTGCTGGCTTCTACCAGCGGCAAAATCGAGATGGAGTATGTCGGCGAGGACAAGAAAGAAGACGATCTCGTCGAGAAGCTCGTCAACCGAGCGATCCTGAAAGTCTTCGACCAATATTTCACGGTCAGCTCGCTGCAAAAGGTCATCGATTATTTCAACTCCGGCTGGGGCGTCGAAGTCTCCGACGTCATGCCGTCGCAGGACTATCTCGAAGGCATCAAGGAGATTCCCGGCCTCAAAGAGGCGCTGCGCACGCTCGGGCCGATGGAATCGCCGGCGCTTATGGCGTCGGCGACGGAGTTCATTCTCGAAGGTCTGCATCTCCACCAGAAGCTCAACAAAGAGATCGAAGGGGGACGAATCACGTACGGGAAATAGAAGGCGCGAGGCGCGAGGCAACAGGCGGGAGCGACGAGCTCTCGCTCAAGCCTCATGCCTCAAGCCTCACGCCTGGTTATGCGCAAGTTCCGCTATAGCCGCTGGGACACCACTGCCGCCGACGCCGTCCAGTCCGACAGCGTTTTCGATCAGCTGAACGAGTACATGAACGATACGGGGGACCTGCAGCAGGCGATGCGCAGGCTCATGCAGCGCGGCCTCAAGCAAGGCGACAGCCGCGTCCCCGGTATGGAGGATCTGCTCTCGCAGGTCGCGCGCGAGATGCGGAAGCTCTACGAGCAGTATCGCCTCCAGTCGGCGCAGGACGAGGTCAAGCAGGACCTCGACGAGATCGTCGCCGAGGAGCGCGAGACGCTGGAGCAGGCTGGCGACTCGCGGCCGGAGATCGAGGAGAAGAAAAAGTTCCTCGACCGCCTGCCGGGAAAAACGAGCGACGCTGTCGAGCGGCTGGCCGAATACGACTTCGAGAACCAGCAGGCGGCGGACAAGTTTCAAGAGCTGCTCTCGATGCTCGAGCAGATCCGCAGGCTGGAAAACTCCATCCGGCGCGAAGGCAATCTCTTCCGCGGGCAGAAATCGCTGCAATTTCAGGAAGCGCAGGAGTTGATCGATAGGCTCGAGGAGCTGCGCCGGCTGGAAGGACAGCTCTCGAGCATGCGCCCGGACCAGATCGATTTAGAGCTTTTGCAAAAGCTTCTGGGCGAGCAGGCGCTGAAAGATTTCGAGGGTGTCTCGCGCCTGGAATCGATGCTCGAAGACGACGGATACGTTGTGGCGCGGGGAGACCACTTCGAGCTCACGCCGCGCGGCGTGCGTCGCATCGGCCAGCTCGCGCTGCGGGATATCTTCGAGCAGCTGCGCCGCGACGCGCTCGGGCGGCACACGATCCGCAAGCGCGGCTCGCAGGAACTTTTGACCGAGCAGAGCCGCCCATACGCGCAGGGCGACACGCTGCACCTCAACATCATCGATACCTTGAAAAGCGCCCTGCTCGCCGAGGGCCGCCTGCCGATCCGGCTCCGCCCCGAAGACTTCATGGTGTACGACACCGAGCACTCGACGCGCGCGGCGACGGTGCTGCTGCTCGACATGAGCTGGTCGATGAGCTGGGACGGCCGCTTCGCGGCCGCGAAGAAAGTCGCGCTCGCGATGGACAGCCTCATGCGCGCGATGCACCCGCGCGATTATTTCGGCATCGTCGGCTTCTTCACGCGCGCCGTCGAGCTCAAGGCGAAGGACCTGCCCGAGGCGACCTGGAACATGGGCGATCCGTTCACCAATTTACAGGACGGGTTACATCTCGCCTCCGAGATGCTCGACCGCAAGCCGAGCCAGAATCAGCAGATGATCGTCATCACCGACGGCCAGCCGACCGCCTACTGCCGCCAGGGGCGGCTCTACTGCGAATGGCCGCTCAGTTTCGGCGGCATCAGCCAGCGCGCCGCCGAAGAGACGCTCCGCGAGGCCGAGCGCGTGACGCGCCGCGGCATCACGATCAATACCTTCATGCTCGACGACAGCCCTGTGCTGAAAGAGTTCGTCGACGCGCTCACGCGCATCAACCGCGGCCGCGCGTTTTACACCCGCCCGGAGCGCCTCGGCGAATACCTGCTCGTCGATTACGTCACCCGCCGCAGAAGAAAAGTTTAAATAAGCAATGGCGGCCGCCGGCCAAAAACGCGTCGTCGGCATTCCCGCCCCGCGCGTCGAAGGAGAGCAGAAAGTCTCCGGCGGCGCGATCTACGCGCTCGACGTGGTGCTTCCCGGCATGCTCTGGGCCAAAGTGCTGCGCAGCCCGCTGCCGCACGCCCGCATCAAGAAAATCGACAGCGCCAAAGCGCGGGCGCTTCCCGGCGTCCGCGCGGTTCTCATCGGCGAAGATTTATCCGGCGCAAAGATCGGCAAGAAGATCGTCGATATGCCGCTCTTGGCCGAGGATGTCGTGCGCTTCGTCGGTGAGAAGGTCGCGGCGGTAGCCGCCGACAGCGAGGACATCGCGGCCGAAGCGGTGGAGCTGATCGACGTCGAGTATGAAGAATTGCCGGCGGTGCTCGATCCGCTCGAGGCGATGCGTCCCGGCGCGACGCTGATTCATCCGGAAGTCGCGCGTTACGCCGGCCTCGTTCATCCGATCGAGCAGGCCGGCAACGTCATGGTTCATCTTACGTGGAAAAAGGGCGATGTCGCCGAGGGATTCAAGCGCGCGGACGCCGTCGTCGAAAACACTTTCAGCGCGCCGCGCGTGCATCACGCCTATATCGAGCCGCACTCGTGCGTCGTCAATGCCAAAAACGGCGCCGCCGAGGTTTGGGCATCGACGAAAAGCCCGTACAACCTCCGCGACCAACTCGCGGCGGCGTTCAAGAGCGCGCCGGATAAATTTATCGTCCATCCGTGCCACATCGGCGGCGACTTCGGGGGGAAAGGCGACCACAACGACGCGGCGCTCTGCTACGCGCTGTCGTCTCGAACCGGCCGGCCGGTCAAGTTCGTGATGGACTACAACGAGGAGTTCGCCGCGGGCAATCCACGCCACAGCGCGGTCGTACGCATCAAAACCGGCGTCAGGCGCGACGGCGCGCTCGTCGCGCAGCACATCGAATTCGTCTTCGACAGCGGCGCCTACGCCGCGTTCCGCCCGCAGGGATTTCTCGTCGGCGCGCACGACAGCGCCGGTCCGTACCGCATTCCGCACGTGCTCATCGAGGAGAACTACGTCTATACGAACCGCGTGCCGTGCGGGTATATGCGCGCGCCGGGCCACACGCAGGGCTTCTTCGCGACGGAGAGCCAGATGGATCTCGTCGCGAGAAAGCTCGGCCTCCATCCGGTCGAGTTCCGGCGTAGGAACTTGATGCGCGACGGCGACGTCGCGCCGCTCGGCGAACCGATCGAGCACATACGCGCCGAAGAGACGCTCGCGCGCGCCATCAAGGAATCGGGCTTCAAAGAAAATAAACCGGAAAACACCGGGCGCGGCGTCGCCGTGGCGCAGTGGGTCTCGAAAGGCGGCGAGTCGTACGCCTACGTTAAGATCGCCGCCGACGGCGGCGTGACGCTTTCCGCTGTCGTCATGGATGTGGGCTCCGGCGCCTATACCGTCATGCGCCAGGTCGTCGCCGAGGAACTGGGCCTGCCGCTGGAAGCGGTCCAGGTCGAATCGCTCGACACGACGAAAGTCTTGAAGGATACCGGCGTGCGCGGCAGCAGCAGCACACGCGTCCACGGGAGTGCCGCCTATCTGGCGGCGGCGAAAGCGAAGGAAATCATTCTCGGCGCCGCCGCCGGGGCGATGGGCGCCCGGCCTGATGAGATGGTGCTCCACGGCGGCGCGGTGATCCACGGCCGCGCCGAGAGGAGAATGACTTTCGCCGAGATCGTCGAGGCGAAGGGCGAGGCGATCGTCGCGGAAGGCCATTACCTCAACATGAAGGACGGCCCCGAGGCGTCGATGGTCGCGCAGGTGGCCGAGGTCGAGGTCGACCGGGAGACCGGCGTGGTGAATGTCAAAAGAGTCACGACCGCGCACAACACGGGAACGGTCGTGAACCCGCTTGGCCATCAGGGGCAGATCGACGGCGCGGTCGTCATGGGCATAGGGCAGGCGCGCATGGAAGAGGTCGTGATCGACGACGGCGGTAAGGTCGCGACGGCGAACCTCGGCGACTACAAGATTCCGACGATTCGCGATATTCCCGAATTGAAGACCGCGATCACCGAATCCGCCGCGGGCAGCGGCCCGTATCACAGCATGAGCATCGGCGAGACGGCGATCATGCCGATCGCCGCGGCTATTGCCAACGCCGTCGACGACGCCGTCGGCGTGAGGATCAAAGATCTGCCGATCACGGCGGAAAAAGTGCTGGCGGCGTTGAAGTCAAAGTAATCAGATTCTGCGGAGGCTTCGATGGCGCAATCTCAAGACTGGCGCAATCACGGCGTGCGCATCGTGCGCGCGAGCGAATTCGATTCCAACACGCCGCAGACTCCGGGCATGACGCGCGCGGCGGCGATCAACCGCGCGATCGCCGGCGCGAACAAGCTCTGGGCTGGGAGCGTCGAGATTCATCCCAACGCCAAGACCGCGCCGCACCACCACGGCGCGCTGGAGAGCATCATCTACGTCGTCAGCGGCCGCGCGCGCATGCGCTGGGGCGAGAAGCTCGAATTCGTGGCCGACGCCGGCCCCGGCGATTTTATCTTCGTGCCGCCCTACGTGCCGCACCAGGAGATCAACGCGCTCGCCAAGGAGCCGCTTCTCTGCGTCGTCGTCCGCAGCGACCAGGAGCCGGTCGTCGTGAACCTGGACATCGACTCCGTCGAGAAGCCGGAAGAGATACGGTGGGTCGATCCGGGGCATCCGAAGAGATGATCGAGATACTTCTCTGATGCTACTGCGCCCATCCGCCTATCTTGCGCTTCCGCTTTTTTCGATCCCGTTACTTTCGGGCTGTTCGGGGCTTGGACAAGGAAGCGGCTTTAAAGAGCTGTCTCTGACCGCCGAAACATTCTCAAAAATCGATACCTATTACATCGATTCACCGAATTACGAAAAACTCCGGCTCGGTGCACTATCGGGTTTATCAAAGGCCCTACCTGCGGGAAGCTTCAACGTTACCGAGAGCCAGAATCGAATTATGATACGCTACAGCACCGGGGAAAACCCGGATGCAGAAAAGATTTTCACATCGCCCGTAGATAAAGGCCGAGCCCTCAGCGATGTCTCGGATGCCTATCGTCTAGCGCGCCAGCTATCGCCTTCAATCGATCCGCCGCGATTGGAGCGCGCCATGCTCAAGAGTGCCGTCGTCTCTCTAGATCCCGATGCGGACTTTTTGGAACCGGAAGAAAATGTGTGGTCCGTTTCGATGGGGGGTGGAATAGGAGTCGAGATTGCGATTCGAGAAGGTAAGATCGTCGTGGTTCGGCCCTTGGATGATTCCCCGGCTCGAACCGCAGGAATCCGTCCGGGCGATCGCATCGAGAGTATTGATGATGTTCCGGTCGAGGGACGTAGTCTTGTAGAGGTGGTGCGAATGCTTCGAGGTCCTCGCGGTAGCTCCGTCCGTCTGCGTATCGGCCGAGATTCGTGGCCGGAAATCCGTTCGATGACTCTTCAAAGGGCAGTCGTTCGCAACCAGTCCGTTAGCTTTCGCTTCTTGCAGAGCGGAATTGGGGTAATTTCGATTCGCTCGTTTGATTCGACGACTGCAAGAGATTTGGACCAAGCCTTGAACGAAGCGGAAGCTCGTCGTTCTCCCGGACTGATCTTGGACCTGCGCCAAAACAGCGGCGGGACACTCAACGGCGCTGTTGCGGTTGCCGGCCGTTTTTTGGACCCGGGGCATCTCGTAGTTTACACGGTTGGTCGCGCTCGTACTGAATCGAGGCGTTACCTAACGGAAGGTGGTAAACCGCCTACCAAGATTCTCCTCGTCATCATTGTTGATAGATCGACCCAGGCCGGTGCCGAAGTGTTGGCTGCTACAATGCAAGAGGAAAAGCGTGCAATCATTGTCGGTAGCCGGACATTCGGTCATTCTATTATTCATGGATTGTTTTCGCTTTCCGACGGCTCGGCTATCAAACTGATCGTCGCCAGATGGTTTACGGCATCTGGACAGTCGGTTGATGGTAAGGGCCTAGAGCCGAATGTCGAAGTAAAACGGGAACCTGTCGACTACTTCGCGATTGGGGACATAGAGCGCGACACGTATTTACAACGCGCGGTGGAGACCCTTGGCAACTAAGAGGCCACCCATTGATCGGCTGGAAAAACTGCTCTCTCTTCTAATTTCTTGACAATCTACCTTGTCCCGTCTTATCCTGCGCTGAAAACATTGTTGTTTTCATTTGCGGAGGCGGGATGAATGCGTTCGACAGTAAGACGGTAAGCCGGATCGTCGGTGTGAGCCTGCGGCAGATCCAGTACTGGGACGAGCGCGGCTTCATCCGTCCGTCGGTCAAGACCGCGGACGGTCGCGGCACCAGAAGGCTCTACTCGTTTTCCGATCTGGTGCAGCTCAAGGTCGTCAAGGACCTGGCCGACCACGGCCTGAGCCTGCAGAAGATTCGCCGCTGCTTGAGCCATCTGAAAGACTGTTTCCCTGGTGAGAGCGAGCCGCTGCGCTCGCTCCGCTATCTCACCGACGGCGAGAAGCTCTTCGTCCTCACGAGCGACCGCAAAAAGATTCTCGAAGCGATGGAGCGGCAGTTTGTCTTCTCGCTCGGCATCGGTAGCCTCGTGCGCGAGCTGGGCGGAGAGGTCCGCCGCGTCGTCGGACGCGACGCTTCGCGTGAGCGGACGCGGGAAAGAAAGAGGACGGCGGCCTGACGATGGAACCCGCGAAGCTCACGCCGATGATCCGGCAGTACCTCGAGATCAAGGAGAGGTACCGCGACGCGATCCTGTTTTTCCGCCTCGGCGATTTTTACGAAATGTTTTTCGACGACGCCGAAAAGGCGTCGAAGATACTCGATATCGCGCTCACCTCGCGGAGCCGGAGCGACGACGGTGCAGTGCCGCTCTGCGGCATTCCGTATCATTCCGTCACGCCCTACGTCGGCAAGCTGCTCGACGCCGGCTATAAAGTCGCGATCTGTGAGCAGGTGGAGGACCCGAAGCTCGCCAAGGGCATCGTGCAGCGCGAGGTCGTCCGCGTCGTCACTCCGGGCACGGTCACCGACGAAGACGCTCTGGAAGCGCGCGACAACAGCTTTCTCGCGGCGGTATCGGGCGGGAAGAACGGTTACGGGCTCGCGCTCACCGATGTAACGACCGGGGAATTTCGCTTCACCGTCGCCGCAGATTACGCGGCGCTTGCCGACGAGGTCGGGCGCGTTCAGCCGCGCGAGCTGATTCACGACAGCATCGAGGAAGCACTTGCGGCGGACTTGCACCGAGACTTTCCCGCGCTCCATCTGAGCCCGGTGACCGCGCAATCCTTCGCCTCCCCCGCGGTCGAGCGGCTGAAGGCGCTGAAACTCTGGTCCGCGCCGCCCGACGAAGAGTGGGAGCAGGGCGTCCGCGCCGCGGCGGCCGTCGTCGCGTTCCTCGAGGAAAATTTGCCGCCGCACGTAAAGGCGCTCCGCGACCTGCGCGCTTATTCGAGCTCGCAGTATCTTCTCCTCGACGAGACGACGCGGCGGAACCTCGAGCTCGCGGCGGATTTCCAGGGCAACAAAAAGAATTCCCTCCTCGGCGTTATCGACCGGACCGACACGGCGATGGGCGCGCGGCGGCTGCGGCAGTGGCTGCTCTACCCGCTGCTCGACGAGCGGATAATCCGCACGCGGCAGGAAGCCGTCGAGGAGCTGGTCGAAAACTATCGCGAGCGCCAAGACCTCAAAGAGATGCTTGGCGGTGTTCAAGATCTCGAACGGCTGGCGGGCAGGATCGTCGCCGGGAGCGCCCAGCCGCGCGATCTCGTCGCGGTGAAAGAGAGTCTTCGCGCGGTTCGGCCGGTCAAAGCGGCCCTGGCGCAGCGCGCGGCGGCGATGTTCGCATCGATGGCCGGCGATCTCGCCGATCTCCCGGAAGTCGTCGCGATCGTCGAGCGCGCGATCGCCGACGAGCCGCCGGCGGCCGTCAAGGACGGCGGCGCGATCCGGCCGGGATTCAACGCCGAGCTGGACGAGCTGCGCTCGATCCGCAGGGACGCCAAGCAGTGGGTCGCTCGCTTCGAGGCCGCGGAGAAAAAGCGCACCGGCATCCAATCGCTCAAAGTCCGCTACAACCGCGTCTTCGGCTATTACATCGAGATCACGCGCGCCAATCTCGCCTCGGTGCCGGCGGACTATATCCGCAAGCAGACGCTGGCGAACGGCGAGCGCTACATCACTTCCGAGCTGAAGGAGTACGAGGCGAAGATCCTAAGCTCGGAAGACGAGATTCAAAAGCTCGAGCTCGCTCTATTCTCCCAAGTGCGTGAAAGCATCGCGGCTTATTATGCCGACATGAAGCGGACCGCCGACACGCTCGCGAGCCTCGACGCGCTTGTATCGCTCGCGGAAGTCGCCCATTCGCATCATTTCGTTCGGCCGCAGATCGACGGCGGCCGCGAGATCGTCATCCGCGAGGGTCGCCATCCGGTAGTCGAGGCGGCGATCGGCCGCTCGGCGTTTGTTCCAAACGACTGCCGGCTCGATCCCGACTCCTGCCAGATCGCCGTTCTCACCGGTCCCAACATGGCCGGCAAATCCACGTACATGCGCCAGGTTGCGCTTATCGTCGTCCTCGCGCAGATGGGCGGCTTCGTTCCGGCCGCCGAAGCGCGCATCGGGCTGGTCGATCGCGTTTTCACGCGCATCGGCGCGGCCGACTATCTCGCGCGCGGCGAATCGACGTTCATGGTCGAGATGCGCGAGACCGCGCACATCCTGCGCCACGCGACCGCGCGCAGCTTGATCCTGTTGGACGAGGTCGGGCGCGGCACCAGCACGTTCGACGGCATCTCGATCGCCTGGTCGATCGCCGAGTCGCTGCACGATTCACCGCACCGCCCGCGGACGCTTTTCGCGACGCACTATCACGAGCTGACCGACCTCGCGCTCACGAACGAGCGCGTCAAGAACTTCAACTTCGCCGTCAAGGACTGGAAGGGCGAGATCATCTTCCTCCGCAGTCTCGTCGAAGGCGCCGCCAGCCGGAGCTACGGCATCCACGTCGCGAAGCTTGCCGGTCTGCCGCCGCTCGTCGTCGAGCGTGCAAAGGAGATTCTAAAGAATCTCGAAGGCGGCGAGCTCGACGAGCGCGGCCGGCCGCGGCTGGCGCGCGGCGGGCGCAAGGACGAGCGCGCGCAGATGCCGCTGTTCGCCGTCGCCGAGGACAGGCTGCGCGAGGAGCTTAAAAATCTTGACGTCTCGACGCTAACCCCGCTCGAGGCGCTGAACCTGCTGAATGCATTCGTAGAACGGGCGAAAAAGGAGCATTCATAATGCAAGCGCGACGCATCTTCTTGCTCATCGCGCTGCTGCTGTCATTCAATCGCGACGCGGCGCCCGCGCCGGTCTCGCAGGACCGGCAGCTCTATCTCTCCGCAAAGAACGAATACGATCAGCTTGCAAATAGTAAGCTCACGCCGCAGACACGCGCCCGTCTTGAAAAAGTCGCGGAGCGCTTCGAGCGGTTGCCGCAAGAATTTTCCAAGAGCCGCTACGGGGATGCGGCTTACTACAACGCCGGTAAAATTCATCAGGAGCTTTATGAGTCGAGCCGTGAAGAGCGCTCGCTCGACCGAGCCATCAGAAACTTTCGCCTGCTGGTCGGCAAATATCCGAACGGCGCCTATGCCGCCGAGGGCCGCTATCGCCTGGCGATGGCGCTCGACGCAGGCAAGGGCGACCGCAGGGACGCGCGGCAGCAGTACGCCATTGTCGCCGCAAAATATTCCCGGAGCGACTGGGGCCAAAGGGCGCGCGAGCGCGTCGCCGCGCTCGATGCCGCGGCCGAGCAGGAGCGAAAGCAGCGGCCGCAGCCAGCCGCGGCGCAAACCGCGCGGCCCGTGCAGGAGCCGGAGGTTCCTAAAGCGGTGGCTCTGGTCGACAAGCCGCGCGATCCGGCGCCGGCGAAGCCCGCGAAACCCGCGGCGCCGCCGGCGTTGCGAAAAATCGTCATCGATCCTGGCCACGGCGGCAAGGACCCCGGCGCAATCGGACTCGACGGCGTTGCGGAGAAAGACATCGTCCTCGGCGTCGCGCGCAGGCTCGCCGACAAGCTCAAGGCGCTGGGTATCGATGTCGTGCTCACGCGCAAAGACGACCGCTTCATTCCGCTCGAGGAGCGGACGGCTATTGCGAATGCCGAAAGCGCGGACCTTTTCATCTCGCTTCACGTCAATGCGAGCCCGAATCCCGAAGCGCGCGGCGTCGAGACTTACTATCTCGACAACACGACCGACGAGGCGGCCTTGCGCATGGCGGCGCGCGAGAACGGCATCGCGCGCGACAAGATATCCGACCTGCAATTCATTTTGAGCGACATGGTGCAGAACCTGAAGCTCGAGGACTCCATCACGTTGGCGCACCGTCTGCAGGGTTCCGTTGTAACGCAAGTAGGCGGGCGTTATGGTGAAGTGAGAGACCTCGGAGTCAAAAAGGCCCAGTTTTACGTGCTGGTCGGCGCGCGCATGCCGAGCGTTCTCGTCGAGATGTTTTTCGTCACCAACCGGGTGGAAGCGCGCGCGCTTGCAACCGATGAATATCAGCAGGCGCTCGCCGAAGCTCTTTTCGACGGCATCAAAAAATACCAGGAGACCGCTCAGGTCGTGAAAAATCTCTAGTCCGCGATGAACAACTCGACGGAAATCAGAAGCTTGCTTCTCGACGACGCGTGGGCGGAATCCGATCCCGTCCGCGGCGCCCGTAGGTACATCGAGCGCGCCAGGAACGCGCTGCTGGAGCGCCACCGCGCCGGCGCGAGCGGCCGCGAGATCGTAACGGCTTATAGCGCCCTGATCGACCGGCTGGTCATTCGCGTGTTCCAGGCCGCGAGCGAGGATTACGTTCTCCGTTACCCGAGCCTCGACCCGCGGTGCGCGCTGGTCGCGCAGGGGGGATACGGGCGCTGCGAGCTGAATCCGCAGTCGGATATAGACCTGCTTTTTCTCTATGACTGGAAAATCACGTCTTATGTCGAGGCGGTGACGGAAAAAGTCCTCTACACCTTGTGGGACGCAGGCCTCACCGTCGGCCACGCGACGCGCAGTGTCGCCGAATCGATGCGTCTCGCGAGCCAGGACATGAAGATCCGCACCTCGTTGCTCGACGCGCGCTATCTATCGGGCGACCACGCGCTCTACGCGGAATTCGACAAGGCGGTTGTCGATTACCTGACCAAAAAGAACGGCGACCGCTTCATCCGCGAAAAGCTCGCCGAGAGCGAAGAGCGCCACGAGCACTACGGCGGATCGGTCTACCTGTTGGAGCCGGACATCAAGGAAAGCGAAGGCGGGCTCCGCGACATTCACACCGCGCTCTGGATCGCGAAGATGAAGCTCAGGGTCCAGACGATCGACGATCTGCCGCGCGAAGGCGTCATCAGCGAGGCCGACGCCGCCGCGCTGAAAGGCGCGCAGGATTTTCTCTGGCGCGTGCGCAACGAGCTCCATTTTCACTCGAAAAAGCATCAAGATCAGCTGACCTTCGAAGAGCAGGAGATCGTCGCACGCGCGCTCGGTTTCCGCGACGATGGAGGCATCCAGGGCGTCGAGGCTTTCATGCGCCGGTACTACCTCGAAGCCGCTGAGGTCAGCCGGCTTTCGAGCTTGATCATTCACCGGCTGACCGATCCCGGCGAGCCGGCGCAGTGGAGCTGGCGTGGGCTCGTCGCCGGCTCAGCGGGCAAGGAGGTGCGGCCGGGTGTGCGGATTTCGCGCGGCCTGCTGTGGATCACCGACGCATCCGCCTTTCGCCGCAAGCGCGAAAACCTCATGGGAGTTTTTTCCGACACGCAAAAAAACAAGGTCGAGCTCAGCCATGAAACGCGCGCCGTGGTGCGCCGGCAGCTCGATCTCATCGACGACGACTTCCGGCGCGACCCGGCCATCGCGGCGCTGTTCCTCGACATTCTCCGCTATAAAGAACGTGTGTACGAGACGCTGATGGAAATGCATCGTACGGGCGTCCTCGGTGCGTACATCCCGGAGTTCGGCCGGCTTTTGTGCATGGCGCTGCACGACTTGTACCACATCTACACTGTCGATCAGCATTCGCTGCGCCTCGTCAAAGAGCTCGAGCGCCTTAAGGCCGGCGAGTTTCGCGAGCAATTGCCGCTTCTCACCCAGCTCGCGCGCGAGAGCGAGAAAATCGAAATTCTATATCTAGGCCTCATGTTCCACGACATCGGCAAAGGTCTCGGCGGCGGCCACTCCGAAAAGGGGCGCGACATCGCGCGTGCGATTGCCGGTAGGCTCGGGCTCAACATCGACGACACCAATCAGCTGGAATTTCTCGTGCTGCACCATCTGCTGCTGGCGCACACGGCGTTCCGCCGCGACATCGACGACGAGAAGCTCGTTGTCGACTTCACCAAAGTCATGGCGAACGTGAGCAATCTGAAGATGCTTTACCTGCTGACGTATGCCGATATGAGATCCGTAGGTCCGCAGGTGTGGAATCATTGGAAAGCCTCGCTGCTCGAGCAGCTATACGTGAGCTCGTCGCAGCTCCTCGAAGAGCTGGAGAAGGGCGCCATCACTGGCCAGGACCGCGCCTCGCGCCTGCGGCGCATCAAGAGCCGCGTCGAGACGCGGCTCGCGCGCGAGTATCCGGCGGACCGCGTCAAAGCGTTCATCGAGGGCATGCCGGATCGCTATTTCCTTACCACGCCGGAGGACGAAGCTCCGGCGCATTTCGAATTGGTCGAACGCTTCGCGCAACAAGTCTACGTCTCGGCGGTGCGCCATCTGCCTGAAAAGGAATTCAGCGAGATGACGGTCTGCACCACCGACCGCCCCGGACTTTTCGCCAATATCGCGGGTGTCTTCGCCGCGATGAGCCTCGATATCCTGAGCGCGCGCATTATCACGCGGAACGACGGCCTCATCCTGGACGTTTTTCGCATCTCGCACATGAATATGGCCGAATCCGTCATGCGGCCCGAGCGCTGGCAGCGGGTGCAGGCGCTGCTCGAGAAGGCGCTCGCGGGCGAGATCGATGTCGCAAAGCTGGTGCAGCAGTCGGACAAGCCTTCGCTGTTTAAGAAGCGCGCGCCCAAAGTCCCGACGGCCATTCGCATCGACAACAAGGCCTCCGACGATTTCACGATCGTCGAAGTCTACACGCAGGACCGCATCGGTGTCCTGTTCACGATCACGCACACGCTCCATGTCCTAGGCCTATCGATTCACGTCGCGAAAATCTCCACCAACGTCGATCAGGTGGCGGACATCTTCTATGTCGCCGCCGATCACGGCGGCAAAATCGGGGATCCGGCGCGTCTCGAAACGATCCGCGGGGAACTCTATCGCGCTCTCGTGGGGGAGAATGAACGAGCCGCTCAACCTGCAAATTGACTCCTTCCTGCAGACGCTGACCGTAGAGAAAGGACTCGCGAAGAATACCATCGAGGCTTACAGCCGCGATCTCAACGGTCTTGCGGCTTTTTTGACGGCGCGCGGCGTCAGCGACTGGGGCGCAGCACGCGAAGTCGATTTTAGACTGTATATCGCCGCGTTGCGGAGACGAAAGCTCGCGCCGCGCTCGATCGCGCGCGCGATCGTCGCGCTGCGGCAGTTCTACCGCTTCCTTGAAAAGGAGCGGCTGGTTCAAGAGAATCCGCTGCCGCACGTGAGCGAGAGAAGCGTGGCACGGAAGCTGCCGCATGTGCTGAGCGGCGACGAGATCGGAAAGCTCGTGGCGCAGCCGGATCCGGCGACGCCCTTGGGGCTCCGCGACCGCGCGATGCTGGAGCTGCTATACGCCTCCGGGCTGCGGGTTTCCGAGTTGGTCCTGCTCCCCGTGCATCAGGTCAACCTCGACGGCAATTATCTGATCGTCAACGGCAAGGGCTCTAAGGTCCGCCAAGTTCCGTTCGGAAGGAAGGCGCGCGAGGCGCTGGTGCGTTACTTGACCGAGGTCAGGCCGAAGTTTTTGCGGGGCCGGCAAAGCCGGTATTGTTTCGTCACGCGCTCCGGCAGGCCGATGACGCGCCAGGGGTTCTGGAAAGGATTGCGCCAGCATCGGCTCGCCGCGGGCATCGAGAAGCGCGTGACACCGCACACGCTGCGCCATTCGTTCGCAACGCATCTTTTAGAAAACGGCGCCGACCTCCGATCGGTGCAGTCGATGCTCGGCCACGCCGACATTGCGACGACACAGATCTATACGCATGTCGCGCGCGATCATTTGAAGCGGGCGCATCAGCAATTTCACCCAAGGGAGAACGGCGGCCGCAAACTGCCTAGAAAATAGAGACTTTTTCCTTGTCTTTTCAGTCTACGTGCCGTATTTTCGAGCCATCCCCGCATGGAAGAAACAATCCGGGACATCGCGATATGGGCCGTGCCGGTCTTGCTCGGGGTGATCTTTCATGAAGTCGCCCACGGCTGGGTGGCGAATAAACTCGGCGATCCGACCGCCGCGCGCCTCGGGCGGCTCACATTGAACCCGATTCCGCACATCGATCTGTTCGGGACGATTCTGCTTCCAGGGATTCTCATCGTCGGCGGCGCGCCGTTCGTCTTCGGCTACGCGAAGCCGGTGCCGGTCAACTTCCAGAATCTTCGCAGGCCGAAGCAGGACATGATCTGGGTGGCGCTCGCGGGACCGATGACCAACATTGTGCTCGCGCTTTTGAGCCTTTATCTCTTTAAATTCGCGGACAGCGTTGCGTACTCGGCGATGGTCGCGACGCCGCTCGCGCTGATGGCGCAGAGCAGCGTCAACATCAACGTCATGCTGGCGGCGTTCAATCTGTTTCCCGTACCGCCGCTCGACGGCGGGCGTGTGCTCGTGGGGCTGTTGCCCAATCCGTACTCCGCCGTGGTTGCCCGCATCGAGCCGTTCGGGTTTCTGATCATCATCCTTTTGCTGATGACGCATACGCTCGATGTCATCTTGGGCCCGATCGTTCGGTTTATTCTGACTATTTTGGGAGCACTGTTAATCTAGAGAGAAGAT
>Ga0075424_100002795_pt1 | contig 16122 bp, 12 predicted proteins | sample SoiMethybrSBSTD3_FD_75301 | JGI IMG/M metagenome (GOLD analysis project Ga0075424, IMG submission 75301) | Bulk soil microbial communities from a Populus tree surrounding site in Tennessee, USA - Soil MetaG P. TD hybrid SBSTD3 | ecosystem: Environmental > Terrestrial > Soil > Tree plantation...
GTTGGTCCTTGCGCTCACGGCATCAGACTTGGGTGAGTCGTTCCCTGCCGCATCGGTAGCGCTGACTGTGTAGTCATAGGTGGTGTCCGCCGTCAGGCCAGTGTCGTTGTACGACGTGCCTGTTGGCGTAGCGATCTCGATGCCCTTGCGGAATACCTTGTAACCGGCGACACCGACATCATCGGTGCTCGCGTCCCACGCCAGATTGATCTGGGAGGTCGATGTGGGCGTCGCGGTCAAATTCGCTGGCTTCGACGGAGATGTTGTGTCCGGAGTGCCGGGGTCCGCCTTGAACGCCACCATATGCATGACCCACGCATTGCCATTTTGACTTGCGGTTGCGTTGTACGACCCCTTCGCAGTGACGTTCTTGTCCTCAGTCCGGTTGCCGAACCTGGTGGAGCGCGACGTGAAACCAATGCCAGCCTGATTGACCGTGCTAGCAGATGCGCCCGCGCCAAAGATGAGGTCGTCGGCGTTTGTCGTTGTCGCCGATCCACTGTTCATCGCAGCGGCCGTGCCGTTGTGGACGGCGCTGACATCCAACGGGTCAACCTTGTCGATGCCTGAGTACTCGTGGATGTACATGTCTGCCCAGGAGGAGATCGCAGTCGTAAAGGTCGCTCGAACAGTGTTCGAGCCGTCGGCGATGTTCTTCGCGTAGAACACTTGCGAGCTTCTGTTCGAGCTAGCGCCCCACGTCGTACGGCTTCCGACACTCGTATAGACGTTGCCGCGAGTGTCCGTCACCGACACGCTGTTGGTGTTGGTCCACGTCAGGTAAACGATGATGAGGTTGCCAGCCGTGTTGGCGCTGTTGAAGGCCAGGCTGTTCAGCGTCCCGGATGTGATCTCCTTCGCTCGCACTTGGGTAAACGTGGGTGTAGCAGCCGCGTTTGCGGGAGATGCGGTTAGAGACAAACCCAGGAGACTGAGTGCGGCGGCGACGATGACCGCAACCGCTCGACTAAACCGTGGCCGCCGGATGTGGGCGCGGCGAATGTTCTGCCCATTGCGAGAACTAGTGATCTTTGACCCCCCCGAGTCCGACCGTCTTGTCGGACCGAGACGGCGTAGCGACGAACGCACCGCAAGCGTAGCCAAAGAATGAGCTGAGAATTCGTAAGTAAGCCGAGTTTCCTGCGGCGCGGCGCCGACGCGTCCTGATGTTCCGGAATCAGCGAATGCCGGGTGATCATCGGCTAGATGATCACTGGATCCTCATCGCCCTGCAACGCCCAGCTCTTCGGTCCGAAGCCTAGCTTCACGTTGGTTTCGTTAACTCAGCGCTCGAGACGTCAGCCTGAGCTGAGGGCAGCGCGTCCGCCCGCAGCCGTGATCCATAGGTCGGTGGCCACGGCGACGCAGGTGATGCCGCGCTCTCGGAGACGATCAGCAAGGTCTGGGGTTCCGGCGAAGCCACCCACTGTTCGCCCGTACGCCGCCGCGCTCTGCACGATTCGCTTCAGAGGGCTGTCTACCGAGTCATCATCGAGCAACGCCTGCACTGTTGTGCCCAGCGAGAGTGAGAGGTCGTACGGCCCGACGAAGAGCTGATCAACACCGTCGACTGCGGCAATCTCCTCCACGCGGGAAAGCGCGGCGGCAGACTCGATCATCACTGCGCAGCGAATGCTGACGTTGGCCTCTTCCGCGGTCAGCGTCATACCGTCCCAGATGCGGGTGAGCGGGCCCATACTGCGTTCGCCGACCGGTGGGTAGAAAGTTGCGGCAACCGCACGCCCGGCTTCGGCTGCGGACTCTATTTGAGGGACGATCACTGCCCTGGCTCCCGCATCGAGCGCTGCGCCGATGGCTGCGAAGTCACAGGAAGCGACGCGCGCCACAAGCTCGGCATGCCCTACGGGGTAGCTGCGGGCCACCTCGACGATCTCACTGCGGGAATACCCGCCGTGTTGCAGGTCGAGGCACACCCAGTCGAATCCGAGGCGAGCTAACCGGGCGACCATTCCCGGGCTCGCGTCTTGACACCACACACCGCTGCTCGGGTCTCCGAATCGGCGAGGGTTCTCCTCGTCTGACGTCACATGGCTCATTCTGGCCGCTGACCACCGGCTACATCCGCAACTTGCCGACCCTCGGCAGCTGCCAACAGCTCACGACGGTGCGCGAGCGTGGTGCGCAGCCGCCCATGCTTGGTACCCAGCTCCACCTCGGCTGCGTCGATCCGATGCCACGCCGACATGCCGAGCGCACGGATCCCCCGTTGCGTGAGCAGCCGATCCAGCTGCCCTGACCGCCCATGAGGCTTGACCGCACCATCGTGCACATCGGCTAACAGCGAGGTCACCGTCTCCACAGCGTCGGACTTGTTCGTGCCGATGACCCCAGTCGGCCCCCTTTTGATCCAGCCGGTGACGTACTCGTCTGGAGAAAATCCACCATCGCGGATAACCCGCCCCTCAGCATGCGGCACTCGAGCGGTCCTCTCGTCGAAGGGAACCTCAGCCAGGGGCAGGCCGCGGTAGCCGACCGAACGCACCAGAAGATCAGCAGCCAGCCTCTGTGGGCCGCCAATACCGACAACAAGTCCGTCGGAATCGATCATGGTTCGCTCGACTTCGACAGCAGTCACACGATCATTGCCGATGATCATCGTCGGTCTGCTCCAGAAGTGAAAGGTGATTCGCTTCGAGACGCCGCTCAGCGGCCGTGCTGCCCATTCTTGGAGCACCACTAGGTTGCGGGCCGCGACCTTGTTTTGCTGTACGACTGCCTGGCTGGAGGGATCCAGCTCGAGGTCCGCGGGGTCGACGATTACGTCCACGCCGTCGATCTGGCCCATCTCGCGAAGCTCCTTGGTGGTGAAAGCGGTATACGCGGGTCCGCGACGACCGAGCACATGAACGTCGGTGATGGTCTTGCGAGAAAGGGATTCCAACACTTCCTCAGGCATGTCGGTGTCAGTGAGCTGATCAACTGACTTGATCAAAATGCGCGCCACGTCGAGCGCTACATTGCCTATGCCGACCACTACGGCGTGCTGAGAGCTGGTGATCAATTCATCGATCTCGGTGGCCACGAGATGATCACCGATGCGGGACTGGTCGGGATCAGGATGTACGTCGGGATTGCCGCAGTACCACGCCACCAACTCGAACGCGGCAAAGCTGCCACGGAGGTGTTCGCCGGGAATCTCCAGCCGTCTGTCGGTCCCTGCCCCGTACGCATAGATCACGGCGTCGACAGACTCCCGAAGCTCGGCAATGCTCAGGTCTGCGCCGATAGTCACATCGCCGTAGAAGCGGACGTTTGATTTCTCGAGCGTGCGCTCCAGCGTGTTTCGGATAGATCGGATCGAGTGATGATCCGGCGCTACGCCGTAGCGGACCAGACCGAACGGTACGGGAATGCGGTCGATGACTGCGATCTCGACCGGGATATCGGTCTGCTGACTCAGGGCCTCTGCCGCATAGATCCCCGCAGGGCCGGCCCCGACGATGGCCACCACGAGAGGCTCGGGCTGGCCAGTGATAGCGCTGATGATCAGCTGACCCCTGCCGGCTCGTGCTGTGGCTCGACCGCATTCTGTTCGGTACTTGTTGCACTACGGCGGCTGCGTCCACTCCGCCGACTGCGGGCCGCGGGTCGCTCCTCCGCCGGCGCGTCGGAGCTGTCATCCGCTGCGCTGGCCGAGATCGCGTTCGCGCTCGCGTTTTCCGAGCCAGCGGAGGCGCTGGACCGACGATCCCGGGGACGCGAATCGCGGGCTCCACCGTCTGAATGTTTCTGCGACTCCACCGGCAGGTCATGCAGCTCGTAGCCGCGGCCGTGGCAACGGGGGCACTCGGTGGTGAAGGCTTCCAGCAGCCCAGTGCCGATCCGCTTGCGGGTCATTTGCACCAGACCGAGGCTGGTGATCTCGGCGACTTGGTGCCGAGTCCGATCCCGCCCCAGGCACTCGACAAGCCGGCGCAGCAGGAGCTCTCGGTTGCTGGGCAGCACCATGTCAATGAAATCGATCACGATGATGCCGCCGATATCACGCAATCGCAGCTGCCGCACGATCTCCTCAGCAGCTTCCAAGTTGTTGCTGGTGACCGTGGACTCGAGGTTGCCGCCAGTCCCGGTGAACTTCCCGGTATTGACGTCGATCACTGTCATCGCCTCCGTGCGGTCGATGATCAGCGACCCGCCCGAAGGTAGGAATACCTTGCGCTCTAGAGCTTTCGCAATCTGCTCGTCCAGCCGGTACTCAGCGAAGAGATCATGATCACTCTCCCAACGCCTCAGCCGATCCTTCAGGTGGGGCGCAACGTGGGAGACATAGGCTTCCACGGAGTCGTACGCGTCGGTGATCCCCCCGTTGCCCGAGATGATCAACTCGGAGAAGTCCTCGGTGAAAAGATCCCGAACTATGCGCACGGTGAGGTCGGGCTCGGCATAGAGCAGCTGCGGTGCGTTGCCGGCAGCGACTTTCCGCTCGATGTCTTCCCACTGCGCCTTCAGTCGGTTGACATCGCGTATCAGCTCCTCCTCGCTTGCCCCCTCGGCAGCCGTGCGGACGATGACGCTGGCTGAGTCGCCGACCAGCGCTGAAAGGATGTCCTTGAGTCGCTTGCGTTCGCCCTCGGGCAGCTTTCGCGAGATGCCCGAGAGGTGGCCGCCCGGCGCATAGACGATGTACCGGCCCGGAATTGACACGTGGTTGGTGAGGCGTGCCCCTTTTGCGCCGACCGGGTCCTTCGTGACCTGAACCAAGATCGTCTGACCTGATTTGAGTACCTTTTCGACCTTGCGATTCTGGCCCTCGGCTCCGAAGTAATCCCAGTCGATCTCTCCGGCGTAGATCACTCCATTGCGGCCACGGCCGATATCCACGAAAGCCGCCTCCATGGACGGGAGCACGTTTTGGACGCGACCAAGATAGACATTCCCGATCAACGAGGCGGCGGACGCACGGTCGACATAATGCTCGACCAGGATGTCGTCCTCCAGCACCGCGATCTGGGCCAGATTGTCGCGTTGCCTGACGATCATCTTGCGAACCACCGATTCGCGCCTGGCGAGAAACTCTGCCTCGCTCAGCACGGGCGTACGCCGTCGACCCGACTCCCGACCCTCGCGGCGGCGCTGCCTCTTGGCCTCCATCCGGGTCGACCCGTCGATCCCCACGACCTCGGTGCTGGCCGCCTGGCGTGGTTCGCGGACCCGCACGATGGTGTCCGTCGGGTCATCAGGGGCTGCGTTGGCTTCCTCTCCCCTGCGACGACGACGCCGACGTCGTCTGCGGGGGCCCTCCCCGTTGGTATCCAAGTCCCCACTGACGTCTGCCGGTTCGTCTTCCTCAGACTCCTCAGCCTCGGCGGACGTGGCATCCTCGCCGCCGGTGCGTCGACGTCGGCGGCCTCCGCGGCGGCGACGGCGACGACGGCCCTCGCCCGCCTCGCCCTCGGCCGCTCCTTCCTCGGCCCCGGCCTCCTCGACTGAATCCGGCAAGCCCTCTCCACGCGAGGCGATCACTTCGGCCCGCTCGTCTCGAGACGCGTCATCGGCTACCTCGGTCTCTGAAGGTGGCTCGATCTCGGTCGGCGGCGGCGCGTCTTCTTGCTCTTTGGGATGGTCTGAAGCCTCGTCGGTAACAGGTGCTTCGACAGCCATGACTGGGGCCTTCTTGGCTGTCCGCTTGCGCGGGGGCTTTACGGTCACCTCGCCCTCGCTGGCGACCTCTTCAGGCGATCTCTCGGGTGCAGGTTCTTCAGGCGCCTTCTTGGTCGTACGCCGGGTCGCGGCCTTCCTGGCGGCCTTCGCGGCTGGCGCTGCGACCTCAGCTGGCCGCTCAGCCTCGGCCGCGGATGGAGCTTCGGCTTGTACCGCGACCTCGGGCTCGGCTGCGGGCGCGGCACCGCTCTCGGACTCAAGGTTTGCTCGCGCCGTGGCCTCCGCTGGCGAAGCATCGTCGGCCAAAGCGTCCTCGTTCGCTTGCGCGCGACGGTCGTTTACACGCTCGATCTGGGGTGCGTCCGGCGCCGACGACGGTGGGCCGGCTGCTCGGCTGGCCGCGCGCCTACGACGTGGAGCGTGCTGAGCTGGAGATTCGATCGTGTTTTGGGTATGTGTGTCTGGCTCGTCAGGGTCGAGCATGAAACTCCTCTGTGGCGCATACTGCGCACTTTCTCGTTCGCGGCACCGGCGCACGGCCGAGCTGCGGAAGCTTGCGATACCGATGTGGTGAGTCCGACCTCCCGCGGTCAAGCATTGGCTGCGTCCACTCTGAGCCCTGCTCGTCGCGGTGGAAGATCGGCTTCCACCTGCTGGCGCGACCTGTCACGTCGCGCGTGTCTGCCATCGAGGCTGGACGCCAGTTAGCGTCCGAACCGCCTCCAGTATCACACACGGCACACAGGATCCAGGTGTCGAGCGCCGCGACGGCGCTGCCTAACGACCGGGCTCGGTAATAATTCCTGACTGCGGATCGAACCGGCCCTGGGCAAGCCGAGTCAGGATCGGCGGGTCGACCGGTGTGAAGTCCGGACTGGCCACCAAGAGACCGGCCAGTACGTCGTCGGGCCGGACCAGCGGTGTCTGATGGGTCAAGGTCATCGTCAGCCGACCATCTTCGACGTCAAGCACGATCACCGCCGCGCGAGCGTCGAACTCGCGCAGCCCGTTCTTGGTCATCCGCTGGACCAATACCCTGTCCTTCGCGAGGAAGGTCTCGACTGCCGTCTTGAGAGTGGCCACGGGCCGGCTCGGCAGGTCGACCTGCCAGGATGACGCCATCAACTCGGTGGCCAATGCTCCATGGCGCGACACGACGACATCAAGTACGTCGAGCCCAGCGGGCAGCGCGGCATCGAGTGCGCCGCGTACGTTGCCCGGATCGCATGCCGCAACCAGCCCGATCTCCAGATACTCGGCCTCGCTCGCGGCCCCGGTCGGAGCTGCGTTCCCGTACGAGATTCGTGGGTGCGGCGAGAATCCCGAGGAATACGCCATGGGGACCCCGGCCCGGCGCAGCGACCTCTCGAAGGCGCGCGCGAAGTCCCGATGGCTTGTGAAACGAGCACGGCCGCGCTTGGCGTATTTGACTCGCAACCATTGCACCGGTGGCGCGTGCTGCTCGGGCTGGGTACGAGACGTTGGCGCCACGAGTTCGAGCCTAACCGGGCATCTGAGCCCACTTGGCAGAGGTAACTGACGCGGAGTCAGGTTGTCCGCGACAGATCAGCGACGGGTGTCAAGGGCAGGAGCTTACGACCGGTCGGGCCGATCTGAATAGTCGTGTCCAGCTCAGGGCAAACCCCGCACTCGAAGCATGGCGTCCACCGACAGTCCTGCACCTCGACCCCCTCGAGAGCGTCCTGCCAGTCCTCCCATAGCCACTCGCGGTCCAGGCCGGCGTCCAAGTGATCCCAAGGCAACACCTCGGCATACTCACGCTCCCGAGTCGTGTACCAGTCAAGATCGATGCCGGTGCCGTTCAAGCATCGTTCGGCACATGCATTCCAGCGCTGGAAGGAGAAGTGCTCGCTCCAGCCATCGAACCTGCCACCGTCCCGCCAGACCGCCTCGATGATCGCGCCGACACGGCGATCGCCTCGGCTGAGCAATCCCTCGATGACACTCGGCTTCCCGTCGTGGTAGCGGAACCCGATGGCCCGGCTGTACTGCCGATCACCGCGTATCGCGTCCCGCAGCTTGGTCAGCCGGGCATCGACCGTTTCGTGATCACACTGAGCAGCCCACTGAAAGGGTGTGTGCGGCTTGGGCACGAAGCCGCCGATGCTCACCGTGCAACGGATGTCCCCACGTCCGCTCACCTCTCGACCTGTCGCAATCACTCGCTTGGCAAGACGCGCTATTGCCAGCACGTCTTCGTCGGTTTCGGTCGGCAGGCCGCACATGAAATACAACTTGACCTGCCGCCAACCGTGCGAGTACGCCGCCGCAACGGTGCGTATCAGGTCATCTTCGGTGACCATCTTGTTGATCACCTTGCGCATCCGCTCGGTGCCTCCCTCCGGCGCGAACGTCAGCCCGGAGCGGCGGCCGTTGCGGGAGAGTTCATTGGCGAGGTCGACATTGAACGCGTCCACCCGCGTACTCGGCAGGGAGAGCGAAACATTCGAGCCCTCGTAGCGATCGGCCAGCTGACGCGTGATCTCAGCGATTTCGGAATGATCACTGCTGGACAGGCTCAGCAGCCCGACCTCCTCCAGCCCGGTCGCTTCGATCCCCCGCTGCACCATCTCGCCGATCACTTCGATGCTCCGCTCCCGGACCGGCCGAGTGATCATGCCGGCCTGGCAGAACCGGCAGCCGCGCGTGCAGCCGCGGAAGATCTCAACGGCGTACCGCTCGTGCACCGTCTCGGCGAGTGGTACCAGCGGCTTCTTGGGGTACGGCCAGTTGTCGAGGTCCATCAACGTGTGCTTGGAGACGCGGAAGGGTACGCCAGCGCGATTCGGGGCGACCCGGTGGATCCGGCCATCGGGCAGGTAATCGACGTCGTAGAACTTCGGCACGTACACCCCGCCACCTGCCGCTAGCCGCAACAGCAGGCCGTCGCGGCCGCCAGGACGATCCTCGGCCTTCCATTCCCGGGTCACCTCCGAGATCCTCAGGGCGATCTCCTCGCCATCGCCCAGCACCGCAGCATCGAGGAAGTCGGCGATCGGTTCGGGATTGAACGCCGCATGCCCACCCGCCACGACGATGGGGTCGTGCTCGCGGCGATCTTGGGCATGGATCGGGATGCCCGCCAGGTCAAGCGCGGTGAGCATGTTGGTGTAGCCAAGCTCGGTGGCGAAACTCAGCCCGAAGATGTCGAACTCACCAACAGGGCGGTGTGAGTCCAGGGTGAACTGTGGAACGCCGTGCTCGCGCATCAGCGCTTCCATGTCCGGCCACACGGCGTAGGTCCGCTCAGCAAGGATCCAATCCTGCTCGTTGAGGACCTCGTACAAGATCGCGACGCCCTGATTGGGCAAACCCACCTCGTACGCGTCCGGATAGCTCAGGCACCAGCGGACCTCGGCCGCCCCCCAGTCCTTCGTCACGCTGTTCAGCTCGCCACCGACATACTGGATGGGCTTGCTGACGCGCGGAAGCAGAGGCTCGAGGCGAGGGAAGACTGAGACGGGCCCAGTCGCGATCGACGTCATGACGATCCCAGCCTAACGGCGAGTCCGTGTTGATCAGTCTGAGCTGATCAGTCCGGTGGCAGAGCCATCACTCCGAAGGGAGATCAGGGAAGAAGATAGCGATCTCGCGCTTTGCCGACTCCAGGGAGTCGGAACCGTGAACGAGGTTTTCCCGATTGGACAGGCCGAAGTCACCACGGATGGTCCCAGGCGTAGCTTTTCGCGCGTCGGTCGCGCCATTCACGAGGCGCACCACGTCTATGGCCTCATCACCCTCGACAACCATTGCCACCGATGGACCGGACGTGATGAACAAGCGCAGCGGCGGGTAGAACGGCCGCTCAATGTGTTCGGCATAAAGCTGATCGGCAAGCTCACCAGTGATCTGGCGCAGCTCCATCACCACGATCGTCAAGCCCTTGGATTCAAAGCGGCTGATGATCGCCCCGGCAAGGCCTCGGCGCACGGCATCGGGCTTGATCAACACTAGGGAACGCTGGCTCGGCACTGGCGGCGCGACGTACGTCATGCCAGCACATTAGGGGATATCGCCGCCCTCCGGCGAAGTCTCCATGCGGGAATCCAGCCGCTTACCCAGTACGAAGGTCAGCACCCAGACGGCCGCGAACAGCGCGCCCACAATGAACATCGTCGGCGTCAAGAACCCCAGTGCCAGCCCGGCCAGTTGCGTCAGCCAGCCGAGGATGTAGCCCACGCGAGAGCGCAGGAAGCCGGCCGCGACCAGAGCGAGCGCGGCTGTCGCACCGCCGAAGCCAGCAGCGGCTCCCGCGGAAACCCCTGAGATGAAGATCATGACCGGGATGGCCAACCCAAAGACGATCATCTCGAAGATCAGCACTGTCATCAGTACCACCCGCATCGGGTTGCCCGCGCTGAGCATGATCACCGAAAGTCCCGGTCGACCTCGTGCCCGTTTTCGGAGTAATCGGTATCCCAGACGTCGTCGAGATCCTCGCGTGCAGACGGAACGACTACGGGCTCCTGACTCACGAGCAAGGTTCGCGCCTCGCCGACAGCTACTACCGATCCGCTGATCAGAACTCCGGGCGAGCCGACCCCGTCCACCTCCGCCAGCGCGACTGCCCGATCAATCGCATCGTCGAGCTGAGGAACCACTGTGACTCGCGACGTACCGAAGACTTCTGCGGCCACCTCGCCAAGCGCCTCGGCCGGCATCCCGCGTGAGGTCGAGGCGACCTGAGTGACAACAACATGGTTGATGATCTCCTCGAAGACTTCGAGAATGCCACGCGCATCCTTGTCGGCCATCACCGCGATGACTCCGATCAGCGGCGCGAAGGCAAAGGCTTCCGTGATCGCGGCCGCCGTCGCCCGAGCGCCGTGCGGGTTGTGGGCGACATCGAGGACGATCGCGGGCGAGCGGCGTACGAGCTCCAGCCTGCCTGGAAAATGCACCTGAGCGAACCCCTCCCGAACCACGTCAGGATGGAGCGCCTTCAGACCGAGGAATGCCTCGGCCGCGGCGAGTGCTTGCGCAGCGTTGGCGGCCTGATGCGCACCGTAGAGAGGAAGGAAGACCTCATCAACCGGGCCGTCCGCTCCGGCAAGCCGAAGGAGCTGCCCGGCCACGGCAAGCTTACGGTCGATCACGCCGAAGTCGATGCCCTCGCGCTGGGGGAGCGCGCCGACCTCGGCGCAGCGGGCGAGCAAGATCTCAGCCGCCTCGGCGCTCTGTCCCGCGAGGATGGCATGCGCGCCCGGCTTGATAATGCCCGCCTTCTCCCGAGTGATCTCGCTGATCGTGCGGCCTAGCAAGTGAGTGTGATCAAGATCGATAGGGGTAACCACCGCAACGTCGGCATCGGCCACATTGGTCGCATCCCAGGCACCTCCCAAGCCGACCTCCACGACCGCGACATCGACCGGCGCATCGGCAAACGCTGCATAGGCCATCGCCGTGATGATCTCGAAGAAGGTCATGGCGACCCCGTCGATCTTGCGGTCATCGACGAACGCAACGTAAGGCTCGACTTCCCGCCATACCTGGTCTAAGCGCTCGTCGCTGATCGGCTCGCCGTCAATCGTGATCCGCTCTGTCACGCTCATCAGATGTGGACTGGTAAAGCGGCCGGTGCGAAGACCGTCGGCTCGCAGCAGCGATTCGATCATCGCTGCCGTGCTGCCCTTGCCGTTGGTCCCTGTCAGGTGAATCACCGGGTAAGCCTGCTGGGGATCGCCGAGAAGCTCCGTCAGCGCTCTGATCCGGCCGAGAGTGGGCACCACACGATGTTCAGGCCACCGGCTGGTGAGCGCGGCGACGATCTCGGCATGAGATTGTTCTGCAGGCATGACGCCCAAAGTCTAGGGCGCTGATTCTTTCCAGTCAGACCGCATACGATCCCGTCATATCTCCTCTCGAGTGCTTCTCTGGGCGGTCGAACGCTGGATGGGCGGACTGGCGGTGCACGAAAAGGTGGTTCGCCAAGAAATCGGAGCTCGCGCCGACGGGAGGGGGCGGGTGCTCGACATCGGCTGCGGACAGCGCTCTAGTCGCTCGACTCGTAATGTGGGCATATGGGTGCAGTGATATGGTGAGCCATAATGAAGACAACGGTGGAGATCAATGACGGGTTGATGTTGGAAGCCCGGCGCCTTGCCCAGAGGCGAGGGGAGACCATGCGGAGCTTTCTTGAGGAGGCGCTACGTCGGTTGATCGCTGCCTATGACTCTGATGAAACGGCGCCGCCACCCTTCAAGTTGACTGTGGTGGACGGGGATGGGCTTGTCGATGGCGTGACGCCGGCTTCCTGGCTGGAGAATGCGAACGAAAGAGGCTCGTTCACCACGCACGTACCGCGATGATCGCGATCGACACCAACATTCTGGTTTACGCCCACCGCCGAGACCTGCCGCAGCACGCTCTTGCTCTGCGAGCTATGGAGCGACTGGTTGCCGAAGGCAGGAGCTGGGCAGTGCCCTGGCCGTGTATCCACGAGTTCTTGGCCGTGGTGACTAACCCACGCATCTTCAAGACTCCGACATCGACGCCGACTGCGTTCACCGTGGTGGGTGAACTTGGCGCCCAACAGCACGCCCGGCTGCTCGCTGAATCGCACCACCACTTCGACATCCTCGATCGGCTGTGCCGGATTGCGAACGTCAACGGCTCCAGGTTTCACGACGCCCGGATCGCTGCCATCTGCATTGGCCACGGCATCTCAGAGCTTTGGACAGCCGACCGTGACTTCAGCTACTTTCCCGAACTGAAAACCGCGAATCCCCTGGTGGCTCGGTCACTCTAGGCAGCCGCGGCCTGAAACTCGCGTTACCACATGCACGCCCTTCTCTAGGATCTCGATCATGACCATTTCAGCTGCCCCCCGAACCGACGCGCCCACCGCCCCTGGCGGGGGCGTACCGGATAAGCCTGCGCTGGAGGGTCTGGAGGACAAATGGGTCGCGCGGTGGCAGGCGGACGACACGTACGCGTTCGTCCGTCCCGAGACGCGGGCTGAGGTATACAGCATCGACACTCCCCCACCGACGGTGTCTGGCTCGCTGCACGTCGGCCACGTCTTCTCCTACACCCACACTGATCTGGTCGCGCGCTTTCAGCGGATGAGGGGCAAGCATGTCTTTTATCCGATTGGCTGGGATGACAACGGCCTACCGACCGAGCGCCGGGTGCAGAACTTCTACGGCGTGCGCTGCGATCCGAGCGTGCCGTACGACCCCAACTTCGCGCCACCGGCGAAGCCCGATTCTAGGCACGAGCTGCGGATCAGCCGGCGCAACTTCGTAGAGCTGTGCCATGAGCTCACGCATGTGGACGAGAAGGCATTCGAGAACCTATGGCGCAGGGTGGGGCTCAGTGTCGACTGGTCCAGCCTTTACACCACGATCGGCGATGAGTCGATCGTGATCTCGCAGCGGGCATTCCTGCGCAATGCGGCCCGCGGCGAGGCGTACCTGTCCGAAGCTCCAACGTTGTGGGATGTGAGCTTCCAGACGGCGGTCGCCCAAGCCGAGCTCGATGCCCGGGACTATCCCGGCGCGTACCACCGGGTGGCGTTCCAGCATGCCGGCGCACCGGTCTTTGTCGAGACCACGCGGCCTGAGCTGATTGCGGCTTGTGTCGCCTTGATCGCCCATCCCGAGGACGAGCGCTATCGTCCGCTATTTGGCACCACCGTGACCAGCCCTCTGTACGGTGTGGAGCTGCCGGTCATCGCCCACCCGGCTGCCGAGCCGGACAAGGGCTCCGGAATAGCAATGTGTTGCACCTTCGGTGATCTGACCGATGTCACCTGGTGGCGGGAGCTGCAACTGCCTACCCGAGTGATCATCGGTCGGGATGGTCGGATCCTTCGCGACCGGCCGGAGTGGATCCAGGACGAGGACGCATGGGAGGCGATTGCTGGCAAGACGATCTTCACTGCGCGGGAGTCTGTGGTGGCCGCGCTGCGCGTATCCGGTGATCTTGAGGGTGAGCCGACGCCGACAGTGCGCAAGGCCAACTTCTATGAGAAGGGCGACAAGCCACTGGAGATCGTCTCGACCCGCCAGTGGTATATCCGCAACGGCGGCCGCGACGAAGACCTCAAGCGCGCGATGCTCGAGCGCGGCGCAGAGCTTGGCTGGATCCCTCCGCACATGAAGTACCGCTACGACAACTGGGTGAGCGGTCTCAATGGGGACTGGTTGATCTCACGGCAGCGGTTCTTTGGAGTCCCGTTCCCTGTCTGGTACACCCTCGACTCCGACTCTGAACCCGACTACGACCATCCGATCTTTGCTGATGAAGCCAATCTGCCTGTGGACCCGAGCTCCGACGTCGCCCCAGGCTTCCGCGAATCCGAGCGTGGCAAGCCCGGCGGCTTCATTGCCGACCCGGACGTCATGGACACCTGGGCAACGTCTTCGCTGACGCCGCAGATCGTGTGCGGCTGGGAGCGTGATCAGGAGCTGTTCGCCCTCACGTTCCCGATGGATCTGAACACCCACGCTCACGAGATCATTCGCACCTGGCTGTTCTCCCGCGTGGTGCGTGCCCACTTCGAGAATCACTCCCTGCCGTGGCTGCGTTCCATGATCAGCGGCTTTGTGATGGATCCTGACCGCAAAAAGATGAGCAAGTCCACGGGCAACACCGTGGTGCCAACTGATGTGCTGGAACGCTACGGTTCCGACGCCGTCCGCTGGCGCGCCGCCAAGATCCGGCCAGGGCTGGACTCACCTTTTGATCAGCGGGAAATGAAGGTCGGTCGACGGCTCGCCCTGAAAGTGCTGAATGCGAGCAAGTTCGTCCTCAGCGCCGGCGCCGTCACCAACCCGGAGGCCGTCACCGAGCCGGCTGACCTTTCGCTCCTCGCCCAGCTCGCCACCTTGATCACTGATGCAACAAGCTCGTTCGAGGCGTATGACTACACCGGTGCCTTGGAAAGTACGGAGCAGTTCTTCTGGCAGTTCTGCGACGACTACCTGGAACTGGTCAAGGAACGGGCGTACGGCCCAGCTGACGACACCGGAGCCGCTTCGGCCCGGGCCACTTTGACACTCACCTTGGACGTCGTACTCAGGCTCTTCGCGCCGATCATGCCCTACGTCACCGAAGAGGTGTGGTCGTGGTGGAAGGACGGCTCGATCCACCGGGCGAGTTGGCCGATGATCGAGGACGTGAGCGTCAGCGGTGATCCGGAGCTGCTGAGGGACGTGTCCGCAGCATTGATCCAGATTCGCGGCGCCAAGTCCCAGGCCAGCGTGTCGATGAAGACCGAGATCAGCCTCGCCAAGTTCTACGGCACCGCCGACGCGCTGGCGCACCTGCAGGCTGTGGAAACCGACCTGCGTGCTGTCGGCCGGATCGCCGGTGAGGTCATTTGGGTTGAGCACGACGGACCTATTGAGGTCGATGTAACGCTTGTGCCTGCGTAACGGCATCCTCGCCAGAAAGTGGTCACAGGCGACACGGATCCGGACAGATTTCAGTCGTCTTCGACCATTTTTCGGAGTGTCTTTCCACACGCACGGCCCGGATCGTGCGTTCTCCACAGGTTTGGCCTCGACGCGAACGATCCGGCTCCGTCGTACCCAAACTCCGAGCATGAGTCTCCCCGTACGCGGTCGCATGCGTCTCCAGGACTGGGAGCGGATGTCCCACGGTCTTTACGTGCCCAAGACTCCGCCGCGAAGCCTCGTGGACGACTTACGAGCATGGAGCCTCGTGGTGCCGTCAACCGCGGCCTTTACACATCTGACGGCCGCAGAACTCAACGGATGGTGGCTGCCCGATGCCCCACCCCATCCCGTATTTGCCGCTATGCGGAGGACCGATCCGCGGCCGCGACGGAGCGGCTTGTACGTCTGCCGCCACCCGAATCCCTATCCGATGAGGATTACGGCCGACGGCCTCAAGATCACTACTCCCGCGGAAACACTTCTCGCTTGCGCACGGGATCTTGGGACCCTGGACGTCGTGATCTTGGCCGACTCCGCGCTTCGCCAGAAGGACGTCACAGTTGTCGAACTCAAGATCGCCGCCGATCAGCGACGAAGGGGAGCACCGAAGCTTCGACAGATCATCCCGCTGCTCGACCCGAGAAGCGAGTCAGCTTGGGAGTCAGTGCTGCGGGTACTCCACCAAGCTGCCGACATCCCAGTCGAGCCGCAGTACGAGATTTTCAACGAGTACGGCCGTTTCCTCGCATGTGCCGACCTATGGATCAAAGGCACACGTCGCATTCATGAGTACGACGGAGCAGTCCATCGGGAAGCCGAGATGCACCAGAAGGACCTGAAGCGAGATCGAAACCTGATCATGAGTGATTGGCAAAGATTCGGCTTCACCTCTGCTCAGCTCCTCAATGAGGGAGCGAAGATCATCAAGAGTGTCGACTCACTGCTCGAGCGACCATGGGACAGCCGACGGCTTCACGGCTGGGAAGAACTGCTCAACGAATCGATGCTTCGCCGACCCGGTCGCGTCAGAGCCCTCCGAAAATGGTCTCGAGCCCTCTAGCTGGCCCGAGAAGTG
>Ga0075424_100002796_pt1 | contig 16122 bp, 11 predicted proteins | sample SoiMethybrSBSTD3_FD_75301 | JGI IMG/M metagenome (GOLD analysis project Ga0075424, IMG submission 75301) | Bulk soil microbial communities from a Populus tree surrounding site in Tennessee, USA - Soil MetaG P. TD hybrid SBSTD3 | ecosystem: Environmental > Terrestrial > Soil > Tree plantation...
ATCGGAGGTCGATGCTGCTGGATCCATTATTGGCTCATTGGGCCAAGCGGTGGGAGTGAAGGCTTCCATCATGAAGGATCCCCTTACCAATATCTCCGTGCCCGCTGGTCATGTTGCTATGGACGGTTCCGCGATTCGCATCTTGAATGAACAGTCCTTTCAGCATGCGATTTCGGTCGAGAGGAAAAGGGCCGAGCGTTCACGAAGGTCATTTCTGCTCGTGCTGCTAGACCTCGGCTCACTCCGACAGGGCGGCAGCCAACGACTCCTTCCCAAGGTTGTCTCGCTGCTAAGATTGGTGCGGGAGACCGATGTAACGGGATGGCAGAAGAACGATGCCATTCTTGGCATCATATTTACGGAGATTCCATCCGAAGGCCGTTCTTCGATCGTGGGCACGATTCTCTCGAGAATCAGTGGAGTTCTTTATAACAACCTGACATTTGATCAGTTCAATCAGATTACGATCTCCCATTATCTTTTTCCAGAACAGTGGGACTATGACGTCGCCCAAAGGCCAAGCGCTCCCACTCTCTATCCCGACCTGGAGAAGCGGGATAACGCTAACAGGTTGTATATGGTTACCAAAAGGGCCATCGACACAGTGGCGAGCGCACTCGGCCTCCTGGTACTGGCACCGCTATTTTTGGCCATCGCGATGGCAATCAAGCTGACGTCGAAGGGGCCGGTATTCTTTCGTCAGCAGCGAGTCGGGCAATTCGGTACGCCTTTTGAGTTTCTAAAATTCCGCTCGATGTATCTCAACAACGATACCAAGATTCACCGGGAATATGTTCGACAGCTGATTTCCGGCAAAGCGGAGCGCCAGCCTAGTAATGGCAACGGCCAAGGCGTCTACAAACTCACGGCAGACCCTCGCGTGACCAGAGTAGGTGCCTTCCTGCGCAAGACCAGCATGGATGAGCTTCCCCAACTGATTAACGTGTTGCGCGGAGAAATGTCCCTGGTGGGTCCGCGCCCTGCAATTCCTTATGAGGTCGAGGCCTATCAAATTTGGCATCGGCGCCGGGTTCTAGAGGCGAAGCCGGGAATCACGGGGCTTTGGCAGGTTAGCGGGCGGAGCCGCGTGGGTTTCGACGAAATGGTTCGGCTCGACGTCCGTTACGCTTCGCAGCGATCGTTCTGGCTGGACATGAAGATATTGCTGATGACACCACGGGCGGTAATTTTGGGAGATGGGGCGTACTAAATCCGATTCCCTTCGGACCAATGTCGAGCGTGACAACACCCGTACATCTGCCTGCAATGACTTCTTGTGATACACGGAACAGAGTCTCAAACCGAACATCAACCCAAGGACTTAAGAATGACAAATGATGCAAAAATACCTTTTCTAGATTTGATTACACCGCATGCAGAACTGAAAGATGAACTGGTTGCTGCCTTCCGGGAGGCCCTACAAACCGCAGATTTCATTGGGGGACCAATGGTCCAGGGCCTGGAGCGCGAGTTTGCCGCGTTTTGCGAGACTCGCTTCTGCGTGGGGGTGGGCAGCGGCACGGACGCCCTAAGATTCGCTCTTTCAGCAGCCGGTGTCAAAGAAGGAGACAGCGTCGTCACAGTTCCCAACACCTTCATTGCCACTACGGAGGCCATAACCCAGGCTGGTGCTCAGCCGGAATTCGTTGATGTGGAAGAGATAACCTCAACGATGGATCCGGAAAAGCTGAGGGTCTTCCTCGCAACCGACTGTGAGCGGAATCCTGCCACGGGACAGCTAATTTCAAATCGTACGGGACGGCCGGTCACCGCCATCATCCCCGTGCACCTTTACGGACACCCCGCGAATATGGATCCGATCATGGAACTGGCCGAGGACTATAACCTGATTGTTATCGAAGATGCATGCCAAGCTCACGGCGCTGAGTATTTCTCGGCACGAACCAGCAGATGGATGAAAGCGGGTGCGATGGGTGTCGCGGCAGCGTTCAGCTTCTATCCGGGGAAGAATCTCGGCGCGTGCGGTGAGGCAGGTGCAATTACGACCAATGACGAGGAAATTGCACGCAGGTGCCGCATGATTCGAGACCATGGGCAGGCCAAGAAGTACTATCATGACGTCGAAGGCTACAACGGTCGATTAGATGCCATCCAAGCAGCATTCCTTCGGATTAAGCTCCAACATCTTCGCGAGTGGAACGCTCAACGCCGAGACCGGGCACAAGCTTACGATAATTTGCTTATGGAGCTGGAGGAGCGCGTGACCGTTTCGCTCGCTGCACCTTGGGCAAAACCCGTATATCACCTCTATGTGATCGGAGTGGACGCTCGTGACGATCTCATGACCAAGCTGTCTGCAGATAACATCGGCACGGGCATTCACTACCCAGTCCCGCTGCATCTACAAAAGGCCTATGAGTACTTGGGATACAAAGAGGGCAACTTCCCAGTTTCAGAACGACTTGCAAAGAGAATCGTATCATTGCCAATGTTTCCCAATTTGTCGGAGACACAGCAGGTTCGAGTATGCCAGGCACTAAAGCGGATATTAGCTGATAGAGTTTCTCCTATGAGCGGTGCCCTCGTGTCATAACTAACCAAGTAGCTGTCTTCGCAATTTCACTCTGTCAAGCATCTCAAAAACCGCACCTAACTCCCGGACCTACTTAGAAATGGTATCCGTAGTTATTAATAGAAACGCTGAGCTGGTCGTCGCACGCTGCACCTGCGCCCAGGCAGCAGCTGGCACCGGCCAGCGCGACCTGGCTATTTTGCGGCCAAAGGCGGAGTCCACATGCGTCTCCGGCGAAAAGGGAAGTTATGGCCAGATTCTCAAATCTTCCGCCTTGATCGGGGGATCACAGGTCGCAAACATCGCTATTGGCATTGTCCGCACCAAAGCGATGGCGATGCTCTTGGGACCAGCAGGATTCGGCTTGTTTGGTCTTTATGGTTCAATTGCAAACCTTACGCAGAGTATCGCCGGCATGGGCATCAACAGCAGCGGTGTTCGCCAGATTGCCGAGGCGGCGGGATCAGGCGACCGGGCGCGGATCGGGCAAACTACCGCCGTTCTGCGACGGACGTCGATCTTTCTGGGATTATTGGGGGCTGCGCTGCTGTTGGTATTTTCCCGGCAAGTGTCTCGGCTCACATTCGGCAGCACGGAGCGCACCTCAGCTGTGTGTCTGCTATCGATCGCTGTGCTCCTTACGCTTGTGGCAAACGGCCAGACGGCGCTAATCCAGGGAATGCGGCGCATAGCCGATCTGGCCAAGACGAATGTGACGGGAGCTTTCTTCGGTTTGTGTCTCAGCATTCCGCTGGTGTACTTCTTTCGAGAAAGAGCTGTAGTGCCGTCATTGGTTAGCGTTGCCGCTATGACAATGCTCGCCTCGTGGTGGTACAGCCGGAAGATCGACATCCAAGTAACCACAGTCACTCTTTCCGAGGTGAGGCTGGAAGCGTCCGCACTTCTGAAACTCGGGTCGGCCTTCATGGCCAGCAGTCTCATGATGATGGGAGTCGCCTACGTCGTCCGGATCTTAATCCTGCGCAAGATCGGCTTTGAAGCAACGGGATTGTATCAATCCGCTTGGACTCTTGGTGGACTCTACGTGGGTATCATTCTAGGAGCCATGGGCGCGGATTTTTACCCGCGACTGACTGCCAGTATCCACAACCACAAGGAATGTAACCGCCTCGTAAACGAGCAGACGCTCGTGGGGTTGTTGTTAGCGGGTCCCGGGGTGCTAGCCACCCTCACGTTCGCCCCGCTCGTTATTGCCCTCTTCTACTCCGCAAAGTTCGGTGCCGCCGTTGGCATTCTCCGATGGATATGTCTTGGCGCTACCCTACAGGTAATAACCTGGCCGATGGGTTTCATCATCGTTGCTAAAGGCGATCAAAAGATATTCTTCTTAGCTGAACTGGCTTGGACGGTCGTCGCAATAACACTCGCTTACGTCTGCATCAGCAGCTTTGGTGTGGATGGTGCTGGTATAGCGTTTTTCGCATCCTACGTCTTCCATGCTTTGTTGATATACCCTATTGTTCATCGCCTTAGTGGTTTTGAATGGTCTAAAGATAGCATGCTGGCCGGTCTTCTTTTTCTTGGCCTCATTGCGATTGCGTTTTGTGGTCTCTATGTTCTACCCCGCCTTCTAGCAGCCAGTGTAGGGTTCGTGACAGTCGTCGTGGGCACTGGTTACTCACTCCGGATCCTGCTGAAGCTGATCTCCTTGGAACAGATTCCGCCTTCCATCCGCCGATTGGCCGTCAGACTCGGTTACCTCCCCTCTGTATCGACGATTGCCAACTGACTCTGTGTTTACATAGTTAGCGCCCATATCCCGGCCACACACTGAAAGATTCCAGTGGATGTGCTTTGCCGATAGCTAACCATACCCACAAGATTTGCGCATTTGTTCAGCCTAGCCTTTGTGTTTAGGGGTACGCCTTGAAAATCCTAGTTTTTGCGGACAGGCTTGACGTTGGCGGTACCCAGGTGAACTCTATTGAACTCACCGCGGCGCTGCGTGATCTCTATGGTCACGAAGTGGTGCTCTTGGCGACGCCAGGACCGATGATCAAACTGGCCGAGGAGAAAGGCTTGAGGGTCCTGCCTGCCCCGGCGGCACGCCTGCACCCGTCGCCGGCTCGCATGCGCGTTTTGCGGGACGCAATCCGACGCGAGCGTCCTGATCTGATCCATGTCTGGGACTGGACGCAGTGCCTTGACGCCTACTATCCCGGCCATTTGTTGATGCGGGTTCCCATGGTTGTGACGGTGATGACGATGGCCCTACCTCGATTGCTGCCAAAGGCATTGCCAACGACACTCGGGACGCCGGCTCTTCTGGACCAGGCAAGAGCATCCGGCCGTCAGCCCGTGGAACTCATCCCACCTCCGGTGGACACCCGTTTGAATGCGCCCGATACAGTCGATACGCGGCCATTCTGCGACCGATACGGCATTAAGAGCGGTGACATAACCCTCGTAACCGTCTCTCGGCTTGTGAATTGGATGAAGGCCGAGAGTCTGCGTCGAACTGTGGATGTCGTGCGTAAGTTGGGACGGCACCTGCCGCTGAAATTTGTAATCGTAGGAGACGGCACATCGCGTGCTGATCTCGAGCGATTGGCTCACGAGACTAACACGGAGTTGGGACGACCCGCTGTGGTTCTGACCGGGGCGCTTCTCGATCCCCGTCCGGCCTATGCTGCAGCCGACATCGTCGTTGGAATGGGTGGGTCGGCGTTGCGTGCCATGGCGTTTGGCAAACCAGTCATCGTAGTGGGAGAGCAGGGTTTTTCTGAACCCCTTACCCCAGAAACATCGGAAGGCATCTATTACAGGGGATTATATGGTGTTGGAAATGGAAGCCCCGATAATGCGCGGCTTATCGCGGCCGTTCGGCGACTTGTCGAGCGTCTCGACAGGCTTCCGGAGCTAGGACAGTTCTCGCGCCAATTTGTTCTGAAGCACTTCACGTTAGAGATGGTCAGTGAGCGATTGGCGAAGTTCTTCCAGGTTGCAGCGGATGCAGAACCGAGATTTCATGTTGCTATGGTCGACGGACTCAGAACGGCGGCGATTGGCCTAGGAGGGAAGGTAGTGCCTAACGAGATCCGTTACCGACTGAAGGCTTGGACAGGTAGTGCCCAGCAACGTTAGATTGCCAAGAAATAGTCTTTTGGATATCAAACCTTTGACTCGAAAAATCAAGACACTCAAGGATGTTGTCGATTGGGGCCTATGCATCGGGTGCGGGGCCTGCTCTTATGCCTGCTCCGAAGGGCGCGTCACGCTCGTAAACATTGAAACTGTCGGTATTCGTCCACGCTTCGACGACGACACCTGTGCAGGGTGCACCAAGTGCCTCTCCTTTTGTCCGGGGTACTCGGTGGATGGGGATCTGGTCACCCGGGACTTGCCGCGAGTGGCAGAAGCGGACTCCGAGTTTGGACCGGCTCTTGAAATCTGGGAGGGCCACGCATCCGATCCCGAGATCCGCTATCGTGGATCGTCGGGCGGAGTGCTCTCAGCGTTGGCTGCGTATTGCCTGGAGCAAGAGGACATGGCGTTCGTTTTGCATTCGGCCATGGACGAGAGTCAGCCATGGCTCAATGCCACTGTACAGAGTCGAACCCGAGCCGACATCATGGCGCGCACCGGGTCCCGTTACGCGCCATCCTCCCCTTGTGATGGCCTGGCGGCGGTTGAGCAGAGCGACCGGCCGTGCGTGTTCATCGGCAAGCCGTGCGATACAGCAGCGGTTGGAATGCTGCGGCAGGAACGACCCAGCTTGGACCGCAATCTAGGTTTAGTACTGAGCTTCTTCTGTGCCGGAACCCCTAGTACTCGGGGAACTCTCGACTTGATGAAAGGCATGAATGTCACTCCGGATACAGTGACGAATGTCCGATACCGTGGCGAAGGCTGGCCCGGAGAGTTCAAAGTGGCGCATGAAGGCGGCAGCCGTGAATGTTCGCTCTCCTACGACGACTCGTGGGGGAAACTGAGCCGTTACCGCCCTTTGCGTTGCCATCTCTGCCCGGATGGGCTAGGTCGTGTTGCTGATGTTTCCTGTGGCGATGCCTGGGAGAACTTTCGCGGCAATGGAGATCCGGGGCGCTCAATCGTGATAGTAAGAACGCCGCGCGGACGAGCGATCGTGCGTCGTGCGATGGCGGCCAACTATGTCCAGTTAACGCCCGCGTCTGCACAGAACGTTTTGGCAGCGCAACATAACCTGCTGAACAAGCGCAGAGAACTCTTCGGCAGACTGGCTGGCCTTAGGCTGTTTATGGTACCAGTGCCGACGTTCCGAGGATTCGCCTTGATGCGAGGATGGATGCGCCTTTCCCTGTTGCGGAAAGCCCGAACATTCCTCGGTACCGTGAAACGTGTAGTGGCCAGGGGTTTGTGGCGGCGCAGGTCATGGCAGTCCACTGAAGATCCAATCGTGGGTATCCCAAAAAGGAGCGCTGCTGAGCACTTGGAGACCGTCGGCCGACGATAGCGTCCAATTTCTTCCTCGGTAAGAGACCTCATGTTCCAGATTCGTCTTGATCGCATTCTGACTCTCAGTCCCTTTGGCCGCTTGTCCGGTCTTGGGCGAACACCGGGAATCCCGATTCTGATGTATCACGGTGTTCGTAATGAGATAGGTGCGCGGCATCCATATTACGAAACCAACATATCCCCGGCGGTATTCGAATACCACTTGCAGTTTCTTCGCCAGCAGGGATATGTGAGCGTCGGCTTGTCTGACGTCCTCGGAAGAATGAAAGCCGGTCAACATGATAAAGTTGTCGCCATTACCTTCGACGACGGATATCACGACTTTCACTCACAGGCCTTCCCGCTTCTAAGAAAGTACGGCTTTAATGCGACTCTATACGTGCCTTCGGCATGGGTCGGTAAGAAAAAGATCGGCGTAAGTCCGGAACAATTCATGACTTGGCGGGAAATCCGCGAAGTCAGTCAATATGGCGTCGAGATCGGCTCTCACACCGCAACCCATCCCGATCTTTACCGGGCTGATCCCCAGACGCTGGAAGATGAAATCAAACTTTCCAAACATGCCATTGAAGACAATATCGGGCAACCGGTCCGATCTTTCGCTTATCCCTTCGCATTCCCAGAGCAAGATCGAGATTTCGCATGCCGCATAGCGGGCCTGCTGGAGGAAGTCGACTATCAAAACGGCGTGTGCACCGTGGTCGGGCGAGCCGGAAAAGGCCACAACCGCTTCTTGTTGCCGCGCCTGCCTGTAAATTCCCACGACGATGCTGCCCTGTTGGACGCAAAACTGAAAGGTCGCTACGACTGGCTTCACTTGCCGCAATATGCGCACAAGGCGGTAAAGGCTCTTTTGCATGATCACCGGCGCACATCCTTCTCAAAAGGCTACACCCGGACACAATGGACCTCTCAATCATCATCGTAAATTGGAATTCCGCAGCCTACACCGCAGAGTGTGTTTCCAGCATTCGGGCTGCGACTCGGGGCTTACAATACGAGATTATCGTTGTGGACAATGCGTCCACCGACAACTCGATTGAAACCCTGAAGCTCCTCCCGGACATCACCCTCGTGGCCAGTTCTCATAATGCCGGCTTTGCGCGCGCGAACAACCTCGGCTACCAGCATGCGTCAGGCAAAGCGCTTTTGTTCCTCAATCCGGACACGTACGTTCAGGATGCCGCGATCGATCGAATGTATTGCGCCATGCTATCGTCCGAGAAGGTGGGAATCGTCGGCTGCAGGTTGCTCAACTCCGATCAATCCTTGCAGACCAGTTGCGTCCAGGCATTTCCTACGATCATGAACCAGTTGACGGATGTGGAAGCTATCAAGGTACGTTTCCCGTGGGTTCGGATGTGGGGCATTACGGCTCTATTTCAAAATCCGAGGCCACTTACATCTGTCGAAGTCGTGTCGGGCGCGTGTCTGATGATCCGCCGGGACGTCTTTGAGAAAGTGGTTCAGTTCAGCACCGACTATTTTATGTACTGCGAGGACGTGGATCTCTGTTACAAGGTGATCGCAGCGGGCTATCAAGTCGCGTACGTAAATGACGCGACGGTAGTTCATTTCGGAGGCCAGAGTTCCAAGCAGGCAAGCAAATCGTCCTTTGCCCACGTAATGGCCCGTGAGGCCATTCACATTTTTTTCGCGAAACGCAGAAGCTCGCGCTATGCCGCGACATACAAGTTCTCCATGTTTGTTTCGGCTGTGGTGCGTTTGGCCATGCTCGGCTTCCTTCTTGGTCTAGGGAAAGATCAAGCTGCGGTCGCAATCAGCCGCCGCAAGTGGAGAAGCATTCTTAGTTGGAGTGTTGGCCGCGAAGGTTGGTCCCAGCAACTTGGTCGTGCGGTTGATAACACTACACAAACAGCATCTGCCAAAACGGCTTAACCGCCATGCCCAAGATCTCTATCGTCATCCTCAACTATAACGGGACAGGGGTCATACTCCCCTGCCTGCGTTCGATTCTTGCCTTGGCCTGGACGGAAGTAGAGATTCTGGTGGTAGACAACGCTTCTACCGATGAATCCGACAATCAGATCGCTGAGGAATTCGGTGATCGCGTGCGGATTATCCGGAGAGCCATAAACTCACCGACTGCCGGTCGCAACGAAGGCTTCCAGGAGGCACGGGGAGAATATGTCCTGTCGCTGGACAATGACATTTTGCTAGTGGACCCAATGGTTTTGCACAAGGCGGTAGCAATTCTGGACCGATTTCCAAAGGTAGGTGCTTTGTCTTTTAAAATTGGGGGCCTTGATACTCCAAATGAGCCTCTGATCGAGCATTGGTGGCATCCGGTAGACCTTCAGGTGGGAAAAGATAGATTCTTCTTCACGGATTGGTTTGCTGAGGGAGCAGTATTCTTTCGCCGTAGTGCGCTTTCGGCCACTCAAGGGTACGACGAGGACCTGTTCCATGGTTATGAATCTGTGGATCTCGCTCTTCGCATCCTGGAGCACAGTTTTGAGATTCTTTATTGCCCAAACCTCCGGTGTGCTGAGCTTCGAATCCGGGGCCTCCATCACGTGTTCCGCCGGCGGATGAACTATCTCTTCTTGCGCAATAAGCTATGGACTGCATGGAAAGATTATCCGCTTGGCCGGGGGCTCTATTTCGCGTTGACGCGGAGTGGTACTGCGGCGATCCGAGCGCTTCGGTATGGTTGGCTCGATTTGTGGTTCCAGGCCATGGTCGAAGGCATCGCTGCGCCAAACGCCATTCGCAAAAAACGCCGACCCGTAACCTCTCAAACGTGGAAACGTATCCGCCGGATCCGAAAGGGACAGTTCTGCCCTGAGGCTACCTGCATCAGTTCTGCCCACTTGACTGTCCTTCCCACTACCGTTCCCGCGCCCGCTGGGAAACACTGACTCCCTTGGAATAGCAGGCGCTACCTACTGTACCCAAGAACCATTTTGATGGTGCTTATTTATATAGTCGATGCTCTTGCGGTGGTGATTTTGCTGGCAATCACGTTGCGCCGCGGGCTGGAGCAAGCCCTCCCTTTCGCTGCCTTTGTGTTTATTCTGGTTCCACGGGATGCGGCAATTCAGCTCCCCGGACTGTTCGACCTAACCACTCAAAGGATCCTCCTGGTTATATTGGTTCTACTGTACACAACCCTTCCCTCGCAGAGTGATAGTACGAATCGGTTCGATGGCACGTTGAAATGGCTCATATTTGTACACATCTGCTGGTGCCTTATATCTGCGGGAAATTCGATTGTTCCGCTGATGAGCCTGAAGAAAATGGTTTCAGAAGTGCTTGAGTATTATCTATTGTATTTTATCTTTTTCAAGTCGATCAGAAGTATCCAGACAATTAACCGTATCCTCTTCGCTATCGTGGCGGCAGTGATTGTCAGCTCATGTTTCGGAGCAGTGGAGGCGTATTCGAATTGGTCGATCATGCAATGGTTCCCCGCTGTTGCCCATTCCTTTGAGTCCGTGACCGGAGTGGCCAGCGGTAGAGACCAACGCGTATCGTCAACCTTTGCGCACCCCATCCTCTTTGGTGCTGGGCTAACAATGGGAATCGTACTGACCCTCTATTTGATAAAAATAACGACGACAACAGGCAGGAAAATCCTGTTGTGGAGCGGCTTGTTGCTCATGTTCCTGAACATCTATAAAACAAGCAGCCGTGGACCATGGCTAGGTCTCATTCTGGCTTTAGCAGTTATTTTTCTCTGGGACCAAGGGCGCGTACGCAAGTATCTCGCTGTGGTCGGGATTCTGACCATCGCCGTGCTCGTAATTCGTCCAGGAGTCTGGGACACAATCGTTAACATCTACTATGCGACTTTTAATCCCGACTCACCGCTCGGATCATCTTATGAATATCGGTACGCACTGAGGAATTTGGCCGTCAATGTATTATCCAAGAACATAACGCGTGGCTTGTGGGGCTATGGAATGGAATCGTTCTCCTATTTGAATTTGCAGGGGAAACTTTACGGCCAACCGTATACGTTCCTAAGTTGTGATAGCGCATGGCTAGAGCTGATGGTCGAAACAGGATATGTTGGATTGTGGGTGATTAGTCTCATCCTTTTTGTGCCATTGCGATATGCGTGGAAAGGCCGTAACAATGGGCATGATCGCATCCAAGTATACTTTCTAAGCACTATGGTAAGCTATTACTTCATGATGTTGAGCGTGGCTATGTACGGCTGGGGCCAGACAGGTTACATCCTTTGGATGGTTATTGCAGGTTCGCTCGCATATAGAAGGCTGGGACGAAAGGTCTCGGCTGCCAACGATCAAGCTGCCAAGACGAAAAATCAGATTGCTCTTTCTCAGTTTGAGCCCTTACTGGACTCTGGCAGCTAGGCTTGTTGGAGGACTGGGCAGATTCGCTGCTGATCCATTCAGTTCAAATGCCCCACGATCCCAACTAGTACGAAGATTCCCGTCGAAGTCGACGTTGTATGGTGCGCCTAAATTCGTCCCTGGATCAGTCGAGGCCTTAAGGCGATAGCCCGCAACGGTCTTTGCAGATGAATTGACAAATGGATCAGCAGCAGTGGTCTGTCCATGTGCCTCTCCGGTGCTCTTGTCGGAATAGTCGTAATCATCCGATGGCAAGCCGCAAGGAGCAACGCTCTTAAAGTAGAGATTGTTCCTACTCTGCGAACCTGCTAGAAAAGACCCACCGTTCGCCTTGCCGGCGCACTCATAGGTTACGTTAACAACAGTGTTGTTATAAAAAAGGTAAGGGCCGTTGGCGTTGCCTTGCGCTTCCAGAATTCTGTGATATCCAGGGAAGGGATCATGCCAGAGGTTTCCATAAATTTGCCAACTCGACTCGCACCCGCCGTTTGGACAGGCCATGATGCCTTCGACTTCCCATTTCGTGACTTCGTTGTAGCGGAAGGTGACATTGGTCGAATCTTGCGTGGCGACCACGTTAGGATGGCAATAGGGATTTCCTGGAGTCGTGTCGGAAGTGTCTGCGAACCGTGAATGCTCGATGATCATGTTATCTGAGTTGGCCAGCCACATGATCGTGCAGGAACCGTGAAAGTTCACGTATTGCAGCGTCATGTTGTTCGTCAAGGCCCATGCCGATCCGGTCCATACCGTAAGGTCGAGCGAACGATGGTCTCCATTTTGCGCGCAGGTCTGCCCGTCCGCGCATGGCCCGGCGACTTCGATATTCCGCAGCGTGATATGGTCGGTCGCCGCCCCCGCGGCGATTCCCGCATAGTCGGAATTGGGATTCTGCATAATTACGCGGATTCCGTTCCACACCGCGCCGTCGACGGTTACATAGTTTTGGGAGAGGCCGATCGTTCCCGTCATCACAACTTGAGTGTCATAGGAAGAACTCCAGCCCGTCGTTACTGAACCGCAATTTGCATCCGATGCCGTAGCCCGTTTGACGGTGATGGGATTTCCCGAGGTGCCGCTTTTGCCCGTATTGAGGTTGCCAGAGTAGGTTCCACCTGCAACACAAACGGTGTCTCCGGCATTCAGGGTTGACCAGGAAATGCTTGACAGATTGCCCCAAGCATTCGCCCAGCTTGTGCCATTACCCGATGCACCGGAGCGGACAAAGTACGCGGCTGCGTTGGCGTTTGAAAGAAATAGAATAAGCGAAACCACCACCATCACTGATTTGGCCAAATATTTGGGGGATTGGCTTGACATCTGCAGGGCCTCGGGCAAGTTAGTTTTGCGCGATCTCGGCCACGTCCTTGGCTTCAAAATTTAGACGAGATCTGTCACTATAGTCGTCCGTGGGTCCTACGGTGTCAATACCCGGTAGTTCATATTGATCAACCCCTTAATATGAACCTTTGGACACCCAGCCCCTTGGGAAATTCAACATCGCGTGACCTGAAGAAAAGTGGGGTTCTACGCCTTACTGCGAAACAAATCAAGCGGAGCCATCAAGCTTCCCAGGGGCTCGGTCGTGATTAAGGAGTGTCATATGGGGTTTTTTTGCGATGCTAGCTAAGCGAATTTTGAAGCGTCTTCTGCCTGCAGACTACCGACGAACAATACGACAGCTCTTGGTCTCGCAAAACGTCAGACATCGCAACGGCCCAAAACGGCTGCGACTGGCGCCTAACGAGGCAATCGTAACGTGCGTAGTCAAGAACGGCGAATTTTATATTGAGAGCTTTATTCGCCACTACCTGCAGATGGGATTTCGGCACATCTTCTTTCTGGACAATGGATCCACCGATCAGACAACCGCGATTGCCCAACAACACCCTAACGTCAGCATCTGCTCGTCTAATCTGCCAATCGATGCTCATCAGGGACCTTTCAAAAAATACCTCGCAAAAACGTCAGCGGTAGGTGGATGGTGTCTGGACGCTGACATCGACGAATTCTTCGACTATCCGTCTTCCGACCAGATCCCTCTGCACAAGTTTCTCGAATACCTGAACCAGCAGCGGTCGACCGCAGTCATCACGCAGCTTTTGGATATGTTTTCCGATAAGCCGATGTCTCAACTATCAGCTTTGCCCGAACGTGACTTGAGAGGGGTATACCAATATTATGACCTCTCCGAAGTTGCTCGAACAAAGTATCGGGAAGCAAGCATCGTGGCCAGCTTTGGCGCCGACAATGAAGTCACCAATGACCAGACCGCACTTTACTTCGGCGGTATTCGTAAGACCTTGTACGGAAACAATTGTCTCTTGACTAAGCATTCGCTCTTCGTGCCAAGAGAAGTAGATCCGTTTACTCATGTTCACTTCGTGAACCATGCCAGGCTCGCGGATATCTCCTGCGTGATGTTGCACTACAAGCTGACTGGTAGCGCGCTCGAGGTAGCGATGCAAAACAAAGAAGGGTTCGTAGGAAACAGTCGGGGATATAGTGACTTCATCAACTTTCTTATCAATCATCGTAATGGTCATACCATGAGTGACACCGCCATCCGGCTTCAAAATGTCAATGACTTACTTGACAGCGGTTTTCTCTTTACATCGGAGAGCTATCAACGATATAGCAGGTGTGGGAACGAACGGTTGACCTCAGAGTCCGGCTGTTTGCCTTCTTTGCCCTAAATCAAAATGTCTCAGGATAACAGATGCGGATCCTCATTCTAGGCGCCACGCCCGACAACACCAATATGGGGGTGAATGTGCTGGCCGCGGGCACTGTGAAGTGCGTCGTCAGCCGTTTCCCGGACGCCGAGATCTCATTTTTTGATTATGGGAAGGAGCCTTCTTCCCATGCGTTGAAGGTCAATGGACGTGAAATCCTGGTGCCAAAAGTAAACATCAGATTTTCCAAAAGGCTGTACCTTCCGAACAATATCGCCCTATTGCTCCTGTTGGCGACGCTCATTAAGTGGGTTCCGTCCAGTTCGCTGCGGAGATGGATCCTTTCGAAAAACGCTTGGTTATGTCATCTTCAGCAAGCGGACATGGTTCTATCCATTGCTGGCGGAGACAGCTTCAGTGATATTTACGGTTTGGTGAGGTTGCTCTATGTATCGCTGCCTCAGATTCTGGCCATCGTAATGGGCCGAAAGCTGCTGCTGCTTCCGCAAACGATCGGTCCCTTCAAGAGTGCCTTCTCAAGACTGGTGGCACGCTACATTCTTACTCGCGCCGACCGAGTGTATGCGCGTGACTATCAGAGTCTCGTGCAAGCAGCGCATTTTCGCGAGGGAATCCAGGGTTCCCACGAGTGTGAATTCTGCTACGACGTCGGTTTTGTGGTGGACGCAGTCGCGCCTTCATGTCTAAGCGAACTGCCGATGTCAGCAGATGCTGAAGTACCGCTGGTGGGCCTGAATGTCAGCGGGCTACTTTTCAAGGGTGGCTATACTCGCAACAATATGTTTGGCCTTCAGGTTGACTACAAACTCTTAATCGACCGCCTAATTGAGTTTCTGATTTACGAGAAAGGGACTTCGGTTTTGCTCGTTCCGCATGTCTTTGGCCACGCTGCTAGTTCCGAAAGTGATTGGGTCGTATGCAACCAGGTTTATGAAACGCTGAAGGACAAGTACGGAGAAAAACTGAGTGTCTTAAGCCGATCCTACGACCAGAGCGAACTAAAGTACGTTATTGGCAGGTGTGACTTGTTCGTGGGCTCGCGAATGCATGCTTGCATCGCGGCCCTATCGCAAGGGGTGCCTGCGGTATCGGTCGCCTACAGCGACAAGTTCGTCGGCGTCATGGAGACAATCGGAGTCGGATCCGCTGTGGCAGATGCGCGCTGTCTGAACGAGCAAGGCATCCTCACTGTTGTTGAACAAACCCTCGACAGGAGAGACGAGATCCGTCGGGGAGTGCTTGAAACAATGTTACGGGTGCGATCCTGCCTAATGAGCCTGTTTGACGGCGAAGCCTGCGTCCGCGAAGAAGAAATGTTGGCGCACTAGTCTCGCATGCGCTTAAGGACTTCCAGTTCGATGCCAACCCTGATGGCGGGGAGTGCCATGCTTAATAGAATCGTCAGTGTGCTCCTTTGTCTCACCAAATGGACCATCTGCGTCCGCCAGGGACGAACCGGTTCGTCCGTGAGAATCGGACGCTTGCTCTATGGGATTGCTTTGATGCTCCTGCTTGGGGCGGTTTTCCCGGGGCTTTGTCGGGGCGACGTCGTCCTGTTTCGCACCCCACACTCGCAGCGGTCGGAGGAGGAAGCGCTCAAGAAAGTCGCTGACCTTTACGGTTTGAGTATCCACACTGTGGATGTGAGGTCGCCGGGTGTCCTTGGGCCGGCGATGTCTGAGCTAAAGAACTCTGGAACGCTAGCTGTTCTGATTTCGGAGGATGCCCTTTCAGCACTCGATAGGAACAAAGTTCAAGCTGCTTTACGCAGGCCGAATGGTTTGCAAGTGCCAATACTAGTGTTTGGAGTGCATTCAGGGGACAAAACCGACGAACTGAAGTCTTGGTCAGGCGGGAAGATTTGGGATTGCTCACCACTGGGACCGGAATACAGTCCAAAGGCGTTAGAAGTAGGAAACCTGCCAACCCTCACTCGGATGCTAGCAGGGCTAGAGCTCCCAGCGGTTGTTGCTCCGGAGTGCAGAATTGAGTTTAGACCACACCCAACCGTGCAAACCGTGGTCTCGAGTTCAAGTGAGAACAGGGCGCACGAAGCAGCGGTTCTGCTTGTCGCTCGATCTGCTGTCGGCGAAGT
>Ga0075424_100002797_pt1 | contig 16121 bp, 14 predicted proteins | sample SoiMethybrSBSTD3_FD_75301 | JGI IMG/M metagenome (GOLD analysis project Ga0075424, IMG submission 75301) | Bulk soil microbial communities from a Populus tree surrounding site in Tennessee, USA - Soil MetaG P. TD hybrid SBSTD3 | ecosystem: Environmental > Terrestrial > Soil > Tree plantation...
AGCCTTCATCGTCGTCGGCGGCTACGACCCCAGCCTCGCTCCCGAGGCATGGACCCATCCGGCGCTCGGCGTGGACGCCATTGTGCGGGGCGAAGGGGAACTGACGTTCCGGCAGCTCGTTCGCGCGTTGGAACATCGTGAACCGTTGTCCGCCGTCGACGGACTGTGGTATCGCTCGCGCGGCGGATTCGTTCAGACACGGCCGCGGCCCATCAGTGCCGTGGAGGACGGGTCGATTGCGCCGCCGAAGCGTACCGCGCGGGTGTTGTCGGGCTACACGATGCTGGGCCGCACCGTCGACGTCATTGAAACGTCGCGCGGCTGCACGTTCGACTGCAGCTTCTGTTCGATCATCGAGATGCGCGGCCGCAACTTTCACCGCTTTCCGATTCCGCGCGTGATCGCCGACATCGCCGACGCGCGGCGGCGCGGCGCGCGCGTCATCTTCATTGTCGACGACAACATCACGCTCGACGTGCGGAGGTTCAAGGCGCTCTGTGAGGCGATTGTGGAGGCCGGCCTCACCGACATCGACTACATGGTGCAGGGCATGACGTCGGCGATTGCGGAGCACGGCCGCGAGCTTGCGCCGCTGATGCGGAAGGCGGGTTTCAGGTACGTCTTTCTCGGCATCGAAAACATCCTCGAGGATGATCTCGCATTTCTGAAGGCCGGCGCGAAGAACGCGACGCGCGAGGGCGGCCGGCGGACCGGCAACGCATCACAGATCGCAGTCGATCTCCTCCATCGGCACGGCATGTTCGTGATTGGCGGTTTGATTGTCGGCAATCCTGACGACACCCCGGACGCAATCGCGGCGAACCTCGCGTTCGCGCGAAAGCACGTGGACTGGCCCTACATTCAGCACCCGACCCCGTATCCCGGCACGCCGATGACACGCGATTTCGTCGAGCGGGACTTGATCGTCAATCTCCGCGTCGAGGAGTACGACGGGACGACCGCCGTGACGCGCACCGCGCATCTGCCGGCCGGCGAGGTCGAATTCCTGCGATGGAAGGCGGAACGCTGGATGAAGCTGCGGCACCTTCCGGTCGTGCTTCGCCACGACCCGGGCTTTGTCGTGCGAAACGCCCACAGGATGCTCGCGCATACGTTCCGAGGGACCACCTGGCGCTCGCTCCTCGGCCTCGAGAGCGCCCGCGATGTCTTCACGCGATACCGAGCGATTCGCGAACGCGAACGCGATTACGTGGACTGGCCCGATCCCCTCAGCGGCAACCCGGCGGCTTCCCACGCGGCGATGCCGCCGGCCAGCTCGCTGACGTTCGTGAATCCCTCGCGCTGAAGGAGGCTGGCGGCAATCGAGGAGCGGTAGCCGCCCGCGCAGAACACGATGACCGCGCGGTCGCGCGGCACGTCGTCCAGTCGCGAAGCAAACGTATTGAGCGGACGATGCGTGCTGCCTTCGACGGCTTTGGCCGCACGCTCGGTCGGCGTGCGCACGTCGATCATCAGCGCTGGATTGTTGCCTGTGATCCGTTCCGCCGCCGTGTGCGGACTCAGACGATCGGTCGTGACAATCGCGGACCCGGAGGGTCCGCGCCGCTCGGACCCGCGATCGACCGCCGCCAACCCGCCGTCGAGGTATCCCTCTACGCGATCGAACCCAATCCGCCCGAGGCGCATGGCCGACTGCGTCTCGGCTCCTGGATCCGCAACGATGACGATCGGGCGCGACGGGTCGAGCAGCGTTCCTGCCCACGAGGCGTACTGACCCGCAAGGCCGATGTTGATGCTGCCCGGCAGGTGCGCGGCGGCAAATTCGGCGGGGTCACGCGTGTCGAGGAGCTGCGCGCCGTTGTTCACGGCCGACTGAAGCTGCGCGAGCGTCAGCGGCCTCAGCTCGCGCGCGAGCGCCTCGTCGAGTGTGGGTCGCTCGCGGCTGTTCAACACGGCGTCGTAGGTGAAATACGCGGGCGCATCCGGCTGGTCGGCCGTCACCAGCTCGATGAACCGCTCTTTCGACATTGGCTGAAGCGCGTAGTTAAGGACGCGCTGCTCACCAATGGTCGAGACCGTTTCCTTTGAGATCGCTTTGCCGCACAGCGATCCGGCGCCGTGCGCGGGGTAGATCTTCGTCGCATCGGGCAGCTTCAGGAGCTTGCCGTGCAATGAGTCGTACAACATCGCGCCGAGCTCTGTCGCCGACCATCCAAGCGAGGCGCGCAGGTCCGGCCGCCCGACATCGCCGACGAACAACGTGTCACCCGTCAGCACGGCCGCGGGATGGCCGGCCTTGTCAGGCCCGCCGGATTCGCCCTCATATATCACCAATGAAATCGATTCGACCGTGTGTCCAGGTGTCTCCAGCACTTCGATGCGGACGTTCCCCAGCCGGACAACGCTATCGTCGCCCACAGGCTTGAACGCGTATTCAGCGACCGCTTTGCGCCCGAGGTAAATCGTCGCGCCGACCCGGTCTCGAAGCTCGAGATGGCCGGCGAGGAAATCCGCGTGGAAGTGCGTGAGAAAGACGTGCGTGATGCGGAGATGGTGTTCCGCAGCGAACGTCAGATACTGATCGACGTCTCGCTGCGGATCGACGACCGCGGCCACGCCGCTCGCGTCATCGCCGACGAGGTACGACGCGTGGGCAAGGCAGTTCAGATAGAACTGCTTCAGAATCACTGGTGCGCGATCCTCTGCCTACGGACGCGGCTGCGGGACGATTCTGATGTACGGCTTCGGCGACTTCCATCCGTTCGGGTACGTTTTCTTTGCGTCGTCGTCCGATACGGATCCGGCGATGATCACGTCTTCCCCTTGCTTCCAGTTCACCGGCGTCGCCACCTTGTGTTTCGCCGTGAGCTGCAGTGAATCGACGACCCGCAGGACCTCGTCAAAGTTACGACCTGTGGTCATCGGGTAGACGATGATCAGTTTGATTTTCTTGTCCGGTCCGATCACGAACACGTTGCGAACCGTCTGGTTGTCGGCCGGCGTCCGGCCTTCTGAGCTTCCGGAGACGCTTGCCGGCAGCATGCCGTACAGCTTCGAGATGTGCAGGTCGGTGTCGCCGATCATCGGATAGTTGGGCGCGTGGCCCTGCGTCTCCTTGATGTCGTCCGACCACTTCGAGTGTCTGTCCACGGGGTCGACGCTGAGACCGATGATCTTCGTGTTCCGCTTGTCGAATTCCGGCTTGAGCCTGGCCATGTAGCCGAGCTCCGTCGTGCAGACCGGCGTGAAATCCTTCGGATGCGAGAAGAGCACCGCCCAGGAGTCGCCGATCCATTCGTGGAAGCGGATTCGTCCCTGCGTCGTGTCGGCTTCGAAATCCGGAGCGATGTCGCCAAGTTGAAGAGCCATTGTTGGTCCTCTCTGAAAGTCTTTTTTTTGAGCTGTCTAGTATAGGGCTAACGATTTAGGACGCGGGGCGTAACATGCGGGATCCCATGAAATATCGCCAGCTCGGCACGCACGGACCGACCGTTTCCGCCATTGGCCTCGGCTGCATGAGCATGTCGCAGGCCTATGGCCTCCCGGACGATGACGAGTCGATTCGAGCCATCCATCGGGGGCTGGATCTGGGCATCACCTTCTTTGACACGGCAGCAATTTACGGCGAGGGGCACAACGAGACGCTGGTGGGCCGGGCTCTCGGGGCGCGGCGGAACGACATCGTGCTCGCGACCAAATGCGGCATCGTCCCTGCGAAGCCGGGTCCCGGCATCGATGCGGACGGGTCGGCCACGGCGATTATCGCGTCGTGCGATGAAAGTCTGCAGCGGCTCGGCACCGACGTCATCGACTTGTTCTACCTGCACCGCGTCGATCCGAAGGTGCCGATTGAAGAGAGCGTCGGCGCGATGGCGACGCTCGTACGGGCAGGGAAGGTGCGCCATGTTGGCCTGTCGGAGGCGGCGCCGGCGACCATTCGACGAGCGCACAAAGTGCACCCGATTGCGGCGCTGCAGAGCGAGTACTCGCTCTGGTATCGCGAGTCGGAGAAAGAGGTGATCCCGGTGTGCCGCGAGCTTGGCATCGGGTTCGTTCCGTTCAGCCCGCTCGGTCGCGGCTTTCTGTCGGGCGCGTTGAAGGACACCGACTCGCTGGCCGCAGACGACGTCCGCCGGCGGTTGCCGCGTTTCCAGGGCGCCAATCTCGATCACAACCTCGCGCTCGTCGAGCGACTGCAGGAGATGGCTCAGGGTAGGCCGGCTCCTTCCGGACCCGGCAACAAGTCGACGCCCGCGCAGCTGGCGCTCGCCTGGTTGCTCGCGAAGGGCGACGACATCGTGCCGATCCCCGGCACCAAGCGCGTGAAATACGTGGAGGAGAACGCCGGCGCCATCGACATTACGCTGACGAAGGCGGAGGTCGAGGAGCTCGAAGCGACGTTCAAACCGGACGCCGCGGCGGGCGATCGTTACAACGAGGCGATGGGGCGGTTGGTGGATCGGTCCAGTTAGTAGTTAGTGGTAGCAGTTGGTGGTTGTGGAAATCAACTACCGACTACCAACGACCAACGACCAACTACGGCAGCGCGAAGACGTAGATCGCGTTGTGCCCGATGACGGGAGACGGTATCGCCTTGGTCGCGACGGCGAGCGGCCCCGCGGTCACCGACTGCCCGCCGCCGGTGAACACCATCACGTACTGCTTGCCGTTGACCGCGTAGGTGATCGTGCTGTCCATGATCATCCCGCCGACGATCGTCTCCCACAGCACCTTGCCGTTTTCTGCATCGATCGCGCGCAGCCGCCGATTCAAGTCTCCAAAGAACACGAGGCCGCCTGCCGTGGCGAGCGCGGAGCCGTTGGTCGGCTGGGGCTGCGAATAAATCACCTTCATCTCGCCGGTGGCGACATCCACCTTCGCGATGCCCATGTAGTTCTTCGGATCCGCTCCCGGACGCAGAACGCCCGTTCGTGGGCCATAGCCGGTCGGGTTCGAGTTGACCGCCTGCATCGACAGGCACTGATCGTGGAAGGGAACGTAAACCGAGTTCGTGTCGGGGTCGTACGCGATCTGCCAAAGGCCGCGCGTGTTGTGGTAGCAGCCGACGATAGTGTCGCCATCCTTCTTGAACAGCTTGTCGGGATTTACGCCGGTCTGTCCGGTCTTCACGTCGACGACGCGCAGGTTGGCGTTCGGATCGTCGTAGGGGAACGGCCGCGCCCACAGGAACTGACCCGTCTGCTGCGCGACGGCAAACATCCCGCCCCCTTCAGCCACTGTAATGATCACGTCTTGTTCGCTGCCTCGCGCGATCGACGGGTTGATCCACTTCACGTGGCGCGAATCCGGGTTGACTTTCGTATGCACCAGGATCCGTTCCTGGTTGTGGTCCGCATCCCAGTCGTCGCTTGGCAGCTCCTGGAAGTACCACACCAATCTGCCCGTTGCGACGTCGAGCGCCACGGTCGAATCGCTATAGAGCTCCGACGGCGACGTATTCGCGACTGCGTCGTAGCTGCCGTGCCGTTTGAAGCGTGTGTAGGCGTTCGGGTTGGCGACACCCCAATACACGATCTTGCGGACCGGATCGTAGGAGCCCGGCAGTCCCCACGGCCCGGCGGCGCGCTGCTGGACGGGAAGGTTGCCCCACGTGTCGCCGCCCGGCTCGCCGGGTGCGGCGGTGACGTAGAACTTCCACACCTCCTTGCCGGTCTTCGCATCGTGCGCGGCGATGAAACAGAACTCGCGCTTGCCCTGATCGCACGTACGGTTCGAAATCACCTTGCCGTCGGCGACGAGCAGCCCGCCGGCGGTGATCTGCCCGTTGTCCACCTTCGTTTCCCACCGCTGCTTACCGGTCTGCGCGTCGATCGCGACCAGATACCCGTCGGGCGCGCCGAAATAGATCATGTCCTCGTAGATGCCGAGGTTCTTGCTGCGCGCGGCGAGCGGCTGCACGCCGGAGGGATAGTCGCGGCGGTACTCCCACAGCAGATCGCCGCTGGTCGCATCGAGTGCCTGCACGCGCGCACCCGGCGCGATGAGGTACATCACGCCCCGATAGACGATCGGCGTCGACTCCTGCGTGCCCACGGGAAGGCCGCGCGACCAGACCATGCGCAGCTGCGCGACGGTGCTCTTGTTGATCTGTTTCAGCGGGCTGAAGCGATGTTCGTCGTAAGTGCGGCTGATGTGCAGCCAGTCCGACGGATCCGGATGCGCCAGCGTCGCCTGCGTCACCGGCACAAAGCCTTCGTTCTGCGCAGCGACGCGCATGGACGTCGCGCACACGACAGCAATCGCGGCCATCGCCGCGAGCGAAGCCATTCTCATGGCCGCCTCCTACTGCAATCGATCCGCAAGCATCCCCACGCTCAGCGCGTAGAGATGCGCGCAATTGTAGTCGAGGATGGTTTCGTAGTTCGGATAGACAAGAAAACTGTGGCCGCCGACTTCGACGAGACTCGCCGGGATGTCGCTCTCCGGCAGCCGCGCGCCGGACTTCAATCGCACGCCCGCCTCGCTCCAGATGCCCAGCGGCCGGCGCTCGGTCATCATGCGCTTGGCGGAGCAGCCCGCGTCGCGCATCGGGATGTTCGCGATCTTCTCGCGCGCCGCGTCGGAGACCTTCACCTCGCGGCCCCACGTCTGACCGGCTTCCCATCCGTAGTTCTTGAGATAGCTGGCGATCGACGCGAGCGTGTCGTCTGTCGAGTGCCAGATGTCGCGCAGCCCGTCCTTGTTGAAATCGACCGCGTACTGGAGATAACTCGAGGGCATGAATTGCGGCTGTCCCATCGCGCCTGCCCACGATCCCGTCATGGTCTTCGCGTCGATGTAGCCGCCCTGCACGATTGCGAGCGCCTTGAACAGCTCGCTGCGAAAGAAATCGGCGCGCCGCGGCTCCCACGCCAGCGTGGCCAACGCCTGGAAGACGGGATACGCGCCGGTGAACTGGCCGTAATGCGATTCCATGCCCCAGACGGCGAGCACGATGCCGGGCGGGACCCCGTACTCGGCACGGATGCGTCGCAGCAACGTCCGGTCGTCGACGGCATGTTGCCGTCCCATGCGGATGACGCGCGGCGTCACGCGCGTCCTGAAGTAGCGATCGAACGTGATCGTGAACTCGGCCTGCGAGGTGTCGCGCTCGACGACACGCGGAATCGGGGTGAGGCCGGACAGCGTGGCGCCGATTAGATCGTCGCTGAAGCCCCGTGCGTGCGCCTCATCGATGACCCCTTGCAGCCACTGCTCGAAGGGCGGCGAGGGCGGTTCGACCGCACTCTGTTGAGCCGCCAGCGTCGTTGTCGCGAGGAGTAGTGCAGCCAGCCGGATCACGCTCTGAAGATCTTAGACCGTTCCTCTGCGCCAGCGACGCGCGCATTGCCGATGCTTCCGTGGTCGAGAACAGCCAGTCGTGGACGTCGGAGCGCTGAATCTCGCCGCGCGACCAGAGTGCGCGCATCAACCCACGAGTCCCGTGAGCGTTCGTGCCGAGGAGCAGATGACCTATTTCGTGAGCGACCGCGAACCCGAGGAGCGTCGCGCTATCCGCGCCCGCCAGACCAGCGAGCCATTCGACCCGATCGACATAGACCGTCGCCAGTTTGCCTTCCCGGACACGAGTGTCTACCAGGGAGTATCCGAGCTGGAGCTGCCCGTGCGCGGACGGTTCTCCAGGCAGGCGAACGAGCCGGACGGACAGCTCCGCCGCCGCCAGCGGGGTGTCGCACGGCGGGATCGACCCCTGATCTCCGCACGGCAACCAGGTGACATCGATGCCGGCGGCGGCCAGGACCCCGGCCGCCGCACGCAGAGCAACCGTCTGATCCGCCGCCGGCATCATCCCTGTGTCGTACACACGCACGGAGACGTGAGAACGAACCATCTCGTGTGCCTGCGCAATCGCCGGAGTGTCTTTGGCCGCCGCATGCGCGACACCTGGGGCCGCTATCATGACCGCCACAGCCGCTGCATGGGTGATTGCGTTCCGCACGACGCTACTGTGCGTCGCGCCCGCAAGTGCCTCAATGCATTGGAGGTGACACGAGGTGAAACGTTGGTGACCTGCGATTGTCTGTCGGACAAAGCCGCGGGCTCACCGGAGATAATTCACTATGGACGCCGAACGCCTGCTCCGATTCGAATCGTTCGAGCTCGATGTGCGCTCCCGGGAGCTGCGGAAAGGGAAGAACCGGATCCGCCTGCAGGAGCAGCCGTTTGAAATCCTGCGCCTGATGCTCGAGCGTCCAGGCGATGTCGTCACACGAGAGGAGCTCGCGCAGCGGCTCTGGCCGAAGGGCACCTTCGTCGACTTCGAGCACAGTCTGAACGCCGCGGTGAAGCGGTTGCGCGCCGCGCTCGGCGACGACGCGGACAATCCGCGCTTCGTCGAGACGCTGCCGCGCCGCGGCTACCGGTTCATTGCATCGCTCGGCGACAGCCAGACCATCGCGGTGCCGGTGTTCGCGCCGGACTACAAGGTCCGCCTCGCGGTGCTGCCGTTTGCCAACCTGAGCGGAGACTCGAGTCAGGAGTACTTCAGCGACGGCCTGACGGAAGAAATGATCCTTCAGCTCGGCCGCCTCGGCCGTGGCCGCATCGGCGTCATCTCGCGTTCATCCTCCAACGTCTTCAAAGGAAGCGCGCGCCGGGCGCGCGAAATCGGCGAGCTGCTGCGAGCGGACTACCTGCTCGAAGGAAGCGTCAGACGCGAAGCGGATCGCGTGCGCATCACCGCGCAGCTCGTGGAAACGTCGAGCGAGGCGCATCTCTGGACTGACGTGTACGAGCGCGATCTTACGGCCTACCTGTCGGTCCAGGCGGAAGTCGCCTCGCGTATCGCGCAGTCGCTGGCCGTGGAACTGCTGCCGGAGCAGCCGGTGCAACCGTCGCATGATGTGGCCGCCTACCAGACGTATCTGAAGGGGCGCTACTACTGGAACCTGCCTGGCGATCAAGGATTCCCGCAGGCGATCAGTTTTTTCGGTCAGGCGTGCGCGGCGGACCCGACGTTCGCGGCGGCGCACGCGGATCTGGCGCGGGCGCACACGGCCAGAGCCGAGTACTACAATCTCGTGCCGCGGCAGGCGCTCGAGACCGCACGGCCGATTGCCGAGCGCGCGCTGCAGCTCGATCCGCATCTGTCGCACGCGCATCTTGCGGTGGCGAACATTCGCGCGATGCTCGATTGGGACTGGGACGCGGCTGAAGCCGGGTTCAAGCAGGCAATCGCGCTCAACCCGAGCAGCGATGGCGCGCATCGCTGGTACGGATTGCTGCTCGCCGGCCTCGGCCGGGCGCCCGACGCGGTGCGCGAGGCGCAGCGTGCGCGCGAGCTCGATCCGCTCTGCCTCGTCGTCGGCACGAGCGCGGCGTGGACGCAGTTCATGGCGGGCGATTACGAAGCGGCCATCGACACGTGCCGCATCGTCCTCGACATGAAACCGCACTTCCCGCCCGCGACGCGTGTGCTTGGCGCCTCGCTGATGCAGATGGGACGCGCCGCGGAAGGGATCGCGGAGATGGAAGCGGCCGCGGCGAACGCGCCCGCCAATCCCGTGCTCCTCGCATGGCTCGCCCACGCGAAGGCGACGCGAGGCGAGTGTGGGGTGGCGAAGACGATCCTGGAGGCGGTCGAGCGCCTTCGCTCGCAGCGTTTCGTTCCTTCCTTTCATCTGGCGCTGGCCCACGTCGCACTCGGAGATGCAGAGGCAGCGTTCGCGCTGCTCGACCGGGCGTGTGACGAGCGCGACCCGATGCTGGTCATGGTCGCCGGCGACCCGCGGTTCGAGCCCATTCACGGCGACGTACGGTTCACCGCGCTGACGTCGCGGCTCCGACTCTAACCTGGCTGGTGGTTCGTCGTTCGTGGTTGGTGGTCGTACACTAACTACGACCAACCAGATGAGAGTGCTCGTCGTCGAAGACGAACAGAAAGTCGCCAATGCCCTGCGCGAGGGGCTCGAAGGCGAACGCTACGAGGTGGTCGTCGAGAGGACCGGCGAGGACGCGTTCTTCCGCCTGACGACCGAGGCGTTCGATCTGATCCTTCTCGACCTCGGCCTTCCCGGCCGTGACGGACTCCAGATCCTGACGACGCTGCGCAGCAAGGGCGTCAAGACGCCGGTGCTGGTGCTGACGGCGCGCGACACGCTGCAGGACCGCGTGGCGGGTCTCGACAGCGGCGCCGACGATTACCTTGTCAAGCCGTTCGCCTTCGCGGAGCTGCTCGCGCGGATCCGCGCGCTGATGCGGCGCGGACGCTCGGCCGACGCGCCGCGTCTTGCGGTCGGCGATCTGTCGATGGACTTGATCACCCGCAAGGTGACGCGCGGCGGCCAGCAGGTGGAGCTGACCGTTCGTGAGTTCGAGCTGCTCGAATACCTGATGCGATATGAAGGTCAGGTCGTCTCGCGCGAGACGCTCGCCCGCGATGTCTGGAAGGAGACTGCGCGGACGACGCCGCTCGACAATGTCATCGACGTGCACATCGCGAGACTTCGCCGCAAGGTTGACGTCGATAGATCGGTGAAGCTGATCCACACCGTGCGCGGCGTCGGCTTCATGCTTCGCGAGGGCGAGCCGTGAGGCGATGGTGGCGATCCCACAGCGTGCGCGTGCAGCTCACGGTGTGGTACGTCGCCGCCATGACGCTCGTCCTTGCCGTCTACGCGGGCGCCATTCTCGCCTACGTAGGTCGCAGCGCCTCGCAGGCGCTGAATCAGCAGCTCCGCAGCGATTTCCAATGGGCCACCGTGATGGTCGAGCAGACGCCGGAAGGAGGCATCACCTGGAACGGCGAGGAAGCCATCGAAGAGCATCCCTGGCTGCAGGTGTGGGGACCGGACGGCATGCTGCTGTTTCGCAACGACGTCGCCCTCGAGCAGCCGCAGGTCGGCCTCGACCTCGCCAATCTCGCCGACGATGCGATTGTGCGGGTGGCGACGGCGGGCGTGCCGCTGCGCGTGTTGAGCCGGCGGGGCGAGATTTTCGGCAGTCCAATCATCATTCAGGTCGGTCGATCCGAAGAGTCGATGCGCGAGCAGATTCGCACCGTCGCCTTGATTCTCCTGCTCGGCCTTCCGCTCGCGGTCGCAACGGCCGGCTTCGGCGGTTACCTGCTCGCTCGTCGGGCGCTCGCTCCAATCGAGCGGATGACGGAACGGGCCGAGACGATTACCGCCGACCGGCTGAGCGACCGCCTGCCGGTCAGCAATCCCCACAACGAGATGGGCCGTCTGGCCACCGTCTTCAACGCGACGCTGGCGAGACTGCAGGAGTCATTCGATCAGATGCGCCGGTTCACCGCGGACGTCTCGCATGAGCTGCGCACGCCGCTTACGGCCATTCGCAGCGTCGGGGAAGTCGGGCTGCGCGGCGCGCACCGCGACCACGGCGAGTACCGCGCCATCATCGGCAGCATGCTCGAGGAGGTGGATCGTCTTGCGGTCCTCGTCGATCGGCTGCTGACGCTGTCGCGCGCGGAGACGGGCGAGGCGAAGCTCTCCATCGAGCCGATCGCGCTCAGAGAGCTCGCCGACAGCGTGGTCGCAGACCTCGCGGTGCTGGCAGAGGAGAAGTCGCAGCAGGTCGTCGTCGAAGCGCACGGATCGCCGAGAGGGCTTGGCGACCGCATGATGGTGCGTCAGGCATTGATCAACCTGGTGGACAACGCCATCAAGTTCGCTCCGGCCGACAGCGCGATCATCATTCGCGTTGCGGAGGCGAAAGACAGGGCCATAGTCGATGTGATCGATCGGGGGCCTGGCATCCCGGCGGCAGCGCGCGACCAGATCTTCAACCGGTTCTTCCGCGCCAGCTCCGGAACCGAAACCTCCGGCACGGGTCTCGGTCTGTCCATTGCGAAGTCGGCGGTTGAAACAGCGGGCGGTTCGCTGACGCTCGAGCAGAGCGACGAACAGGGCAGCACATTCCGCGTCACGCTGCCTCGCGGTTGAAGGGCACAAAGACGTCTTCGTGGCTACCCGTCGCGCAGCGCCCGCGCGGAAATCGCCAACGCCATGACGAGCAGCGCGATTAGGAATGCGGCGACGCCGTTCCACCCGTACGCCGTCCAGAAGAATCCGCCGACCGTTCCGGCGGTGCTCGCACCCATGTAATAGAAGAAGAGATAGAGCGCCGACGCCTGCGCCTTCCCCTGGCGCGGGCGCAGGCCGACCCAGCTGCTCGCGATCGAGTGCGACGCGAAAAAGCCGATCGTCACCAGTCCAATGCCGAGGATGACGAAGGCGAGCGGACGCATCAGCGTTGCTCCGACGCCGAGCATCATCGTGATCAGGCCGACGCGAAGAAGAATCGGGCGGCGGAAACGGTGCGAGAGCAGTCCCATCAGCGAGGAGCTGAAGAAGCCGAACACGTACAGACCAAAGACCGATCCGACGGCTGCTTGACTGAGGCGGTACGGCGGCGCGAGCAATCGGAACGAGCTGTAGTTGTAGACCGTGACCAGGGTGCCGAGAACAAGGCCCGCTTCGACGAGAAGCGCCAGGATCACGGGGTCGCGCAGATGCGCTGTGTAGGTGTCGAGCAGCGTTCGCATGGACAGCGAGCGCGGGTGAAATCGCGCGGACGCGGGGAGGCTGACAGAAAAGATCGCGGCGGCGACGACCCCGAGGCCGCCGATGGCCGCAAGCGTCGGACGCCACGAGAACAGATCGGTCATCACGCCGGTCAGCAGCCGTCCTGTCATGCCGCCGAGGGCGCCGCTGCCCACATACAGTCCCATCGACACACCGACATCGTCGGGATGGATCTCCTCGCCGAGATAGGCCATCGCAATCGCCGGCAACCCCGCGATGGCGACCCCTTCGATGGCTCGAATGAGGAGGAACATCGGCCAGTCGCGGACGGCCGACGACAGCAGCGTGAGCAGCGCGGCGGCAAGCAGCGAGGCGCTCATCAGCGGCTTGCGCGACCATCCCTCCGCAACGGCGCCAATCACCAGCATCGACAGCGCGAGACAGGCCGTCGTCAGCGAAAGCGCGAGGCTGCTCGTTGCCGCGTTGATGTGGAACTCGCGGGTAAAGATCGGCAGCAGCGGCTGTACCGCATACATCAGAAGGAAGACGGAGAAGCCCGCCGAGAAGACAGCGATGTTGATCTTCCAGAACGCACGCGTTCCTCGGGCGACGCCTGCCTCGTCGAAGCCGCGAAGCGGCGAAGGCGGGGGCGTCAAATCAGCGGCGGGCAAGGGCGAGACGGATGCCGAGCGCCATCAGCACCGCCCCGGTCACGGCTTCGATGCGCCGCTTGACCCGATCGGTGAGCAGCACCGCCGCCATGCGATCGATGAATCGCGCGTAGAGGGGCAGCCAGATCAAACCCATGAGGACGTGCGCGAAGGCGAGGAACACGGACTGCGTCAGGACGGGACGATCGGGCACGACGAATTGCGGGAGGAAGGTGACGTAGAACACCGCCACTTTGGGATTCGTCAGGTTCGTGGCGAGTCCCTGTGCGAAGGCACTTGCGCCTGCCGGCGCCTTCCTCGTCTCTGTTGTCGGCGCGGTCGATTGGCCCCACATGGCCTCGCGCAGTGCCCGCGCGCCGAGATACACGAGGTACGCGCCGCCGACATATTTCAGCACGGCGAACGCGAACGCGGAGCGCGCGAAGATGACCGACACACCGAGGGCGGACAACGCGCCCCATATCAACGTGCCGAGACAGATGCCGAGCGAGGCGAAGAAAGCCGGCCGCGTGCCGCCGCGGAGCGCATGGCGCATCACCAACGCCATGTCCGCGCCTGGCGTAATGGTCAGCAGGCCCGCAACGACGAGGAAGGCGGCGAGTTGGGGAGCCGGCGGCATGCCTGATGAGATTATCCATCGTCCGTACCGCAGGCGTGTTGTTTGCAGTTCCGCCCACCATGCTCCGCCTCTGCGCGGCAATCGCGACGGTAGTCATCCTTGCCGGATGCTCACAGTCGCCCGACAAGGCTGCGAAGGAAGCCCGCGACGCCGCAGGCTCATGGGGCGCGACGTTGTCCGCCGCCGCCGAACGGTGGGGCAGCGGCGAGATCTCGACTTCCTATTTCCAGTCGGTCGTCACCCAGGCTCGCACCTCGTTGAAGAAAGAAGCACAGAGCGCTCGAACGTCGGGCGGCGATGCTGCGGCGGCACCCGTTGAGGCAATCTCTGCGCACGTCGAGGCCATCAGCGACGCAGCCGCCCGCGGCGATCGCGCGGCGGCCATTCAGGCTGCGCATGCGGCCGCGTCCGCTGTGCCGGCGCACAAGACACCTCCGGTGGCGAGACCACAATGAAAAATCTCACGAACGTCGCGCTCGGTATCGTGACGAGCATCGGAGGGTTCCTCGACGTCGGCGCCATCGCGACGGCGGCGCTCGCCGGCGCCGCATTCGGATTGCAGATGCTCTGGGTGCTCGCGCTCGGCACCATCTGCGTCATGTTCCTTACGGAGATGGCGGGGCGCCTCGCGTGCGTGAGCCATCACTCGCTCGTCGACGCTGTACGTGAGCGCTGCGGCTTCCGGTACTTCTCGTTCCTGCTCGTTGGCGAGCTGCTGGTCGACCTGCTCGTGCTTGCCGCGGAAATCGGCGGCGTCGCCGTGGCGCTGCACCTGGTGACGGGCATCGACTATCGCTGGTTCGTGCCCATTGTCGCGTTTGCACTGTGGCTCCTGATCTGGCTTGGAACGTTCTCCATCGTCCAGAACGGCGCCTCGCTGCTCGGCCTGATCACGCTCGCGTTTGTCGTCGGAATGTGGTGGGTGGGTCCACCCTGGCATGAAGCGATGCGAGGTCTGCTGCCGTCGGCCCCGTCGCACGATGCGGCACGGTACTGGTTCACCGCCGTCGGCATCATTGGTGCGCTGTTCGAGCCGTTCATGCTGAACTTCTACACCTCGGGTGCCATCGAAGAGAAATGGTCGCTGAAGGACATCCCGATGAACCGCGTGACCGCTGTGCTCGGCATGGGTTTCGGTGCCGTGATCGCGTTCAGCATCGTCATTCTCAGTGCGTTGACGCTGGGGCCGCACGGCATCCAGGTGGACAGTTACGAGCAGGCCGCATTCATGCTCGTGCAACCGTTCGGATCGTGGGGCATTCCGCTTTTTGCGGCATGCCTTGGCACCGCCTGCTTCGGCGCGTCACTGCAGGTGGCGTTGAACCTCGCCTACCTCTTCTCGCAGGGGTTTGGCTGGAATTGGAGCGAGAACCTGAAGCCGCACGAGGATGCGCGTTTCGCCATCACCTATACGCTGGCAATTCCGCTTGGCGCCGTGCTCGTCGTGATGCTGGGCGATCCGCTGCAGATTACGACGTTCTCGATGGCGCTCAACGCGCTGCTCGCGCCGGTCATCGTGTTTCCATTGCTGATTCTGATGAACGATCGCCATTACATGCGCGAGTATCGCAATCACGTCGTCGGCAACGTCTTCGTGTCGGCAATCGTCGTCATTGCGTTTCTGATAGCTGCGGTCGCGATTCCGCTGGAGGTGCTCGGTGGATGACTCGCTGCCGCTCGTGAGAGATGTGCTGGACAAGCAGGTGCTCGACCCGGACGGCTGCAAGGTGGGAAAAGTGGATGGCATCGTCCTGCAGCCGCGCGCCAATCGTCCGCCGCGGGTGATCGCGATGGAAATCAGTCAGTCGGCTGCATGGCGTCGAGTGTACCGCCGGCTCGGTGACCTGGCCGACTGGCTGCGGGCCCGGTTCGAACCGGGAGCGAACCGGCCACCGCGGATTCTCTTCGACCACTTCGTGAGGGGTGGCATCGACGTCCACATCGACATGCCATGGACGCGCACCCGAGCGCTCGTCTGGGAGGACTGGCTCGAGGACCGTGTCATCGCGAGGATTCCTGGAGGGCGGCGTGGCGGAAAAAAATGAATGGCGTCTCGAGTTGATGCTCGGACGACGCGTTCGAGCGCAGGACGGCCGCGTCATCGGACGTCTCGAGGAATTCCGTGCCGAACGCGAGCACGACTACTGGGTGGTCACCGAATTCCACGTTGGTCCGACCGCGCTCATCGAACGGCTTGCCGTCCGCCATCTCGGGTTGACGCTGCCCGGCCGCGCGCACGGGTATCGCGTGCGATGGGATCAGCTCGATCTCGACGACCCCGACAACCCGCGGCTGACCTGCCCTATGGGGGACCTGGAACGCATCGGCGCGCCGAGACGGCGCCGGACTCGACGCGCCGCGTAA
>Ga0075424_100002798_pt1 | contig 16119 bp, 14 predicted proteins | sample SoiMethybrSBSTD3_FD_75301 | JGI IMG/M metagenome (GOLD analysis project Ga0075424, IMG submission 75301) | Bulk soil microbial communities from a Populus tree surrounding site in Tennessee, USA - Soil MetaG P. TD hybrid SBSTD3 | ecosystem: Environmental > Terrestrial > Soil > Tree plantation...
GAAGTCCATGCTGACAGTGCTCAGGTTCACGGTCGGGCCGGGACGCTTGGCTGCGAAATTGAGGGCGATGCCTTCGTCGGGCTGAATGCGAAGGATCATCCAGTTGGGGTTCATCCGCTCCACGTGAGTGCCGCGGAAAAGCGTGTATGGCGCCTGATGGAAGCGGATGGCGATTTCTGTCCACCGGCGCTTCAGGTGTTTGCCAGTGCGCAGGTAGAACGGAACGCCAGCCCAACGCCAGTTGTCGATCTGCAATTTGCAGGCGAAGAAGGTATCGGTGTTCGAATCGGGGGCAACGTTGGGCTCCTGACGATATCCTTGCACCGGCTTGCCAAGAACGGTGCCGGCGGCGTACTGGCCACGCACGATGTCCTTCATTACCCGCGCGGGCCCGACCGGACGTATGGCTTCAATAACCTCCGCCTTCTTGGCTCGCACCGCATTCGCTTCGAACGAGATAGGCGGCTCCATGGCCGTCATCGCGAGCAGCTGGAACATATGGTTGGGCACCATGTCGCGCAGCGCGCCGGTATTCTCATAGAACTTGCCACGGCGCTCGACTCCAACTGTCTCCGCCGCCGTGATTTGGATGTGATCGATATGTTGACGGTTCCACAACGGCTCGAACATGCCGTTGGCAAAGCGCAGCGCCATGATGTTCTGCACCGTTTCCTTGCCGAGGAAATGATCGATCCGATAGATCTGACCCTCCTTAAGCACTTTTAGTATCTTGGCGTTGAGCGCTCTGGCCGAGGGCAGATCATGGCCGAACGGCTTCTCGATCACCACTCGGCGCCAGCGATCATCTTCCTCCGCCACGAGACCAGCCATCGCGAGGCCATCGACCACGGTGCCGAAGAAACGATCGGAGACGGCGAGATAGAAAAGATAGTTGCCTGCTGTGCCGGCGGTGCTGTCCAGCTGCGCCAAGTGCTCACGCAGGCGACTGTACGCCCTCGGATCGGTGAAGTCGCCCTGCAGATATGTCATGCGGTCAGCAAGCCATTGCCAGGCGGCCTGGTTGATGTGGTCCACCTGGAACTCGCCCCCACGACAGGCGAACTCCCTCATCGTATCGGTGAGCCCATCGCGCCATTGCTCGACCGTCCTCGCATTGTGGTCGACTGCGACGAGTCGGAACCCGTTGGACAGCCGCTTGGCGTTCACGAGGTTGTAAAGTGCTGGCACGATGAGACGTTTCGTTAGATCGCCGGCGGCGCCGAAGATAACCATGGCGCAGGGCGGCGCAGCCACGGCGGTCTCGACGTGTGCCACGCTCTTGGGTTTTGTGAGCTGATCCTGCTCATCGAGCATCGTGGTCATCTGTTCCGACCTTTCACCATGCTGCCGGGCGCGACTCTCGCCCGGCCTGCATTGTCACTTGCGCCCGAGCAACTCCGTAGCGGCCTCGACGATGTGCTCGGGTTCAAAGCCGAACTTATGCTGAAGCTCCTTCAGCGGCGCGGAGGCGCCGAAGGTCTTCATTCCGATGACAAGGCCGTCAGCGCCAACATATCGGTCCCAGCCCAGCACCGATCCCTGCTCAACGGCGATGCGCGCCTTCACGTTTGCCGGCAGCACCTCTTCCCGGTACGACTGTGGCTGGTGCTCGAAGATGTCCCAGGACGGCATGGAGACAACGCGAGACCGAATCCCACGAGATGCCAACGCTTCGTGGGCCTCGACGATCAGAGAAACCTCGCTGCCCGAGCCGATCAGTATGATCTCGGGTGAGCCTCCCTGGGCATCTGCCATGACATAGGCGCCACGTGCCACTCCGGCGGCCGAGGCATATTTGCGACGATCGAATGTCGGCAACGGCTGGCGTGAGAGTGCGATCACCGCCGGCTGGTGGCGAAGCTGCAAGACGTAGCGATAAGCCTCGACAACCTCATTGGCATCTCCCGGTCTAAGCACGACCAGGCCCGGAATGGCGCGAAGCGAGACCAGCTGCTCCACCGGCTGGTGCGTCGGTCCATCCTCCCCGTCTCCCATGGCGTCATGGGTCAAAACGAATATGGTCGGAAGCTCCATCATTGCGGAGAGCCGTATGGCCGGTCGCGCATAGTCGCTGAAGATGACGAAGGTCGCCCCATAAGCCCGCAGCTTCGAGAGCGACAGACCATTGACGATCGCCGCCATCGCGTGCTCCCGGATTCCGAAATGGAAATTCCGGCCCTCTGGACTTTCGGCCTCGAAGTCTCCCGCTTTGGGGAATTTGAGCGTGGTCTTGTTTGAAGTCCCGAGATCCGCCGAGCCGCCGAGGAACCAGGGAATGTTCTGGGCCAGCACATTCAGCACCTGGCCCGACGCGTCGCGGCCGGCGATGCCCTTGGGATCTGGCGGAAAGCTTGGCAAGTTGCGATCCCACCCCACCGGCAGCTCGCGGCGCTGCATCTGCTCAATCTCGGTAGCGAGCTCCGGGAACTGCTTACGGTAATCGGCAAAGAGCGACTCCCAGAGACGACGTGCCTCGGCGCCGCGCGCGCCGATCCCGGCATCGAACTGCTCCGGGACGCCATCTGGCACAAGGAACTTGGCATCCTCCGGCCAGCCATAGGCGCGCTTCGCCAGCCGGACCTCGTCCTCGCCCAGCGGTTCACCATGGGCAGCGGCGGTATCAATCTTGTGGGGAGAGCCGTAGCCGATGTGGCTATCGAGGATGATGAGAGTCGGCCGGCCCTTCGTTTTCTTGAAGATCGCAAACGCATCCTCGATGCGCTCAAGATCATTTGCGTCGCCAACCCGCAGCACGTTCCATCGATAGGCGAGGAAGCGCGCCGCGACGTCCTCAGTGAACGCAAGACGGGTCTCACCTTCGATGGTGATGTGATTGTTGTCGTAGATCCAGCACAGGTCGTCGAGGCCGAGATGGCCGGCCAGCGAGGCCGCCTCCGAGCTGACCCCTTCCATCAGGTCACCATCGCCGCAAACCGCATAGATGTCATAGTCGAAGAGGTCTAAGCCCGGCCGGTTGTAGCGGTTGGCGAGCCACTTCCGCGCGATCGCCATGCCGACACTGGTCGCGACACCCTGCCCCAGCGGACCCGTCGTCGCCTCGACACCAGACACCCAGTGATATTCCGGGTGTCCCGGCGCCTTGCTGTTCAATTGGCGGAAGTGGCGGATGTCGTCGAGCGTAACCGACGGCTTGCCGAGACGTTCGTATTCCGCGTTCACCGCGCGAGTGCCCGTCAGGTACAGGACGGACCACAGCAGCATCGAGGCGTGGCCGTTTGACAGAACGAAGCGGTCGCGATTGGGCCAGATCGGGTCCTTCGGGTCAAAGCGCATGACCCGGTTCCAGATTGTGTAGACCAGCGGTGCCAGCGCCATTGGCGTACCCGGATGGCCTGACCTTGCCTGCTGGACCGCGTCAATGGAGAGCGTCCGGATCGTGTTGATCGCCAGTTGATCGCGCTCTCCCGCAGTCTGGCCGCTTGGGTTCCGCTTCTGCATTCGCGCCTCGGCTATGATCCCGGCCGTTTCTCGAGATGCCCGCCAAACTCGTAACGCATCGCCGACAGGAGCTTGTCTGCGAAATCCGCTTCACCGCGCGAGCTGAACCTTTCGTAGAGAGCGGAGGACAGCACATGGGCCGGAACGCCTTCGTCGACGGCAGCCTTTATCGTCCAGCGGCCTTCGCCTGAGTCGGACACCCGCCCGGCGAAGTTTGACAGTTCAGGGTCCTTGATCAGCGCCCCAGCAGTGAGGTCGAGCAGCCACGACGCGATCACGCTGCCGCGGCGCCAGACTTCTGCGATCTCGGGCAGGTCAAAGTCATATCGATAGTGCTCGGGATCGCGCAGTGGCGTGGTTTCCGCATCGACCGCGCCTGCTCTCTTGCCAATGTTGGCCGCTCTAAGAACCGCAAGCCCCTCGGCATAGGCGGCCATCAGACCGTACTCGATGCCGTTGTGGATCATCTTGACGAAATGGCCAGCGCCGTTCGGTCCGCAATGCAGGTAGCCCTGCTCAGACGTCCCGCCTGAGTTGCCGCGTCCCGGCGTTCGAACAATGTTGCCCCGGCCTGGTGCGAGCGTGGCGAAGATCGGGTCGAGAAGCTTCACCACTTCGGTCTCGCCGCCGATCATCATGCAATAGCCACGTTCAAGACCCCAGACGCCACCGCTCGTGCCGACGTCGACATAGTGGATGCCCTTGGGTGTGAGCTCCTTGGCTCGGCGAATGTCGTCAATGTAGTAAGAATTGCCACCGTCGATCAGGATGTCGCCGCGCTCGAGATGGGGCAGCAGATCGGCGATGGTTTCATCCACAAAGCCGACCGGCACCATGAGCCAGACTGCGCGAGGCTTCGTCAGAGTCTTGACGAATTCTGCCAGCGAGGCGGCGCCGATGGCTTTTTCCTTCACCAGATCTGCAACCGGCTTTGGGGATCTGTCGAACACCACACACCGATGGCCGTCCTTCAAGAGGCGCCGGACCATATTCGATCCCATGCGGCCGAGGCCGATCATTCCCAGTTGCACGGGCTAGCCCTCCTTCGAATAGCGGTGCTCTGATGGCATCACGCGGATCCTTTCAGCTTGCGGTAGCGCCGGATCAGCGCGTTGGTGGAACTATCGTGATCGAGCTTGGGTTCCGTCGCACTCTCAAGCTCCGGAATGATCCGCTGGGCGAGAGCCTTGCCCAACTCGACGCCCCACTGGTCAAAGGAATCGATCTGCCAGATCGTGCCCTGGGTGAAGACGCTATGCTCGTAGAGCGTGACCAGCTTGCCGAGTGCGGCTGGCGTCAATGCGTCCAGCAGCAGAGTGTTCGAGGGACGATTGCCCTCGAACAGCCGGTGTGGCACGAGCCAGTCAGGCGTCCCTTCCGCCCCGACTTGCTCGGCAGTCTTGCCGAAGGCCAGCGCCTCCGTCTGGGCGAAGACGTTGGCAAGCAGCATGTCGTGATGTCTGCCCACGGGATTCAGAGTTCGCGCGAACGCGATGAAATCGCAGGGGATGAGCCGAGTGCCCTGATGAATTAGTTGATAGAAGGAATGCTGGCCGTTAGTCCCTGGCTCGCCCCAGTAGATCGGCCCGGTGTCGTAGTCCATGGCGACGCCGTCTCGCGTCACATGCTTACCGTTGCTCTCCATCGTCAGCTGCTGGAGATACGCAGGGAAGCGCTTGAGATACTGTTCATACGGCAGCACGGCGACAGTCTGGGCACCGAAGAAATTGTTGTACCAGATAGCGAGCAAACCCATCAGCACGGGCAGGTTGCGCTCGAACGGAGCGGTGCGGAAATGTTCGTCGACTTGATGGAAACCATCCAGCATGGCGCGGAAATTGTCCGGGCCGATGGCGAGCATGGTCGAGAGACCAATCGCCGAATCCATCGAGTAGCGTCCGCCGACCCAATCCCAGAATCCGAACATATTGGCAGTGTCGATGCCGAACTTCGCCACTTCCTGGGCGTTGGTTGAGACGGCGACGAAATGTCGGGCAATGGCCTCCTCCGCCTTCAGGCCGGCTAACAGCCAGTCGCGCGCTGTGTGTGCGTTGGTCATGGTCTCCAACGTGGTGAAGGTCTTGGAGGAGATGATGAACAACGTCTCTGCTGGATCGAGGTCGCGCACCGCCTCGACAAAGTCCGTGCCGTCGACGTTGGAGACGAAGCGGAAGGTCATGGTCCGCTCGCTGTAGTGCCTGAGCGCTTCGTAGGCCATGACCGGCCCGAGGTCCGATCCGCCGATGCCGATATTGATCACGTTGCGAATGCGCTTGCCCGTATAGCCCTTCCAGGCGCCGCTGCGCACCCGATGAGCAAAATCTGCCATCCTGTCCAGAACGGCGTGAACCTCGGGCACCACATTCTGACCGTCATGCATGATGGAAGAGCCCCGCCGCGCACGCAGGGCGACGTGAAGTACCGCGCGGTCCTCCGAGACGTTGATCTTGTCGCCCCGGAACATGGCGTCAATGCGCTCCCGCAACCCCGACTCGTCGGCAAGTTGAAGGAGGAGCCTCAGCGTCTCGTCGGTGATCCGGTTCTTGGAATAGTCGAGATAGAGTCCAGCGGCTTCGACCACTAGCCTCTGCCCACGCTCTCGATCGTCGGCGAAGAGCTGTCTGAGATGGATACCCTTTATCTTGTTGTAGTGCTTCTCCAGCGCCGCCCAGGCGGGGCGCATGCGCAAAGCTGGGATGCTCATCGATTGACGGGTCGCGACTGTCATCTGAGTTAGCTCGCCTCGCGGAGCACCGCGCTCTTGGAATCGATGCAGACCATCAGGTCGTTCCAGGACTTGACGAAGGACGCCGCGCCTTCCTCTTGCAGCCGGACCGCAAGCCCATCGATATCGATACCCGCCTTGGCGAAGCTGGCTAGAACCGCCTCGCAGTCGCCTCCGTCCGATGCGAGGATGTCGCCGATTTCGCCGTGATCCTCGAAGGCCTTCAGGGTGCCCTCCGGCATTGTGTTGACCGTAAAGGGCGCAGCGAGCGCGCTCACATAAAGCGTGTCGGAGGCAGCTGGGTCCTTGGTGCCGGTGCTGGCCCAGAGCAAGCGCTGGGCACGGGCGCCCGCATTGGCCACCCGCTGGAAACGGGTGGAAGCAAGCAGCTCCTGATACGCCTTATAGGTGCGCTGGGCGACTGCAGTTCCGAGCCGATTGGTCAGCTCCTTCGGAGCCTTACCGCTCACTGCAACATCCCACCGACTGACAAAGAGAGATGCAACCGAGGGAACCGCCGGGTTCAGCCCTGTCTGGATACGCCGCTCGACGCCGCGCAAGTAGGCTTCCGCTGCTGCGATGTATTGTTCCCGAGAGAAGAGCAATGTGACATTGATCGGTACGCCGGCGAAAATGGCCGCTTCGATGGCCGGCAGCCCTTCCGGCGTTCCAGGAATCTTGATGAAGAGGTTGGACTTGCCGGCGCGCTGATGGAGATCGCGGGCGGCCGCAAGGGTTCCATTGGTGTCGTGAGCCAGAAGCGGTGAGACCTCGAGTGAAACCCAGCCGTCCACTCCGTCGGTGCAGGCAAAGACAGGCTGGAACAACTCGGCGGCCCTGGTCAGATCGGAGAGTGCCAGTTCGAAGAACAGATCCTCCCGCGTTTTTGCCGAGGGCGCCTTGCTGGCAATGTCCGCGTCATAGGTCGTGCTACTCTTGATCGCGTGGTCGAAAATCGTGGGATTCGACGTGAGCCCCGTCACCGAGAAGTCGTCGATGTAGCCTTGCAGCTTACCGCTGTTCAGCAACTCGCGAGTGACATTGTCGAGCCATAAGCTCTGACCGAGCTCGTGGAGCGCCTTGGTTGGTCTCATCGCATCACCTCTAGGTCCTACGCAGGGAACGCGATGTTCTCCCTGGCCGCAGGAAGTCCCGAGCAGGTCCTTGACGGACTCGGTGATCACACCCGCCGGCAGGAAGGCGCTGACCTCTGGTCGTGAGCACCGGTTCCCTGTCGCAGGAACACGCTCGGCTTACGCGCTCTCCCTAGAATTGCTTGACCGCTGTCAAGACGCGCGGCTTTGCCCTCTGCAAGACGTGCGCTTAGTCGGATAGCGCCGCTCGACGTATCTCAAAAGCTGGTTAGTTTTATATAGATCAGCGCTCGTCCGTCTGCCGCCTCTGACAGGGCTCAACTTTGCATGGCTGGAAGACGACATCGCCATACAAGCCACCTTTCGGAACCCTGTCCAAGGCTGGATCCTCGAGACCAACGAGCGTAGATGTCGTCCGGAGACCTGGCGGGCCTTGCCGTCGTGCAACGCGGGTTGAGCGCGCAACTCGGGCAATCATACATGCTCGCTCGATAAGGTAAGATTCGGCCCTGATCGATGATGCCAGTATTGGCGAGCAGCCTGCCCGCCGGGCAGACGTACTCGTCCGCACGCAGAAGCTCGCTCAAGTGCGTCAGAACTCGCCCGGCACGTGAGCCATTTTATAGGCGGGAATTGCTGTGCTGGGCGACCAGCGGACGACAATCGCTCACTGAGAACCTTTTGATATTTTGCCCCTGAGGCACTGATAGATAAACCACGTCTCGGCCTTATTCCTTTGCTCGCTCACCCCTCGTGCCTGGGAGAGCTCAAAGCACGAATTATAGGCTGCCTGTGTTGTGCGCACGCACCCCCGGCCCGGAACACACACTTGCTGCTTCTGTGCCTCTGCAGGAATGCTCGCGAAAGCGGTCATCGCACCGAGGGCCATTGTTGTTATCTTGATGACTTGCTTCATCTTGTCCTCCGTAAATTTGCGGGGATGCGTGTCCGTCGCACCGGACGCGCTCACCCTTTGATGCGGGTGAGCGCCAGTCTAGTCGCACGGTCCGACGGACGCGTAGGAGACGCTATTGCCTCGATTGGCCGTGAAAGAAAATTGCTCGTTCGTTTAGTTGATCTGACCCAGGGTATAATACCGAACGACCGGTGAATGTCGGCTTTGGATCATGACAGGTAAAAATCAAAGTGAGCACGATGAGTCAGCCTTACTTCTGAAAGCTGACGTGCGAGCGGACATCCGTTGAATTCGCCTTCGGTAGAGTCGGGGATAGAGCGCGGCAGCTTGGGGCCTACCGCCACGCCCCCGCCTTTTCGGGGAAGTTCATTCAACACCCGGAAGGCGACGGCAGCCCTGGCATCGTTGCGACGTTCCTGTTAGGCATCGCCAAACTGGATGTTTCCATCATTGTCGATATCCCGAGACAAGGCGTTGTCGACAAAGTCGGCGGCGACAGAGTCGGCGCAGGAACGGCGATTAGAGGACTCAGCCCTGGTGCAGTGGCACCTGACGGAGTGGTTGCGTCGCTGAAATTCGGGGTAGCTACCGTGCTGGAAGGGGCCAGCAAGGGCGCCGTGCTGCCGACCAGGGAGCTGGTCAGCGTCGAATCCGCGGTGTTGAGCAGTGAAGTCGCATCGCTTGTGGTTGTCGCAGGACTGCACGTGCCGGCCATCGTTGATGTGCCGAACGGAGAAGTGATCGGCAGCGGCGCGACCGAAGGAGTCAAGGCGATGGAAGGAGACGACGAGGACATTGGACCCCCGGTCGTTCCCACGGTACTGGTCGCAGGGGTGGTCGCCGAGCTTGTGACTGCGGTGGTGGGACATACCGCGATCGAGCCGAGCGAAGTATTGGTGATTGGGCTCAAGCTTCCCGTATAGAGGAAAATGGTGCCCAGCGAGTTGCCGGTCGCACCCACCATGGGAATTGCTCCAGGAGCCACGATTGGTGACGTGGTGGGCGTCATGGCCGACGATCGTGCGGGCGTGCCGGGCGTACGCGGCATGTTGCCCGCTCTCGTCTGAGCATCGGCACCGCAGCCGAACAGGACCATGGCAAAAAGGGTGAGAAGAATGCGTAGCATTCAAGCCTCCTGGGCTAGCACCCTCGCGTTTCGGCGCCTCGTACTTGTCTGAACGGTTGAAATCACCCGCTCCGCCGCACAATAGACCATTCGCCACCGACTGCCTTTTGCCTAGTTCTGAGTAATCTGCGTAGCTGATGCCTGCACCTTGCTCCCATCCGCGAGATTGACCATTGGCTTGAGGATCACCTCGTCACCCGGCTTGATGCCATCCCGCAACTCGACTTGCGTTCCGAGATCATGGGCCACCGTCACTTTCTGAAAGCGCGCGGTCCCATTTTCGACGACCGCCACCTGCAAGCCATCACCATTGAAGACGAGGGCATCCGCAGGAACGAGAATCGAAGGCGTCTTGCGAGGGACATGCAGCTCGACCGTACAATAAATTCCCGGGCTCCGACTCCCGCCGGGATTGGGAACATCGATCTCGGTGAGCAGGGTTCGTGTCCCCGGCGCCAGCGCATTTGCGAAGCGCGTCACCTTGCCGGGACAAGTGCGATCCGGTATCTCGGGCACGCGAACCACCGCATCAATTCCTGGAGCCACTCCGAATGCTGCATCCTGCGGCACGTGGACTTGAGTGCGGATGACGTCGCTTTGCATCAATGTGAACATGAATGTACTGCCAGCTTGCACGAGGCTGCCGGTATCGACGTTCCGCTGGGTGACAATGCCGTCGAAAGGCGCGACGACTTTCAGATAGTCCCTCTGCTGATTGAGGACTCGGATCAGCGCTTGCTGAGCCGCGATGTTGGCTTGGGCGACGCCGACCGCTCCTTGTTGGGCCTCGAGAGTGAGGCGATCGGTATCGCCCTGCTGAGGCGTCAACCACCCTTTCTGCACCAAGGAGCTGTCGCGATCGTGAGTGACCTGTGCGAGGTCTCTGCTAGCCTGAGCCTGCCGCAACGTCGCTTGGTTCTGGGTGAGTGTGGCCTGAGCCTGAGCGATCTGGTGATCGAGTTCGGGAGCCGTAATCTGCGCCAACAGATCGCCAGCCTTCACATGATCGCCGATATCGACCTTGCGGGTCTCGATGTAGCCATTGGCACGTGCAAAAATATTTGCCGCCGCGAATGCGAGTGTCGTCCCGGGCAATGTGATGATCATCTCTCTGACGCAATGAACAGGGCCGCGATCCCGAACAACACGATCCGGGGCGAGTCCCTGGACGCCAGCATGAGCGAATTGAGCGGCAACAGGAAAAAATATCCGAAGGCCAGAACAGACAGGGCTGTCGCGAGCAAGGCAGGGCCGAGGCCGGCAAACCACGCTACGAATATGATCGCGCAGAGGAACAACGAGACCGGCGGGTTCGCCTTCAGGACATGTTCCAGCAGACTTACGCAGGCGAACGCCACGGCAACGGATAGCAGTGCGAACCAATAGTGCGAGATCGACGACGAGCGAGGCCATACATGACCGGGCTTCGGCATACTGCTGCACCCGAATGGCAAGCGATGTCCCTCACGTGGAAAATGACGCAGTCATCTGCCGATGAAAACTCAAGGATGAGCAGGAGATACGTCGGCGGCGTTGAGCACACCGGCGGAGTTAGTCAAAGGGACAGTCGAGGCACTATTTTTGGCGGGTTGGCGCGAGGAGCCTGACGTTCAGGAGCGTTTGCCAACGGCTGCTTTCGCCCAGCCACCTGAGAGCGTCCGCTTCGCCCCATGGGACGCGCGCTATCAGCGGCACCCCCGACCCACTTCCCAGCTCGGGTAAGCGCTCTTCCCAGTGCTTCCCCTCCCGCCACTGACGCATGGCCAGCCTGGATGGTAGCTGGGGCTCCAATGGCTCCAATCGTCACTTCCATACCCGGGCTGGTAACCGTAGGCGCGATAGCGGTCGTCATAGCCGGAAGGCGCGACCGAATGGCCTCGCGGCTTGCGCGAGCGCCGCTGCTCCACGGTCTCGATCGGTACCCGTGCAGCCTCGCGTAACGACGGCGGTGCAGAAATGGGCGCTGCAACGGCAACACACGCCGGCAGCGACACGCCCGTCGCGATGAGCAGCCCGGTGACTATTGCAGGTAACTTCATCGTTAGGTCCTCCAGGGTTTTGATTTGTCAAACAGGTCGACGCCATTCGACGGCCGGCCGCCAGCGCCGCGACATGTTGGTACGACCGCGGGTGGGTAATATGTAGCGATTAACCGGGAAAGGATTCGCGCGGGATTGCTGCGATTGGCTTGATCGTGCGTCAACTTGGAAAGGACAACAATGCGATCGCAATCATTATCGCAGAGCGGTCGCGGTTCCTGCTAAACGTCCCGAAGTTCGTGGAACTCGATTATCCCGAGTTCAAAGCAAACGTTTGGTACGGCGTCATGGTCCGCTCAGATACTCCGCCCGGCCTGGTGAAAAGCCTGCTGAACGCCAAGCCGCCCACCACAATCCGGACGTAAGAGCAAAGCTTGAAGCGCGGGGCTTCGACATTTGGGGTCAAACTTGCGACGTCGACAATGCTTCGGCGTGAGCAACCTGAACAATTTCAAGCTTGGCGCGGCAATATCGCGAAAGCGCCCTGGGAATAAATGGTCACGTAGCCGGCGTGCACTGGTTATGCACTGGCGGCTCTCCCGATCTCAGGAGCGGCAGAATGGCATTGAACCAAGCCCCACCCCCTCGCGCCAAAACTCGCGCCGGACAACAATGGGTTGATTTGGCTGCCAGAGGAAGCCTTCGAGACGGCGTTCGCGCAAAACGCATCTGCGGAGGATCGCGCAGTGCTCGCCGCCGTGCAGCGGCCGATATCGCTGAACTGCATCACTGATCCAGTCGGGCGCCCACTTTGGAAGGACATTCCGAGCTGGTTTCTCCTTGCCAAAGACGACCGAATGATCGTGCCGGACACACAACACTACATGGCAGAGCGGATGAAGGCGAAAACAAAGGCGCATGCCGTCGATCACACGCCCAGCGTCACCGCTCCAGGAACTGTCGTCGACATTATCCGCAACGCAATCCGGTCCATAACCGGCTGTGGTTCTTGCCGCTCGTAGCGGAGAGAAACTGGGTGAGGTTGGCGAGCAGGTCAGGGTGCCCTCGAGTGGCGGCACGAGTTTGGAGGGCTTGCGCATCTTGCTCGCGTGTTCATACGCATAAGCGAAGCCGATGACCTTCTTTTCATCGCGCGGTCCCTTGTCGGCACGCTCCTTATCCAGGGCGGCGGCTGCTTCCACCTTTGCGTTCGGATTTATGGAGATGATCGAGTTCAGCCGGGGACCGGCTCTGTCGTGGGCGGCAATCCTTGCAAGATAGAGCCCAACGAGCCTTTCAGAAGACAATGCTCCGGCATTCACTGCGTCGTTAATTCCTGCAATTGTCGCTTCTTCGAGTCTGAAAGTGTTTTCCGCAGCTGATAGACCAGCGGACAAACCAATCGGGTTTTCTCCAATGTGCTGACTGTCTGCGTCAGGTTTGCGTGATGCGAACGCGAGGGTAGTCGCTTGAACTCGTCGATAGATCCTAATGCTGTCAGCAATGTTATTCGACGACCACAACGTCGCGCAATGCGGAATTTTGCACGTTGAGCGGCAAGAGTCTTGGTCCGGGTAGCTGTCAGACGCCCCGCGTCGCCAGTGACAACATTGCGCACCTTCTACTCCTCTGAGCCCGAGGCTGCTTTCTGCTTGTGTTGCCCTTCACAAAGACCGCTTGTCGACGGCGGTTCCCATCCAAAGACCGACCGTCCGCCATAGGAATGCGAAAGATTGTCCTCTTCGGCTATCAGCTTTTCCACGGAGGGACCGCGAGCGCTGCGTTCGAGGTTCCGGGCCTGTTCGTCGAGGCGCTGCAACGCGCCGAGTTCTTCATCGCGTCCGAGTTTCGCTTTTTGAACGGCGGACTTCAGCACGCTGATAGTCTCGTCATAGACTTTGAGTGGCACCGGGAAGGGATGACGATCCTTGCCGCCGAGCGCAAATGAAAACCGCGCTGGATCCGTGAAGCGGTATGGCGCTCCGTGAACGACTTCCGCCACCATCGCCAAAGCACGGACAGTCCTCGCTCCTACGCCCGGTGTCAGTAGCAATTCTGAAAAATCCTTCGGCCCGCGGTCGGCGGCCGCGGCTAAGTTGCCATGCAGACGTCGCGCAATGACATTGCTGGCGCGGACATCGTGATGATGCGGCATGACCAAATGCGGCAGCATCAGCTGCTCGGCCGGCGACACGGGCCGCTGGTCGTCTGCCTCAAGCGCCACGAGCTCACGTGCGATCCGTTCCGGACCAAGGGACGTTAGAAGCTCCAGCTGCGCGTGACGTGACGCCCTTGCGCGCCGGTCAGCGAGATTGACAATTGTCCCCTGCCCTACGCCATCAATGGCGGCATGCGGATCGTCCACAAAGCTTTTCAAACCCTCCGACAGCCAGTGATAGCGCCGCGCCAGCTTGGGCTGGTCGTTCATGCCCTGCTGCACAACAGTCCAGCTTCCGTCGTCCGTGACGATGAACCCATGCAGGTACAAATCGAAGCCGTCCTGAACAGCCGCACTGTCGATCTTGGCCACCAGTCGGCTCGTCTGGGCTAACGCAGCTCCGTCAAATCCCACCCGGTCGCCGATGGATATGAGCTCTTGCGGCGTCTGCCGTGAATGCTTCCCACGCCCACCGCACACGTAAACGCCGAGCTCATTCCCCAATGGCGTTAATCCCCGCTTAAGCGCTCCGATGACGCTCGTCGTGATGCCTGACGAATGCCAGTCCATTCCCATCACGGCGCCGACCAGAAAGGATTGGCGAGCCGCCGCAGCAGTTCATCACGGCCATAGTGGTGCACGATGGCTTGCGCCATGACCGCGCCGAGGCGGGTCATCCGGTCGGCTAGCCATTGAGGGACGTGCCCGCCATGCAGGGGCAGATCGGCGCTTCCGGCTCTTCGTGCCATCTCTCCCCGGGTCCTTGGTGTTCACAGATCGACAAGCCTTTCCGTTCATGCTCTGTACTGGGATAAGCGAGTCGGAGCAACGGGCAAAATGAGTCAGGGAAACAACGATTTAATCGGCACTGCCCGACAGGGCACCCGCGCGGGGCTCAACCTTTCGCCATTGGCCGCGCCGTACCTTGCGAAACTGAACTCGGAACAACGCCGCGCCGTCGAGCATGGCTGCGGCTCGCTCGAAGAAGCTTCGCCTCTCCTCATTATCGCGGGAGCGGGCTCCGGCAAGACCAATACGCTCGCCAACCGCGTCGCGCATCTGATCGTCTCGGGCTGCGATCCACGCCGCATGATGTTACTAACCTTCTCGCGCCGCGCCGCTGCCGAGATGCAGCGAAGAGTTGAGCACATCATCGGTCAGGTACTGGGCGCAAAGGCCGGGCTAATGACGGATGCGCTGAGCTGGTCGGGAACATTTCATGCCATCGGGGCGCGGCTCCTCCGCGAGTACGCGCTCGATATCGGCCTAAACAACGCATTCACAATTCATGACCGTGAAGACTCCGCCGATCTCATGAACCTCGCTCGCCACGATCTCGGTTTCTCAAAGACCGAGAAGCGCTTCCCCATGAAAGGAACCTGCCTTTCAATCTATTCGCGTGCCGTCAACGCCGAAGCACCGCTCGGCGAAGTGCTCGGAAGCTTCTTTCCATGGTGTGTCGAATGGGAAGCGGAGTTGAAAATCCTTTTCGGGGCCTATGTGGAGGCAAAGCAGAGGCAGAACGTACTGGATTATGATGATCTCCTCCTCTACTGGGCTCAAATGATGGTCGAGGGCTCGGTCGCGGAAGACGTGGCCGCGCGTTTCGATTACGTGCTGGTCGATGAGTATCAGGATACGAATCGCCTGCAGTCCTCGATCCTGCTGGCCCTGAAGCCAACCGGCCGCGGCCTGACTGTTGTCGGCGACGACGCGCAGTCGATCTATTCCTTTCGCGCAGCGACCGTGCGCAACATCCTCGACTTCCCCGGCCATTTCAGTCCGAATGCGGAAATCATAACGCTGGAGCGCAACTACCGATCGACACAGCCGATACTAGCTGCGGCCAATGCCGTCATCGAGCTTGCCTCCGAGCGCTTTACCAAAAATCTCTGGTCGGACCGCGCATCGGCTGAAAGGCCGTTCCTCGTTCATGTCGCGGACGACGCGGCACAAGCCGGCTACATTGTCGAAAAGATCCTCGAAACTCGGGAAGCAGGAACCATTCTGAAGGCCCAGGCCGTTCTCTTTCGGGCATCGCATCACAGCGCGAGTCTCGAAGTCGAGCTTACGCGCCGCAATATTCCCTTCGTGAAATTCGGCGGGCTCAAATTTCTCGAAGCCGCGCACATCAAGGACGTGCTGGCGGTCCTGCGTTGGGCACAAAACATTCGCGACCGCGTGGCCGGATTTCGCGCGGCGCAATTGCTCCCGGGGATCGGGCCGAGCTCAGCCGCGAAGCTCCTCGACCGCATGGCGGACAGTGCCGACCCGATCCGAGGCCTCAGTGAATTTAGCCCTCCCGCGGCAGCGGCCGAACTCTGGCCGGATTTCGAGGCCACCATAGGCATGCTTCGCCGAAATGCGGTGGGCTGGCCGGCGGAGCTTGATCTCGTCTGTCGTTGGTATGAGCCGCATGTGGAACGCCTTCACGATGATGCAATCCCACGTCAAGCCGACTTGCTGCAGCTTGCACAGATTGCCGCTACTTACCCGAGCCGCGAGCGTTTTTTGACTGAACTCACGCTCGATCCGCCAAGTGCGACAAGCGACGAGGCGGGAGCGCCTCTTCTCGATGAAGATTATCTGATCCTTTCAACAATCCACTCTGCCAAGGGACAAGAATGGACGTCCGTTTTTCTGCTCAATGCAGTCGACGGAT
>Ga0075424_100002799_pt1 | contig 16115 bp, 12 predicted proteins | sample SoiMethybrSBSTD3_FD_75301 | JGI IMG/M metagenome (GOLD analysis project Ga0075424, IMG submission 75301) | Bulk soil microbial communities from a Populus tree surrounding site in Tennessee, USA - Soil MetaG P. TD hybrid SBSTD3 | ecosystem: Environmental > Terrestrial > Soil > Tree plantation...
GCGCAGACGCCGAATACGCGCGTGCGGCAGCACTCAATCGGGAAGAGACCGGACCGCTGCTCCGGTTGGGCGAAGTGGCACTGCTACGCGGCGACTTGAAGACCGCGGGCCGGCAGTTTAGCGCTGTCATGATCACCCACCCACGCAGCGTGGAAGCGCACTATCTCAAGGGATACGTGGCCTGGAAGGATGGCGACAAGACAGCGGCCGCGGCGCTTTACCAGCAGGCGCGGTCACTCGCCAACGCACCGCAGCCGGTATCGCAGGCGCCATCGGAAGGCGACACGAAGCGCGGCACGACGCCGATCGTCGTGCATCCCGCGCGTTGTCGGTTGTTTGGGGATGAGCTCGCACCGTACGCGAGCCTCGAGCGCCGTTTAGAGCAGATAGCCGCGCTTCATTAAGTTCTGCGCGGACGAGGCGTATCCGGCCCGATCGGGCAGATACCAGCCGAGCGCATCGGCGAGACGGTCGTAGATGTTGAAGAGCGCGCAGACGTTGATCGCGTCCTCGATCGCGGCATCCGAGGCGCCCGCGTCGCGGAGCGGCGCGAGATCCGCCGGACGGACCTCGTCGGGGCGCAGCGTCAGCTTTTCCAGGAAGCCAAGTGCCGCACGCAGGCGGGCATTTACCGGCGCCGTGCGCCAGTCAGTGAGTGCCGCCTGGACCACCCCCTCGTCCTTTAGCGCCAGCGCCGCGACCGCGGCGTGGGACTCCGTTCAGAAAACGCATTGGTTCAGCCTGGACGTGAACGCGGCGAACAGCTCACGCTCCCCCACGCTCCACTCGGATGGACCGCGCATCACCGCCTGCGTCCACTCGCATTGCGGCCGGCCGAAGAACTCGGGCCTGTACATGAGCGTCTTGACCACATCGGGAACGCGCCGCCCGCTCAGCAGGCGGATCAAGCCGAGCTTGAGCTTTTGCGGCAAGCGGTGCCGATGTTCGACCGCAGCGACGCGCATCAGTCCGGTTCCTCGCCGCGCAGGGCTGCCATCCCGCGCTGCAGGCGGTGCATGGCAGCGCCGACGGCGACAGCCACTGTGATCTCGAAAATGGCATCGTCGGAGTAGCCGGCCTGCTTGAGGCCAGCTACGTCCGCTTCGGTCACCTTGTAGGCGTGGCGGGCGACCGTATCGACGTACCGGTTCAGCGCTTGCGGTACGGCAGCCGTCCGTTCCAGAACGGCGCGCCGTAGCGATTCGGGCGCGGCCCCGGGCGTCGTGGTGACGGCCTTGATGAGGCGCTCATGAAAAGATCTATAACGCACAATCAGAATCTACTCCATTCTCATTCGCCGGCGAGTCTTGACACTCGCCGTGCCGAGCAACCTTTTGAACTCCCCGTACACATCGTCACCTGGTCACTGCACTGAGAGGTCGTATGCATCGTTTCAATCATCTCATGTGTGCGCTCCTGACCGGCGCCTTCGCCTGGACCGCACCACTCGCTGCGCAGCAATCCACCGGCACCATTCGCGGACGCATCACCGACAACAGCACACAACAGCCGATCGCAGGCGTCATCGTCACCGTGGGCGCGCGCAATGCGCGGACCCAGGCCGATGGCCGCTACACGGTCCCGGATGTGCCCGCCGGCAGCGATCTCTTGCGCGCGCGGTTGATCGGCTACGCGCCCGTTTCGCAACCTGTCATGGTTGCAGCCGGCGACACCGTCACCGTCGACCTCGCGCTCAGCGCGTCGGCCGTCGGCCTCAACGCCATCGTCGTCACGGGTTACGGCGAGCAGCGCGCCGGCGACATCACGGGCGCAGTCACGGCCGTGCACGATTCGCAGTTCAACCCCGGCCGCGTCATCAGCCCGCAGATGCTGATCCAGAACAAGGTCGCGGGCGTGCAGGTGGTCGAGAGCAACGATCCCGGCGGCGGGATCAGCCTGCGCATCCGCGGCCCAACGTCGGTGACGGCGGGCAGTGATCCGCTCTACGTCATCGACGGCGTGCCGCTCGGCACGGGCTCCGGCACGGGGTTCACCGTTGGCCGCGACGCCCTGAACTTCCTCAACCCGAACGACATCGAGGACATCACCGTGCTGCGCGATGCCTCCGCCGCCGCGATCTACGGCACCAACGCGGCCAACGGGGTCGTGATCGTCACGACGAAGTCCGGGAAGCATACACGAGGGACGAAACTCGAATACACCGGCACGGCGTCGTCATCGCAAGTCGATCGGCTGCCGCAGATGCTGAGCGCAACAGAGTTCGCCAGCGCGATCGCCCAGTACGCGCCGACGCGCGTGGACTCGTTGCGCGGTCAGAATACCGACTGGTTCAAACAGATCGATCGGACGGCGTTCGGCCAGGAGCACGATGTCTCGTTTACCAGCGGCAACCTTGACCAGAGCTACCGCATCTCGCTCGGATATCTCGATCAGGAAGGGATCATTCAGAACAGCGCGGTCAACCGGGTAACGCTGGGATTCAATTACCAGCAGCAGCTGGCCGACCGGCTGAACATCCGGACCAGCATTCGTGGATCGCGGACCCAGGATCAGTTCACACCGGGCGGCGTACTCGGCAATGCCGCGGCGATGGCGCCCACACAGCCCGTACTCGATCCGACCAGCATCAACGGCTACTGGGATTGGCGTACGACGAACGCCGCCTCGACCAATCCGGTGTCGATCCTGGCCCTCGCTTCGGACCATGCGACGACCTGGCGCAGCCTCGGGAACCTGCAAGCCGATTACAAGCTGCCGTTCGTCGAGGGGCTCAGCGCTACCGTCAACGCCGGCTATGACCTCACCAAGGCCGATCGCACACAGTTCTTCTCGAACACGATCTCGTCGCAGGTGCGGCAAGGGCAGGGCAGCTTTTCGATGCAGAACAACAGCTTTGGCACGGGAGTCCTCGAGACCTATCTGGGCTATGCGCCGGCGCAGCCGACCGGTCCCGGACGGATCAATGCGACCGCCGGGTATTCCTACACCTACACACACGGCGAATACCCGCGCCTCGATGAGACGGGCCTCTCCAGCAACCTGCTCGGCACCAACGGCATTCCCACCGCCACCAACGTGCGGACCAGCTTCTTCATCAGCGACTACAAGCTGATTTCGTTCTTTGGACGGTTGAACTACAACGTCAACGACAAGTACCTCGCCGCGTTCAGCGTGCGCCGTGACGGATCGTCCCGCTTTGGACCGGACAACCAGTGGGGAACCTTCCCGTCCGCCGCGCTGGCGTGGCGGCTCTCGCAAGAGCCGTTCATGCAGGGACGCTGGGGCCTGTCCGATCTCAAGCTGCGCGCGTCGTGGGCGCGTACCGGCAACCAGTCGTTCGGTGACTATCTCGCGTATCCGACCTACACCTACAGCGATGCGCAAAGCCAGGTGTACTTCGGCGGTCAGTTCGTGACGACGATCCGGCCGAGCGCGGTCGACGAAGGCATTCACTGGGAAACGACGGATGCGTACAACGTCGGGCTGGACTGGGGCTTCAGCAATCAGCGGATCAACGGCACACTCGACTGGTACACGAAGAACACCGATGGCCTGATCTTCTTCATCCCGATCGCGGCCGGCACGAACCTCGGCAACTTCATCACCACCAACGTCGGGAGCATGAAGAACTCGGGTGTCGAGCTGATGCTCAATGCCGACGTGCTCCCCAAGAGCCCTAGCCGCCTCAGCTGGCTCGCCACGTTCACCGCCGCGCACAACACCAACCACCTGCTGTCGATCGATCCCGCCAGGAGCGTGACGCGCGTGCTCCAGGGCAACATCTCCGGCGGCGTCGGGAACTTGATCCAGGAGCTCGAGCCCAACGTGCCGGTGTACTCGTTCTGGGTCTATCAGCAGAAGTACGGCGCGAACGGGAAACCGATTTACAGCGACACGCTGCTCAACATGTACGTCGACCAGGCCACCGTTCGCGATACTGTGAACTGCCCGGCCGCGCCAGGGTGTGTGGGACTGTACCGGGGGGATGGGATCATCAACGACTCCGATCGGCGTCCGTATCATGACCCGGCGCCGAAGTGGATCTTCGGTCACACGTCGTATCTCACCTACAAGCACTTCGACGCGAGCTTCACGCTGCGGGCGTACCTCGGCAACTGGGTGTACAACAACGTCGCTTCCTCTCAGGGCGCCTATCAGAACCTGACCGGCTCCGCGATGCCGAGTAACCTGCAGCGCTCGGTCCTGACGACCGGGTTCGTCGTGCCGCAGTACTACTCGGACTACTTTGTGGAGGACGCGTCGTTCCTCCGCATGGACAACATCACGTTGGGCTACGGGTTCGCATACAGAGGACAGCCCTTCAGGTTGTTCGCGACCGTTCAGAACGCGTTTACGGTCACCGGCTATAGCGGCGTCGATCCGACCTCAGGCTTGAACGGCATAGACAACAACATTTATCCGCGCTCGCGCACGTTCAGCACCGGCCTGACGGTCACGTTTTAAGGGGGCATGAACATGAACCGCACACTTCGCATCGCCAGCGTCGCCGCCCTGCTCCTGAGCGTGGCCGGAATCAGTTGCACCGATCCGACGGTTGCTCCGAAGAGCACCGTGACGAGCGCCAACATCTTCAACGATCCGAACTCCTATAGGGCGTTCATCGCCAAGATCTACGGCGGGCTGATCGTGACCGGTCAACGTGGGCCGGACGGCAATCCCGACATCAGCGGGATCGACGAAGGATTCGGCGAGTACCTGCGCCTCTACTGGTATCTGCAGGAGATGCCGACCGACGAAGCCGTCATCGGCTGGAACGACCCGGGCCTGCCTGATCTGAACACCGTGACGTGGGGCTCGAGCAACAGCATGGTCAACGCGATGTACTATCGCGTGTTCTACCAGGTCATGCTGGTCAACGAATTCCTGCGTCAAACCACCGACGCGAAGCTCGACTCGCGCGGCCAGACCGATGCCACGCTACGGACCAGCGTGCACTTCTACCGCGCTGAAGCCCGCTTCCTGCGCGCGTTGAGCTATTGGCACGGTCTCGATCTCTTCGCGAACATCCCGCTCGTCACCGAAAACGACCCGCTCGGCTCGACGCCGCCGCAGCAGGCCACGCGCGCCGACATCTACGCGTATGTCGTCAGCGAGCTGAATGACATCATCGGCCAACTGCCGCCGAGAGGCCCATCGACGTACGGCCGCGCGACCGACGAAGCGGCGCATATGCTGCTCGCCAAGCTGTACCTGAACGCGCAGGTCTACACAGGTACCGCGAACTGGGCCGGTGCGTTGACCGAGGCGCAGTCGGTGATTGCCGCGGGCTACACGCTCGATACGAACTTCGTACACAACTTCCAGGCGGACAACAACACCTCACCGGAACTGATCTTCGTTGCAACGCAGGATGGCAACAAGACACAGACGTGGGGCGGGATGACATTCCTGATCCACGCTGGGTGCGGTGGCAGCATGAGCGCCGGCACCTACGGCATCGACTATTGCTGGGGTGGCTACCGCATGAAGCAGCAGATCTATCGTCTCTACGCCGCCGGCGACAAACGGGCGTCCTTCTTCTACACGACAGGCCAGACCGACTCCGTGTCGGATCGGGGAGATTTCACCAAGGGAATCGCCGCGCCGAAGTTCACTAATAAGACTTCCGCGGGCGCCAATGGTGCCCAGTCGGGAATGGTGGACACCGACTTCCCAATCTTCCGTCTCGCAGATGCGTACCTCATCTTCGCCGAAGCCCACATTCGTGGTGGTGGTGGCACTGATGTGGCCGCGTTGGGATACCTGAATGCCTTGCGCGAGCGTGCCTTTGGAAATACGACTGCTGATTTCGCCGCGCTGCCCCCGGTGGACACTGTGCTCGCGGAGCGGGGACGCGAGTTGATGTTTGAGGCGCAACGACGCACCGACCTGGTGCGATTTGGGATGTTTTCAGGCGGCAACTATCTGTGGGCCTGGAAGGGTGGGACGCCGGGCGGGCAGGCCGTCGGTACGTTCCGGGATCTCTACCCGTTGCCAGCGAATGAACTAATCGCTAATCCCAACTTACAGCAGAACCCAGGTTATTGAGCAGGCAGTTGCTGTCCCCGAGCCCCGCCGTGCCACGATTGCTTCTCACGGCGGGGCTCGTCTGTTTAGCGGCGTGCAGTAACAAAGGCATTCCCACTGCTGAACCCGGCCCGCCTCCGCCGCCGCGCCCTGCGCTGGATCCGACGTACCGCCCGACCGGCCACATGGCTGCCGGCGACGTCTTTGTGCACCTCTTCGAGTGGCCCTGGCCCGATGTCGCCGCCGAGTGCGAAAACGTCCTCGGCCCAGCGGGCTTCAAGGCGGTACAGATCTCGCCGCCCCAGGAGCACAGCATTGTGCCGAGCCATGACTGGAGCGAGCGCTACCAGCCGGTGAGCTACAGTGTGATGCGCAGCCGCTCGGGGACCGGCACGGAGTTCACCGACATGGTGAACCGGTGCAATGCCGTTGGCGTGGGGATCATCGTGGACGCGGTGATCAATCACATGACCAACTTCCCGAGTCCGGGCGTCGGGTCGAACGGCACGCAGTACTCCAAGTACGACTATCCGGGACTCTACTCGCCGAGTGACTTCCACACTCCGTGCGCCGTGACCAATTATCAGGATGCGGCGAACGTGCAGGACTGCGAGCTGTTGTCGCTGCCGGATCTGAACACCGGCCTCGCGTCAGTGCGTCAGAAAATCGCCGACTATCTGCTGACCCTCGCGCGCGCGGGCGTGGAGGGATTTCGCATCGATGCGGCCAAGCACATCCAGCAGGTTGAGCTCGATGATATCCTGAAGCGCGTCAACACGACGCTGACGACCGAAGGCAAGCCGCTTCCGTACTTCTTCCTGGAAGTCATCGGTGGAAGCGGCGAGGCGCTCAGCCCGCATGACTACTTTGGGGAAGGCTATGGCTCGGGTGGCGCGGCCGACGTCACGGAATTCACGTTCACGGGCGTCGGCAACAAATTCCGCAACCTGAACGGTGAGCACATCTCGCAACTCAGTCAGTTCCCGACGACCTGGGGACTCATGCCCTCCGACAAGGCCGTGGTTTTCCTCCAAAATCACGACACGCAGCACGATTGCGGCCTGAGTTACCGGAATGGTAACGTGTTCCGACTGGCCAACGTCTGGATGCTCGCGCAACCGTACGGCTACCCTTCTGTGCTGTCGAGCTATGTGTTCAACTGTCCGAGCGAAAACTCCCTCGGCCCACCGTCGGACGGGAACGGGTGGACGCTGCCGGTGACCTGTGCGACGAGTCTCGAGACGGCGACAGCCGGTCTGTGGGTCTGCGAGCACCGCGATCCATCGATTCTCCAGATGGTGAGCTTCCGGCATGTGGTGGCGGGCAGCGACATCAATCACTGGTGGGACAACGGCGCCAACGCCATCGCGTTTTCGCGCGGCGACAAGGGCTTTGTCGCGATCAACAACGAGACGACCGGTCTCGATACGACGATAGTCACCGGTATGGTTGCCGGTACCTATCTGGACCTCATCGCCGGCACATCGGTACTGATAGACGCGAATCACGCTATCCATCTCACTCTCGCCGCGAGATCCGCCATTGCGATCGACATTGATACTCGCCAGTAGCCTGCTGTTCGCGATTCCCTGCTACGCGCAACGCTCCAATGATGCCGCGCGCTGGAACCGCGAGGCACAGAACGTCACGATCATCCGGGACGATTGGGGCATCGCCCACGTCTACGGCAAGACCGACGCCGATGCCGTGTTCGGCATGGAATACGCGCAGGCGGAGGACGACTTCAATCGCATCGAAACGAATTACCTGAACTCGCTCGGGAGGCTGGCCGAGGCGGAAGGTAGCGGGGTGATCTTCCAGGACCTCCGGCAGCGGCTGTTCATCGATCCCGACTCGCTGCGTGCCGAATACGGCCGGAGTCCCGCGTGGCTGAAGAAGCTGATGGATGGCTTTGCCGACGGCCTCAACTACTTCCTCTCGAAGCATCCCGACGTGAAGCCGCGGGTCATCACGCACTTCGAGCCGTGGATGGCGCTGTCATTCACGGAAGGCTCGATCGGCGGGGACATCGAGACTATCAACGTGCGCGGCCTGGCCGCCATGTATGGAGACTCCGCAACGCATACGAGCGGCGAGGATGACGAGATCGACTTCGATCCGTCGGGCTCGAACGGGATCGCGATCGCGCCGCGCCTCACGGCCAACGGCCACGCGCTGCTCTGGATCAATCCGCACACGTCGTTCTACTTCCGCTCCGAACTCCAGATGGTGAGCGACGAGGGGCTCGATGCGTACGGCGCGGCGACCTGGGGACAGTTCTTCATCTATCAGGGCTTCAACGCGCACGCCGGTTGGATGCACACCTCGAGCGGCGTCGACAATATCGACGAGTTTCTCACGGCGCAGCCGGGTCGCTCGCGCCGCATCACGGTGGCCTATAAGACCGACAACGGCCTCGCGCGTCGGACGTTCACGGTCTACTACACGTCGCATGGCCCGGTCGTGCGCAAAGAGGGCGACAAGTTCGTCAGCGTGAGCCTGATGCAGAGCCATATCAACGCGCTGATCCAGTCGTACTCGCGCACAAAGGCTCGCGACATGGCGGCGTTCACGAAGATTATGGGCCTACATACGAATTCATCGAACAACACCCTCTTTGCAGACGCGTCCGGCAACATCGCGTATTTCCACTCGAACTACATTCCGCGCCGCGACACGACGTTCAACTGGACCGAGCCCGTGGATGGAGACAATCCGCGTACGGCGTATCACGGCGTCTTGTCGTTCGACGAGACTCCCAACGTCGTGAACCCGTCCAGCGGGTGGGTCTACAATTCGAACAACTGGCCGTGGTCAGCGGCTGGTGAGGGCGCGAGCCCCAAGCGCGAGAACTTTCCGGGGTATGTCGAGCGCGGCACCGAGGAAACTGCGCGCGGATTCCATGCGCTGCGCGTCCTCACGGCCAAAACCGGCTGGACGAGGGAATCATTGACCGCCGCTGCGTTCGACAGCTATCTCCCCGCGTTCGAGCGCATGATTCCTCCGCTGCTCGCGGCGTATGATCAGCTCCCCGCCACCGATAGCCTGAAGAGCAAGCTCGCGGAGCCGATTGCGATGCTGCGGGGCTGGGACTACCGCTGGGGCGCCGAGTCGGTGCCCACGGCACTCGCGGTCTTCTGGGGAGAGCGCATCGGCCGGCGCGTTGCGCCTGCCGCGCGGGCCGCCAGCATTTCTCAGATGCAATATGTCGGGACAGGGAAAGCGCAGGCGGCTGATCTGCTTGGTGCGCTGGGCGACGCGGTGGACGCCCTCACTCGTGATTTCGGCAATTGGAAGACTTCATGGGGTGACGTCAATCGCTTCCAGCGCCTCGACGATTCGATCGTGGGCCACTTCGACGACACGAAACCCAGCATTCCCGTTCCATTCACGGCCAGCTCGTGGGGCTCGCTCGCCGCATTCGGCGCGCGCCCCTACCCCAACACCAAGAAGTGGTACGGCACCAGCGGGAACAGCTTCGTGGCGGTCGTGGAATTCGGTGACAGCGTGCGCGCGCGGGCGGTAACGGCGGGCGGAGAAAGCGGCGACCCACGCTCGCCCCACTTCAACGACGAAGCGGAGCGGTACGCGTCGGGTCACCTGCGGGATGTGTACTACTATCGCTCACAGCTCGCCGGGCATACCCAGCGCGAGTATCACCCTTAGGACCCCTTGGTCCGAATGAGGATGACGCCATTGGCGCCGCGAATGCCCCACATCGCCGTGCTGCCGGCATCTCGCAAGACTTCGACTGAGGCGATGTCGTACCGGTTGATCGCGGCGAGGTTCTGCGAGTTGCCGAGCGGAACGCCGTTCACGACGAAGAGCGGCTCGCCGTTTTCGGCGCCGCGAATGTGGATCACCGTGCGGCCGTCCGGCGCCTTCGAGAGCATCAGACCGGGCACGCGCGCCGCGAGCAGTTCTTCGATGCTCGCGCCGGGCGAGCGGGCGATGTCCTCGGCGCGAAGCTGTGATGGATCCGATGATGCGGCGGAACGATTATATGAGCAGCCTGCGATCGCACAGATCGCAAGCAGAGTGAATGCGGATTTCATGGGAACCCTCCTTTCCCATGCGTAGGGCAAGTTCCATACCCCGTTTAGCAGCGGCCTGCGTCATGCTGGTTTTCGCCCCGGCTACACCCGTCCGTGCACAGAATGAGGTCGTCTACCTCGACAAGCAAGGCGTCGTACGGTGGCGTGACAGTGATCGTGAAGTCGCGCTCTTCGGCGCGAATTACGTGCTCACGACGGCTTCCGATTATCGCGCGGCGGGATACGTGCACGCCGATCGCAAGCGCATGATCGACGAAGACATGGCGCAGTTTGCGCGCATGGGGTGGGATGGACTCCGGCTCACGTTCTGGGGCGACTGGGAGTCGTCGGACAGCGCCGGCAATCTGATCGCGAACGATCATCTCGACCTATTGGATTACCTGATCGCGCGCGCGAAAGAGCGCGGCATCTACATGCTGTTCAGCCCGATTCAGCTCTACGGCTCGAACTGGCCTGACGCGCTCGACGACACCACACCTCCAGGATTTGGGCGGCACTTCGGCAAAGGGCGCATGGGCACCGATCCGAACGCTCGAGCCGCCCAGGTGAATTATCTGCGGCAAATCCTGAATCATGTGAATCCCTACACGCATCTCGCGATGAAAGACGAGCCGTCGATCGTGTTCATCGAGCTCGTCAACGAGCCATGGCATCATCCAGAGGATCTCCAGGGCTCGATCAACTACATCAACGCGCTCACCGATGCGGTGCGAAGCACCGGCTGCAAGAAGCTGATTTTCTACAACGTGAGTCAGGACTTTCGGATCGGTGAAGCGATTCGGGGCTCGAAAGCGCAGGGCGTGACGTTCGGCTGGTATCCGACGGGACTCAACTCGGGTCACGAGCTCGAAGGCAATTATCTGCGCGGCGCCGATGTCTATCCGGATATGCTCCGTCCCGAGCTCGCTCGCCTGCCTCGCATCGTGTACGAGTTCGACAGCCCGGACCTGCGCACCGGCACGATGTATCCCGCGATGGCGCGGACATTCCGGGCGGTCGGAACGCAATTCGCCGCGATGTTCGCCTACGACATGCTCGCCACGGCCTCACGCAACCTGGGTTGGCAGACGCATTACTTGAACCTGGTCTACACGCCACGCAAGGCGATGAGCGCGATCATCGCCGCGGAAGCGATGCGCCGGTTGCCCCGATTGAAAGACTACGGGCCGTATCCGCAGAACACGCGGTTCGGGGACTTTCATATCTCGGCGGACAGTAACCTCGGCGAGCTGCTCGCGCGCGACGCTTTTCTGTATACGAGCTCGACGAGCGCGACGCCTCCCGATCTCGAGGCTCTGCAGCGCATCGCGGGCCATGGCTCGTCGCCGCTCGTGCATTACGAGGGGACTGGGATCTATTTTCTCGACAAGGTGAAGGCCGGCGTTTGGCGACTGGAGGTCTATCCCGACGCCGTGCCCATTCGCGATCCCTTTGAGCCGCCGAATGCTGAAAAGATCGTAACGCGAGCGATCAGTCGCACCTGGCCGATGACCGTCACACTGCCCGACCTCGGCGCGTCATTTTCCGTTCAACCGATCTCGAGCACAGCTCAACAAGTACGGGCTGCGAATGGCTCATTTGCGGTGAGACCCGGAGTCTACGTGCTCAGCGCGCGTGGGCCCGTGGATCTCGCAACGATGCCGGCCCGCGTTGGTCAACTTGCGTTCAACGAGTATCACGCCCCACCCGCCGACACAGTGGCGCTCTCCGTGCAGCCGTTGGCGGCGCAGCAATACCTGGCGGGAACGGATGCCGAGATTCGCGCGCGTATCGTCAGTACGGTCTTGCCCGATTCAGCGGAGCTCTTTGTCCGTAGCTCCCCGGGCGGCTCATATCAACACGTGTGGATGCGTCGTGTGGAGGGGTATGACTACGCGGCGACGATTCCGGCCGCGACGCTCCGCCCGGGTCCCCACCAATTTGCCGTCAGCGTCTCCCGTGGTGATTCGATCACCACATTTCCCGGCGGAGTGTCCGGCAAGCCAACGGACTGGAACTACAACAATCAGCTCACCTGGGGATTCGACGTGGTGACCGCGACAACCCCCTTGCGTTTATTTGATCCCGGAACCGACGCGGGGCGGCTCACATTTACGCGCATCGGCGATGCGGGGCGGCGCGGGCTGTTTCGGATCGTACCCTCGTCGTCGACCGGCCAGCCCGCCTTCCACCTGGAGCTGCCAGTGGACTCGAGCGGCTGGAGCCCGCCCGATTATACCGCGTCGCTCGTCGTCAAGTCACGCGCGCTTGCGCGTCGCGAGACGATCACTGCCGCGCGCGAGTTGCGCGTGCGCTTGCGTGGTCTCTCGGCACAGCAGACTGTGCACGTCACACTCATGGAAGACGACGGGACCAGCTGGACGGCCGCCCTCACCGCTGACAGCACCTGGCAGGAACAGACAGTGCCGCTCTCACGATTTGCGGTGGGTCGCGGCGTGCTGCTGCCCGAAGGATTTCCAGGCGAATGGAATTACTGGGTCGGACCTGCGGCGGGACGAGGAAGCAATGGCGACCATCTGCGGCTCGATCATCTGGAACGGATCCAGATCTCACTCAGGCCACATGAAGGCCGCGGCATAGAAATCGACTCGATCACGCTCGGCTTCTAGCCGACGCGGGGATCCTCTCCGGACTCTTCCGCCGACAGCGCACGCCGCCATCCCGCCCAACCACCCGAGGCGCGGTGGGCGAGCACCAACATCAGGATCCCGAACACAACCAACACCACGCCCCACCACAGATTCACGTTGATGCCCAGCGATTTCTGATAGATCGCGGGATCCGATACCACCCCATAGATCACGAGCATGACTCCCGTGATCGTGAAGAGCCCGCCGATCGGCCAGCGAATGTCGAGTCTCACCAGAAGATCACATTGAGAATGGTGGATGCGACCAGAATCCCGATCGCGAGCGTCACGGGCCGCTTGTACCAGGGCATCGCTTCCTCCTGGATCCGGGGCGTCAGCGAATAGACGAGCCCGCGCAGCTCGTCGTCCGTCTTAGTGCGCGTGGTGAACAGCGAGATCACGATGGTCGAGACGAAGCAGCTGGTCCACGCGAACAACGCGGTCCAGAAGTTCAGCGCCATTTCGCTCGGGTAAACGTGCAGCGTCGTGCCCAGGAATCCGCCGTGAATCCCGGGGCTCGCGCCGCGCGGCATCGTGAGTCCATAGTGCAGCGCCGCAACGAAGGTCCCGGTCAGCAGTCCGGAGAAGGCCGCATGTCCCGTCGTTCGTTTCCAGAACATGCCGAGCAGGAATGTCGCGAACAGTGGGCCATTCACGAACGAGAAGACGAGCTGCAGGATGTCGTTGATGTTGTTGAACCGCGTCGCGGCGTAGGCCGCCACGACACTCGCGAGGATCCCGAAGACGGTCGCGGCGTGCCCCATTCGCAGGTAATGCGCGTCGCTCTTGCCCGGCCGGAGAAACGTCTGATAGATGTCGTACGTCCAGACCGTGTTGAATGCCGTGACGTTCCCCGCCATGCCCGACATGAACGACGCCATCAGCGCGGTCAGCCCCAGCCCCAGCAGGCCCGTGGGCAGGTAATGCGCGAGCAACATGGGAATCGCCAGGTTGTAATTCGGCTGACCGTCAGAGCCGATCGGGAGGAATCCACCGCGCGTGGCATGCATACCGATCGCCAGCATCCCCGGCAGAATGACGAGCGCCGGCATGAACATCTTGGGCACCGCGGCGATCAGTGGTGTGCGCCGCGCGGCCGTCATCGATCCGGCCGCCATGGCGCGTTGCACCACGAGGAAGTCGGTGCACCAGTAGCCGAACGACATCGCGAATCCCAGCCCCATGACGAGGCCGAACCACTCTATCCCCATGGGATTATGCGTCGGCGAATCCATGTACTTCCACGAATGCGACCAGGCGCCGGGCTGGAAGCCCGCATTCGTCGCGACGACCGACAGCTTCGCGGTCAGCCCGCTCCACCCGCCGACATCCTTGAGCCCGAGCAACACGAGCGGCAAGAAGCCGAGCACGATCAGAAAGAACTGGAGCACTTCGTTGTAGATCGCGGACGTGAGGCCGCCGAGGAAGATGTATATGAGAACGATGACGCCCGTCAGGATGATGCTGGCGTGGAAGCTCCAGCCCAGCACGAGCTCCAGCAATTTCGCCAACGCATACATCGAGATGCCCGACGAAAACACGGTCATGATCGCGAAGGTGATCGCGTTCAGCCCTCGCGTCTTCTCATCGAAGCGCAGCTTCAGGTATTCCGGGACCGAGCGCGCGCGCGAGCCGTAATAGAACGGCATCATGAACAGGCCGACGAATACCATCGCGGGCATCGCGCCGACCCAGTAGAAGTGGCTCGTCATGATGCCGTACTTGGCACCCGACGCGCCCATGCCGATCACTTCCTGCGCGCCGAGGTTGGCGGAGATAAACGCGAGGCCGGCGATCCACGCGGGAATCGACCGGCCTGACAGAAAGAAGTCTTCGCTGCTTCTGATGACTCGCCGAAGCGCCCAGCCGATGCCGAGCACGAAGGCGAAATAGATGATCAGGATCGCATAGTCGATCCCGCCGAGGCTAATCTGTCGCAGTTAGTGCGATCCCTTCGTGCGGATCAGGATCACCCCGTGCGCGCCGCGGACACCATAGATCGCCGTCTCACCCGGGTTTTTGAGTGCTTGAATGAACTCGATGTCCTGCGGGTCGAGCCAGCTCAGTGTCCCGTCGGTTTCGACCGGCGTCCCGTCAATCACGAACAGCGGCGCCTGGTTTCCGATGAGGGACGTCGGCGTCTGTAGCCGCACGATGATACCACCGCCCCGCGCCGGCATCACATCCACCCCGGCGATCCTTCCGGCGAGCATCTGATCGAGTGATGTCGCCTGGTTGCGCGCCACGTCACCGCGGATCGACGAAGCCGGGAGCGGCGCACGGACAGCAACGGTCTGGCTTTGCTGGTGTGTGGCGGGAGCGCAAGCGATAAGACTGCTGGCCACCAATGGGAGATACTGCTTCATGGGGCCTCCTTTTGTTGCCCCCAATATGCCGAATTGAAACGCCGTCCGCGACACGGGGGACTATGGACGTTGCGTCAACTCGTAAATGTAAGCGGTGCGCGGCGCCAGCGTGGGGAGCGCTCGACCCGGAAAGGCAAGCGTGGCGGCCTGTTTACCCAGATTCGCCACGACGAGGAGGTGACCCCGCGTGTACGCAATCACCGACTCATTGCCCGTTTCCACGGGCTCGAGCGGCGCATCCCTCAGCGCTGGGTCCTGGGCTCGGCGCCGGATCAACGACCGATACAGCGCGAGCAGTGAGCCTTTGTGTTCCTCGGCCGCCACATTCGCCGTGAGTGTATCCGCCTGCAGTATCTCCCAGGCCTTTCCAGTCGTAAATCCGCGCGACGTCGCGGTCCACTGCATCGGCGTGCGCAGCCGTTCATCCGGCTTGTCGCCCGTCATGCCGATCTCTTCTCCGTAGTAGATAAAAGGCACACCCGGCAGAGTCATGAGAATCGTGACCGCGAGCTTCGCGCCTAACGTGTCGTTGCCCAGCGCGGTCATGGTCCGCGTCTGGTCGTGATTGCGCTGGAACGGCGCGAAGCGATACGCCGGCACCGCGCGCTGAAACTGCTCGACGGTTGCGATCAGTCCGCCGGCCTTCCCTGTCTTCACCGCGTCGATGAGCGCTTCCGAAATCGGGAACGCGAAGTACGCGTCGAGCTGATCGGGATAGTACGTGAGAATGACGTCGGGATTGTCCCACACTTCGCCGATCGTGTACGACTGCGGCGCGATGGTGCGGACGTACTGGCCGAAGTCGCGCAGCACGGCATGGGTCCCGGGTGTATTCGAGACCTCGTTCCCGGCTTCCACCAGGTGCCGCACGGCGTCGAGCCGGAATCCGTCCACGTGCATCGAGTCGAGCCAGAACCGCGCGACGCGCTTCATCTCGTCCAGAACGGCAGGGTTTTCATAGTTGAGATCGGGCATGCCGCTCCAGAACAGCCCGAAGTAGTACTCGCTTCTGACCGGCGATTTGTGCCAGTTGTTTGCAGGGGTGGTAGACCAGCGATACCAATTCCGGTGCGGCGC
>Ga0075424_100002800_pt1 | contig 16114 bp, 16 predicted proteins | sample SoiMethybrSBSTD3_FD_75301 | JGI IMG/M metagenome (GOLD analysis project Ga0075424, IMG submission 75301) | Bulk soil microbial communities from a Populus tree surrounding site in Tennessee, USA - Soil MetaG P. TD hybrid SBSTD3 | ecosystem: Environmental > Terrestrial > Soil > Tree plantation...
CCATGCCCTTCCCCCGGCGTAGCGCGAGCACGGCGGACCTGACCTCGGCCAGCGGTGCCCGGCCGCCCTCGCGGATGCCGCCCTCGCCGATGCCGCCCTCGCGGACGCCGAGCGCGCGCGCCAGTTCGCCGTAGCGCACCGGCGCGGACAGCGCCGAGCGCTCGAGCCGGAAGGTCACCGCGAGGACCACGAAGCGGCCGGTCACCGCGCGGGGCCCGGCGCCGCTCCCCGGCTGCAGCGATCGCTTGAAGGCACTGGTCCGGTAGCCGAAACCGCATTCGGCGGCGGGCAGGTCCACCACCTCGTGGCGGTTCCGGTCGTAAGCGCGGACCGTTACCAGCGTTTCTGCGACCTCCTGGCCGTACGCGCCCACGTTCTGGATCGGCGTGGCGCCGGTCAGCCCGGGGATCCCGGCCAGGCACTCCAGGCCGGCCAGGCCGTCCGCCACGGCCCCGGCGACGACCGAGTCCCAGTCCTCCCCGGCAGCCACGGTCAGCAGGACCGACCCGCCGTCCGGCTCGTGACGGATGCCCCGTGTGGCGACGCGGATGACGGTGCCGGGAAAGCCCGCATCGGCGATCACCAGGTTGCTGCCGCCGCCGAGGACGAGCAACGGCTCGCCCCGCTCATCGGCGGACCGGACCTGTGCGATAAGTTCCGCGTCGCCGGGGGCCTCGGCGAACCATCGCGCCGGGCCGCCGAGGCGCAGCGTGGTGTACCCGGCGAGCGGAACCTGGGGTTCAGGTGGCACGCTGCGCCATCGCGGTCAGGGCAGGCGCACGACCGCGCGGGCCCGGGTCAGTACCTTGGCATCGCCCGACCGCGCGGTCAGCGCCACCGCCACCTGGTTGCCGTCAAGCTTCTCCTCGACCGTGCCGCTGACCTCGATGGCCGCGCCGGTGTCGTCGTCGGGGACGACCACCATGGCGGAGAACCTGACGCTGAAGTCCACCACTGCCCCGGCGTCACCGGCCCAGTCGGTCACGTACCGGCCTGCCTGCGCCATGGTGAACATGCCGTGGGCGATGACGTTCGGCAGGCCGACCGAGCGGGCGATCCGGTCGTTCCAGTGGATGTAGTTGAAGTCGCCGGAAGCGCCGCAGTACTTGACCAGGCTCAGCCGGGTGGCCGGGTAGGAGACGGGCGGAAGCTGCGCGCCGACGGTCACGTCCGCGAACTTGGTCATTCGCTCCCCCGCTCCACAAGCGTGCCGAAGCCGGTGCAAATGTGCTCACCGTCCACGGTCTTGATCTCGGTCTCGGTGGTCAGCATGGTCATGCTGCCCACCTCGCGGATGCCGGAGATGGTGGACTGCGCGACCACCACGTCACCGGCGTGCAGCGGCCGGGAGTAGGTGAACCGCTGCTCCCCGTGGACGACCATGGCGTAGTTGATGCCGAGGCCCGGGTCGCCGATCGCGGCCCGGCTGGCGGCCATGGTGATCACGATCGGGAACGTGGGCGGGGCGATCACGTCGGGGTAGCCCGCCGCCTTCGCGGCGGCGGCATCGGTGTAGAGGGGATTGGGATCCCCGATCGCCTCGGCGAAGTCCGCGATCTTGACCCGGCTTACCTCGTATGGCTCGGTAGCCGGGAATGTGCGGCCGAGGTAGTCCGTGTTGACGGCCACCGCGGCTAGCGCGTCTCGCGATGCGGGCGGTGGCAGCGGCAGTTCGGGCAGTACTTCATCAGCTCGAGGCGGTCCGGGTCGTTCCGCCGGTTCTTGCGGGTGATGTAGTTGCGGTGCTTGCACTCCTGGCAGGCCAGGGTGATCTTGGGCCTCACATCGGTGGCAGCCACGAGGGAGTGCCTTTCTGTTTCGACGGTCCCCCGGCCCATGGTCGGATCGGGGGTTCCAGGGGGTCACCCCCCTGGGCCAACACTGCGCGCGGGCGCAGCCGCGAAGCGGCAAGCGCACTCGTCCGCATCGGCGTAGCGGAGGCCGGACTTGAACCGGCGACACAGCGATTATGAGCCGCTTGCTCTGCCTGACTGAGCTACTCCGCCTCTGACCGGCCGTCACCGCGCCGCCTTGGGACGGCACGGGAGCACCGGGAGCGCAACTAGCTTACCGGGAACCACCGTTGGCTGCCTCCTGGCCGGTGCCCCCGCCCGCGCCCGGGACCACGGTTTGACACGCAGCCGTTTGGCTGCCTATGCTCATTCGGGCAGCCAAACGGCTGCATATACCAGGTCATGCGGGGTGACTCCTTGGACGAGGTGTTCAAGGCACTGGCCGATCCCGGGCGGCGCAGGCTGCTGGACAGCCTGAACGCGCGCAATGGGCAGACGCTCCGCGAGTTGACCGAGTGCCTCGACATGGCCAGGCAGTCGGTCAGCAAGCACCTGGCAGTCCTGGAAGAGGCCAACCTCGTGACGACGGTCCGCCGGGGCCGGGAAAAGTACCACTACCTGAACCCCGCGCCCATCGGCGAAATCGCCCAGCGCTGGATCAGCCAGTACCACCAGCAGCGGGTGGAAGCCCTGTCAGACCTGAAGAAAGCCCTGGAGGACGCTCCGATGGACAAGCCCGAGTTCGTCTATACGACCTATATCCGCACCACTCCCAGGCAACTGTGGCAGGCCCTGACCGACCCGGCCTTCACCACGCGCTACTGGGAGGGCATCACGCTGGAGTCGGACTGGAAGCCCGGCTCCACCTTCGCCATGAAGCTCGGGAACGGGGTGACGGTCGCAGACCCCGCCCAGGTGGTCCTGGAATCTGACCCGTACCGGCGGCTGTCGTACACCTGGCACACGTTCACGCCCGAATGGGCCGCCACCTATGACATACCCGACGACTACCTGGCGAAGATCTCCAGCGAGCCCCGGTCCAAGGTGACCTTTGACCTGGAGGACCAGGGCGCGGTGGTCAAGCTGACCGTGCTGCACGACGGCTTCGACGCTGACAGCGCGGTACTGCCCGGCATCAGCGAAGGCTGGCCGCGCATCATGGCCGACCTCAAGAGCCTGCTGGAGACCGGCGACCTGCAGCCTGCTGCCCGGTGAGGTCCGGCTTGCGCGCCTGGTACAGCAGCAGGCCCGCGGCCACGGCCAGATTGAGCGAATCCGCGGTGCCGGTCATCGGGATCCGCACCTGGGCGTCACCTGCGGCCAGCACGTCGTCCGGCAGCCCGGCTCCCTCCGCGCCGAGCAGCAGCGCGAGCGGCCGCGGATAGCCAGCCTCCCAGAAGCTGCGCTCGGCCCTGGCCGACGTGGTGATCACCGAGACCCCCGCGCCAGCCGCCCAGGCGAAGAACTCCGCCGGGTCCGCCGCGCGGGCCACCGGGACCGCGAACAGCGCGCCCATCGACGCCTTGACCGCCGCCGGGTCGAACGGGTCGGCGGCCGGGCCGACAAGCGCCACCCCCGCCGCCCCGGTCGCGTCGGCCGTCCGGATGATCGTGCCGAGGTTGCCCGGGTTCCCGACCTCGTGCAACGCGACGAACACCGCGTCCGGGGTCACCGGGAGGCTGGCCAGCCCCGGAACCCGTGCGCGGACGATCGCGGCCAGCCCGGACGGCCCGTCCCGCGCCGAGAGCCGGGCGAACAGTTCCCCGGTCACCCGGGCCACCCTGGTCCCGGCCGCCTCCCGCCCCGCAACCAGCTCCGCGGTCCGGGATCCGAGCAGGGCCGGGGCCACCACCAGGACCTCCACGTCGGCACCGGCTTCGACCGCCTGCCAGACCGGCTGGATCCCTTCCACCACGAACGCGCCTTCGCGCCGCCGGTGCTTCCGGTCGCTGAGCAGGCGCATCCGCTTGATCACAGGATTCGCCGCGCTGGAAATCAGGTCGGCCACGAGGGCACATCCCGGGTGATCTTCAGGTGCTCCGAACGCTCGCTGGCCGCCAGCGCCCGCGCCACACCGGGCGGAATCCGGACGGCGACGGCGCCCGGCCCCTCGATGACCGCTGCCAGCATGGTGCAATGCTCTCACCGGCCGGACCAGAAGGAGGCGCCAGTGACAGCCGCCGGCTTCGTCGGGCTGGGCACGATGGGCTCCGCACCCAGCGCTCGCCTCCGTGCGCGCGGTGCTGCCCGGATCGGCGCGAAGCTGGCGGCCGTGCTGATAACCGATGGCATCCCGGGCTGACCGCCGGTGGTGACGGCGATCTCGGCGCACCGGGGCGGCAGCGAGCACGGACCCGAAGGCACGTACGAGGCGTACCGGAGCGCGCTGGAAACCGGTGCCGAGTACGTCGAGTTCGACATCCGGCGGACTGCGGACGGGACGCTGGTGTCCTGCCACCCGGCGCGGGTGTCCCGCTGCGCCGTCACCGCGGTGAGCTACGACCGGCTCTGCCGTCTGGCGGGCTACCGGGTGCCACGGATGACCGAGGTGCTGCCCTTGCTGGCCGGGCGGGCAGCGGCCCACCTGGACCTCAAGCAGGCGGACTGCGCCGAGGAGGTCGTCGAACTGGGCGCCGGGATTCTGGGGCCGGCCCGCCTGCTGGTCACCACTGGGGACGGCTCGCTGGCGACCGCGCTTGGGCGCCGCTTCCCCGCCGTGTCGATCGGGGTCACGATCGGCGGCGACCTGGCTCAGGCGGCCGGGTTCGCGGCACGCAGGCTGCGCACGCCCGGGCTGTCCCGGCTCGCGCCGGTGCTGGCCGCCGGAAGCGGCTGGGCGGTGGTGCACCGCCGGCTGGCCCGGACCGGGGTACTGGCCGAGTGCCACAGGAGAGGGCTCAAGACCGCCGTGTGGACGGTGAACGCCGACCGGGAAATGGCGCACTGGCTGGCCTGTTCCCACGTGGACGTGCTGATTACCGACCGTCCTGGTCATGCGATGGCGCTGCGTGCCCGGACTGGGGCCGGCGGCCCGGCCGGTTTCGGGACGTAACGCGAGCGCGGACGGCCCTGGCAGCACACGGGCGGGAGCCGTCGCGGGCCCGTGCATGTGCGCCGGACGCGGCCTGCATTTTGTCGCGAGATTGCCCCGGTCCCGGGGCCTCGCGCGCGCCCGCAGCAGCCGGTACCCCGCGCTCCGCTCCTGCATGCGCCGTCATAGCTCCCACGGGCACCATTTCCGGCGCGTCCGCCATGACCGCCGCGGCCGTTGCGGGGCTGCTCCGGCGTATGGCACCAGCCAGAGCACGGTAGGCGGGCCCGGCCGCGCGCTGCACCCAGAGGGCCAGGGCGAGCACCGCGGCGGCGGCGATCCCGTCTAGCCAGAAGTGGTTGGCCGTCACCACCACCGCTAGCGTGGTCAGCACCGGGTAGGCCAGCGCGAGCCAGCGCCACCGGCTGCGCGCCGTGGCCACCACCACCAGGGCCACCAGCAGCGCCCAGCCGATGTGGATGGACGGCATTGCCGAAAGCTGATCCGCGTCGATCCCGCCGTGCGCCCCGTAGACCGACTGCCCGTAGATCAGCCCGGTGTCGGTCATCCCGGTCAGTGGCAGCAGCCGGGGCGGCGCCACGGGTATGAACTGCACCAACAGGGACACGGCGGTGAACACCAGCACCAGAGTGCGCACCCGCCAGTAATCGCCCCGGTGCCTGACGAACAACCAGACCAGGCAACCGATCAGCACCGGGAAGTGCAGGACCGCGTAGTACCAGTTGAGCGCCTGCACCAGCAGCGGATGCGGCAGGAACACCTGCTGCAGCGCTTGCTCGCTGGGCAGGCCGACGTCCCGCTCGGCGTGCCAGATCCAGGCGGCCCGGTGCATCGCCTCAGCCAGGGACACCTCGGACTTGCTCCCGGCGTATGTCCAGAGCGCGAAGAGGCCGAGCAGCATGCCCGCCTCGCGGGCGAACATGGCGATCAGGGTGAGCCGCGGCGATCCCGAGCGCCGCCGGGCAAGCGCCGCTGCCGCTGCCACCGCCAGTACCAGCCCCGTGGCGATAGCCGCTTCCAACCAGGTGAACTTGACGCTCAGCATCGCTCCCCGCCCCGACGGATCCGCAACCGCAACGTCATCAGACCGAAATGCTAGGTTCCCGAGAAGTTCGTGGTCTATCTCTTTATTCAGGCTAAGTTCTGCGCCCCCGCCCCCTATTCCGCGGCTCGGGCCACTTTTGTCCTGGCGGCACCGATGACGTGGGTGCTGGTCCGAAGTAACGCCGGGCCGACCGGCCACGGCCCGCCACCCAGCCGGGCGCCCTAACAAGGGCACGCCAGCCCGCGTGCACAGCGGGCGGGGGTCAGGCCTGCCAGGGGATGACGGCCGCTTCGCCGGCCAACAGCTGGCGGCGGGCGGCCTGCTCATCGCTGATCACGTGCATGACCGCGTTGATCAGGGCCAGATGGGTGAAGGCCTGGGGGAAGTTGCCCAGGTGCCGACCGGACCGGGTGTCGATCTCCTCCGCATAGAGCAACAGCGGGCTGGCGTAGGACAGCACCTTCTCGCACAGGTCACGGGCCCGGCGCTGCTCGCCGATCTCGGCCAGGGCGGAGACGAGCCAGAACGTGCAGATGGTGAAGGCGCCCTCTTCACCGGCCAGCCCGTCGTCGGTCTCGTCCACCCGGTAGCGCAGCACCAGCCCGTCACGAGTCAACTCGTCCGCGATGGCCAGCACCGTCGCCCGGATTCGCGGGTCGTCCGGCGGGAGGAACCGGAGCAACGGCATCAGCAACAGGGACGCGTCCAACGCCGTCGTGCCGTAATGCTGGCAAAACACACCACGGTCATCGAGGGCGTTGGCGCAGATGTCGGCGTGGATCTCGTTGGCCGCCTTCCGCCACATCCTCGCCACGTCGTAATCGTCACGGAGCTTGGCCAGCCGCGCGCCACGGTCGGCGGCGACCCAGCACATCACCTTCGAGGATGTGAAGTGCTGCGGCTCCCCGCGGATCTCCCAGATGCCGCTATCCGGCTCCCGCCAGTTCTCCAGGGCATGCTCCACCTGCTGCTTCACGACCTGCCAGATCCGCTCGTCCAGCCGGTCCCGTGACTTGGTGTGCAGGTAGACCGATTCGAGCACGGTGCCCCATACGTCATTTTGCCGTTGCTGGTAGGCGGCGTTGCCGATCCGCACCGGGCGCGCATCCTGATAGCCCTGCAGGTGGTCGAGGATCCGCTCGGTGAGGTCAGCGGTGCCGTCGATGCCATAGACGATCTGGAGGTTGCCGCCGTCCCGTTCGGCCAGGTCGGCGATGAATGCGAAGTAGTCGTTGGCTTCCCAGTCGAAGCCGAGGGTGTACAGGCCCCAGAGCGCGAACGTGGCATCGCGGATCCAGCTGTAGCGGTAGTCCCAGTTCCGCTCCCCGCGCGGGGTCTCGGGCAGCGACGTCGTGGCGGCCGCCGCGATGGCACCGGTCGGGGCGAACGACAGGCCCTTGAGCGTCAGAGCGCTTCTGGTCAGGTGGCTACGCCAGCGGTGGTCGGGGAAGTTGCCGCGGGCCAGCCAGTGCTGCCAATGGTGCGCCGTCCACGTCAGGCGTTTGTCGGCGTCCTTGTAGTTTTTCGGCGGCGGCCTACTGCCCCAGGACAGCGCGCAGAACCGGGTGTCCCCTTCCCGCAGCAGCGTCCGCCCGCGCGCCGCCGTCCCCTCGATGCCGAACCGGATGTCGGAGGTGAGGGTTACCTGCATCGTGTCCTCAGCGGTGGCAACCGCCTGGTAGTAGTCCGCGTTGGGACGGCTCCAGTGAGCCCGCTGCATTCCGTAGCCGAACACGGGCTCGCAGTCCAGCGCCAACTGCACGGAACCCTGTACGCACCGCACCGTGCGGAGCAGGATGTGCTCGGAGTCGTAGTCGGTCGGCGGCCTGATGTGCTTGGTGTGTCCCGGGTGCTCGTGCCGCCAGGGCCCCATCACCAGGCAGTCGCGCACGACGATCCAGCCCTCGCCGCAGTCCCAGCTCGTCTCCAGCACCATCGTCCCGGGCAGGTACCGCCGGTCGGCCGGCACCTCGACATCCTCCGGGCCGAACCGGAACGAGCCCGCGCTCCGGTCCAGGATGGCACCGAACAGGCTGGGGCAGTCCATCCTGGGCAGGCACATCCATTCGATGGCCCCGCTGGGCGCGACCAGCGCAGTCACCTCGCAGTCGGACAGGAAGCCGTAGTCCGCGATCGGCGGGTAGGCCGAGAACTCCCCGGTTCTGCTGATCAGCCCCAGGTCAGGCAGCTCAGGCTCGGGCAACTCCGGCTCGGGCAACTCCGGCTCGCGCACCGCCCGCTCGTCATCCGCGCTCCCTGTGTTTGCTGCAGGCATGTCAGGTAGCTACCCGTCCACGCACCCTTGGTCACTTCCCGCGGTATGCCCGGTAGTCGAGGGCGGTGTAGGCCCAGGCCAGCCAGACCATCGCGAGGAGCAAGGCGGCCTGCAGCGCCCCGGCGAAGCTCCGGTGGTCCGGCAGGTAATGCGAAAGCTGGGTCGCCGCGAACACGTAGACCAGGTCGAAGAACAGTTCCACGCTGGTGACGCGGGCGGTGCGCTCCCGCGCGCGCAGCAGGCCGACTCAGGTCACTGTCTCAGGTGCTCGAGCATGACCTCATGATGGCGCAGCACCGCCGCCTGCGCCGCGCTGGCGTCCCCGGCCGCGACCGCGTCGAAGATCCCCTGATGAATTTCCAGCAAAACGGACACGCCCCGGCCCGCCAGCCACCCCGGCTCGGTCTCCGTGCTGACCCAAAGCTCGTGTTCCTGCCTGAGCACAGCCGTATGCACGCCCTCGTACAGGGCGGTCAGGTACGCGTTGCCTGCGCCCCGGACGACGTTCGCGTGGAACACGGTGTCGGCGGCGATCCACGCCGCCGCGCTGCCGGTGGCACCGGCCAGCCGCTCGAGGCTGCCCTGCAGGTCCGCGGCCCCGCCCCGCTGCGCGGCGTGCACCGCGCCCAGCGTTTCCAGCCACAGCCGCAGTTCGGCAAGATCGCCGAGTGGCCCCTCGTCCAGGTCGAGCATGAGGCTGACCGACGCGGCGACCATGGCCTGCGGCCGGCGGAGCACGTAGGCACCCGAGCCTTGGCGGATCTCGACCAGGCCCATCAGCGACAGCATCCGCAGCGCCTGGCTCACCATGGGCCGGCTGACACCGAACAACTCGGCCAGGTCGCGCTCGGGGGGCAATCGGTCGCCCTCGGCCAGGCGCTCGCTAGTAATCAGGCCCCGGATCTGGTCGGCCACCTGCTCCGAGACCCGCCGGGGGGAGACCGGCTGGATTCCGGCCAGGCCGGCCGCTGGACGGCGATCCATGTCCCCCATTTCCCAGCCCGCCCGGGCTCAGGGCAGAATTGGTATAGCCACTTTACCAACGGAGGCCACGATCCCCAGTGCGACCGAGTTGCGCCGGCTGGCCACGGCCATCCGGTTGCGCGCCGTGGCGATGGTGGCGCCGCACGGTCTTGGCTACCTGGGGCAGGCCCTGTCGGCCGCCGAGCAGTACGCCGCCGTCTACGGCGCGGCGTACCGGCCAGGGACCGACCGGGTGGTCTGCTCGCCGGGCCACTACGTCATCGCGGCCTACGCCGCGGCCGCCGAAACCGGCCTGATCGACGACGCGGCCCTGGCCAGCTACGGGCAGAACGGATCCGCGCTGGAGGCGATCGGTACCGAGCGCAGTCCGGTCCCGGAGTACACCTGCGGCTCGCTGGGGCAGGGGCTGTCCGCGGCGGCGGGTTTCGCGCTGGGCGACCGCCTGGCGGGCCGGGATGGCACGCGCACGTTCGCGTTCCTGTCCGACGGCGAACTCCAGGAGGGCCAGGTCTGGGAGGCGGCGATGTTCGCCGGGCATCACCGGCTGGCCCGGCTCACCGTCCTGCTCGACGCGAACAACTCGCAGGTGGACGGCCCGGTAGACAGCGTCACCACGATCGAGCCGGTGGCCGCGAAGTGGCAGGCGTTCGGCTGGGACGCGGCCGACCTGGACGGGCACGACGCCGCGGCGATCGCGGCCGCGCTCGCCGGGCCGGCCGACCATCCCCGGGTGCTGATCTGCCGCACCTCGACCAGGCATGGGCTGGCCAGCCTGCCGGCCGACGCGGACGGGCACTTCATCAAGCTGCCGCCAGACCTCGCCGCCATGGCGGCCGCCGAGTTGAGCATCCGCCTCGCCGCGGAGGCGGCCGGCGATGGTTAACACCCCGCCGTACCGCACGGTGATCAAGCCCTACGGCCGGGCCCTGGTGGAACTGGCCCGCCGGCGCCCGGAGGTCGTGTGCCTGTCCGGGGACCTGACCCGGCAGTGTGAGGTCGATCTGTTCCAGGCCGAGTTCGGCGACCGGTTCATCCACGCGGGCATGGCCGAGGCCAACATGATCGGCGTGGCCGGTGCCCTGGCCCGGCAGGGTTTCATGCCGTTCGTGCACTCGTTCGGCGTGTTCATCACGCGCCGGTCGCTGGACCAGATCGTCAACGCCGTGGCGTACCCGCGGCTACCGGTGCGGCTCGTCGGCTTCATGCCCGGTGTCTCCAGCCCTGGCGGGCCCAGCCACCAGGCGATCGAGGATGTCGCCCTGATGCGCGCGATCCCGGGCATGACGGTCATCGATGTCGCGGACGCGACCGAGACGGCTCAGGTGGTTGCCGCGATGGCCGACGTTCCCGGCCCGGTGTACCTGCGGCTCAAACGCGGCGAGATCCCGGTGATCTTCCCCGCGGATCACCGTTTGTCGCTGGACCGGGCCCAGGTGCTGGAGTGGCGCGGCGAGGCGACCGGCGGGGGCGCGCCGACGACCGGGGGGGCGGGCACCGAGGGCGGCGGGGTTACCTCGGGCGGCGCGCACACCTCTGGCGGCGGGGTGACCCGCGGCGGCGCACAGATCGCCGGGGCGGCCGTCACCGGGGGCGGCGGGCACAGCGCGGGCGGCGCGGTCACCGGGGGCGGGGCGGAGACCTCCGGCCGGGCCGACACCAACGGCGGCGGGGTCAGCGCCGGGGGCGGCGTGAGCCGAGGCGGAGCCGGGATCCGTGGCGAGGCGTGGACTTCTGTCGCGTCCTGCGACGTGGCATTGCTTGTCAGCGGCATGATGATCGCCCCTGCACTTGCTGCGGCCCGGGTTCTGCGGGCGGCCGGTGCCGTCACCGTCGTAGTCAATATTCCCGTCATCAAGCCGTTGGACACCGCCACGGTCCTGTCTGTTGCCAGATCGGCCGGGGTAGTCGTGACCGCCGAGAACCACTCGGTCATCGGCGGCCTGGGCTCCGCCGTCGCGGAAACCCTGGCGGAGGCCGGCCTGGGCCGCCCCCTGCGCCGCGTCGGCCTGGCCGACACCTTCGCCGAAGGCGCCCGCGATGCCCCGTATCTGTTCGCCAAGTACGGCCTGTCGACCCAGCACATCGTGGACACGGCCTGGCAGGCGCTCCATTGCCCGGGACCTGCCCCGAGCGTGCCCGCCCTGCCAGCCGAGGCTGGCGAATACGTACCGGTGTAGCCGTTATAAGGAGCCGACATGGTTCAGAATTACGATGCCACGGCGCGGTCGATCGCGTCCCCTGGGGCGACGCTGGGGACGGACTGGGAGCAGCGGGTTGATTTTGCCCGGCTGCGGGCCGACCGCACGGGGAAAGTCCGCGACGCGCTAGCTAGTTCTGAACTCGGATCCCTGATCTTGTTCGATATGAACAATATCCGGTACGTCACCGCTACTCATATCGGGAACTGGGCCCGGGATAAGCTGTTCCGTTGCTGCCTGGTGATGCGGGGACAGGAGCCGATCCTGTGGGATATCGGGTCGGCGGCCAGAACGCACCAGATGTTCGCGCCATGGAATGACCGGCAGAACTGGCGGGCCGGGATTTCTAGCTGGCGCGGCTCCATTCCGGAGGAGGTGGGGGTCGAGCGCGGCAATGCCCGCCGGCTGGCCGGTATCCTGCACGATCACGGCCTGGACACCGAGCCGGTCGGGGTGGACGTGGTGGAGCTTCCGGTCCTGCGCGCGCTGGAGGCGGAGGGCCTGAATATCACCGACGGGCACGGTTTCATGCAGGATATCCGGGCCATCAAGACCGCCGATGAGATCGCGCTGCTGGACCATTCCGCCGCCCTCGTGGACGGCGCCTACGACGAGCTTTACCGGTACCTGCGCGCGGGGATCAGGGAGAACGCCTGCGTCGCGCTGGTGACCCGGTACCTGTACGAGAACGGCTCGGAAGAGGTGGAGGCGGTCAATTCGATTTCCGGCGAGCGGTGCAGTCCGCACCCCCACGTGTTCTCCGATCGGCTGATCCGGCCCGGGGACACCGCCTATTTCGACATTATCCACTCGTTCAACGGCTACCGGACCTGCTATTACCGGACGCTCAACGTCGGCAGCGCGGACCGGCGGCAGCGTGCGGCGTACCGACGGGCCCGCGAGTTCATGGACAACGCGATCGCCGAGATCCGCCCCGGGTCGACCTCCGCCGACGTGGTGCGGCACTTTCCCGCGGCCACGGAGTTCGGCTTCGCCGACGAGGAAGAGGCGTTCGGCCTGCAGTACTGCCACGGGCTTGGCCTGTCGAACTGGGAACGCCCGCTGATGAGCCGGTACCACTCGTTCGAGCATCCGGTCGAGTTGAAAGAGGGCATGGTGTTCGCGATCGAGACGTACTGGCCGACCCCGGACGGGTCGTCGGCGGCCCGGATCGAGGAGGAGGTGGTGGTCACGCCGGGTGGCTGCGAACTGCTGACCAGGTTCCCGGCCGACCAGTTGTACGTGGCCGGCACCAGGCTGTTCACCTATGACCCAGGCGGGACGTAGACGGCGCCGTGCTCGACCGCCTGGTAGATGTCCATGCCCACCGGGCGGCGCCGTTCCTCGGCCAGCTGGCCGAGCAGGCCCGCCGCCCGGGCCAGCAGCGCGAACCCGCGCAACAGGTCGGCGGGCAGGCCGAGGTCGGCCAGGGCGGCGCCGCAGGTGCCCGCCCCGTTCAGCGGGAGGGTGCGCCCGAGGACCTGCGGGTGGACCCGGCCGATCGCCTCGAACAGGCGCAGGTGCGGCCCGCGGGTGCCCTCTTCCTCGGCGATGCTGATCAGCGCCGGGGTGCGCGGGTCGGTGACCTTGTGGATCGGGTGCCCCAGGCCGGGGACGAAGCGGCCCTGCTCGCGGGCCTGCCGCACCGCGGCCAGCGCGAGGGCGTCGAAGGCCGCATCGTCGCCCGGCGGTTCGGCCGCCCCGGCGAGGGCGTCGGCCAGGAACCGGCCGGTGTCCTCGGTGACGCCGAGGAACCGCGAACCGCCGCCGAGCAGTCCCGCGGCCAGCGCCCCCTGGACCGAGTCGGGCGCGCTGAGGTAGGTGAGCCGGGCGGCGATGGCCGTCGGGGTGAAACCGTGGTCGGCGAGCGCGACCAGCACGGCCTCGAACACCCGGACCTGGGCGGGCGCCGGGCGCTGCTGGGTCACCAGCCATAGCGCCAGCTCCCCGAAGCCGACCTTGCCCATCAGATCGGTGGCGAGGTCCTGCCCGAGCAGGGTGATGCTGTCCGCGTCCGAGGTGCCCAGCGACGTGGGGAAACGGGGCGGTTCGGTCATGGGCTCGTCCTCTCTCCACGGTCCCACGGCGGCGGCCCGGGCGGGGCGGCGAGCCAGGCGCGGATCTGGTCGCCATGCTCGTCGAGGGCCGGCGGGGGCAGTGGGTAGCTCGGCGGCGTCGCGGAGAAGTCAACTGGGTGCCGGATGGTGGGCGTACCGCCCGCGGTCGCGACCGGCCGCAGGCCGATGCTGCGGGCGAACTCGACCCCGGCGTCCACCGTGTTGATCGGGCCGCAGGGCACGCCAGCGGCGATCAGCAGGTCGAACCATTCCGCCGACGGCCGGGCCGCCAGCCGCTCGACCAGCAGCGGCCGCAGTTCCGCCCGGTGGGCGGTGCGGCCGCCGGTCGTGGCGAACCGCGGGTCCCCGGCTAGCTGCGGTGCTCCGATCACCTCGCACAGCCGGCGGAACTGCCGGTCGTTGCCCGCGGTCACTATGAGTTCGCCGTCCGCGGTGGGCAGCGGTTCATACGGCGTCAGGCTGGGATGTGAGTTGCCCATCCGGAACGGGACCACTCCCCCGGCGACGTAGGCGGTGGTCTGGTTCACCATCCCGGACAGCGCCGAGCCGAGCAGCGTCGACTCGACGTGCTGCCCTTCACCGGTGGCCGACCGGTGGTGCAGCGCGGCCAGGATCGCGATGGCCGTGTGCAGGCCGGTCAGCACGTCGATCACGGAGATGCCCGCGCGCTGCGGCGGGCCGTCCGCCTCGCCGGTCAGGCTCATCAGGCCGGACACGGCCTGCGCCATCAGGTCGTACCCGGGCAGGTGGGCACCGCCGGTGGTGCCGAACCCGGTGATGGAGGCGTAGATGATGCCCGGGTTGGCCGCGCGGACCGAGTCGTAGTCCAGGCCGTACCGCGTCAGCCCGCCGGGCTTGAAGTTCTGCACCATGATGTCGGCCCGGCGGGCGAGTTCGCCGGCCGCGGCGCGGCCGCCGGGGTCTTTCAGGTCGAGCGCGACCGACCGCTTGTTCCGGTTGATCGCGAGGTAGTACGTAGCGACCCCGTCCCGGGTCGGCGGGACCCAGCCGCGGGTGTCGTCCCCGGCGGGGCTCTCCACCTTGATCACGTCCGCGCCCAGGTCGGCCAGTAGCATCGTGCAGTACGGGCCGGCCAGGACCCGGGAGAAGTCGGCCACTAGCAGCCCGGCCAGCGGGCCGGGACGCGCGGGGTCAGCCATGCCTAGGTTGGCCGGTAGTAAAGGACGTCACCGTCGTGGTCGGTGGCCACGCAGAAGGTCGAGCTCGCACAGCTAAGAGTATTGATTGCGGCGGAGCCGTCCACGGCGATCACCGAGGACCACGTCCCGGCCTGGTAGACCACCGCCCCGCCGGTGGCATTGGTGGCCACGCAGAAGTCCCGGACCGGGCAGGAGACCGTGAGCGCGGTGGTGGTCATCGGGCTCACGTGCCACTTTCCATGGTTGAAGATCGCGGCGTTACCGGCGTTGTCGACCGCCACGCAGAACGTGGCCGTCGCGCAGGACACCGCGGTGAACGAATGGCCGGTGTCGATCGCGGCGGCGCCGGTCCACGAGTTGCCGTTGTAGGTGTAGGCGCCGCCGCCGTGGCCCACCGCCACGCAGAAACTGGCATTCGCACAGGACACCGCGGTCAGGCCGCTACCGCTGGTGCCCACGTTGAACGGCTGCCAGCCACCGGGGGTTTCGCGGTACGCCACTCCGCTGCTGTCGCTGGCCATGCAGAAGGTCGTGGTGGCGCAGGACAACCCCGTGAAGGTGCCGGTACCGGTGTCCACCAAGCCAGGGCTGCTCCAGACCCCGTTCTTGAGCCCGAGCGCGTGGCCCGCATGGTCCAGTGCGACGCACCTGGTGGCGGCGGCGCAGGAGATCGCCACCAGTCCGGCCGCGGAGTCGGTGGCTGTGTGATGCCAGCCGGCCGGCGGCCTGGACGACAGCACGGCGCCGCCGCTGTCGGCCGCGTAGCAGGCCGAGGTGGTGGGGCAGGAGACCCCGGTGATGACGGCGCCACCGTCCAGTTGCACCGGGATCGGCGCGGCCCAGCCTGGTTGCTGGACCGGCTGGGCAGGGCTGCTGGACGGCGCCTGGGATGGGCCTACCGCCGAGGGAGCCGTGCTGGCCCTGGCGGCCGGCGTGTTGAGCGGCGCGGTCAGCTTGGCCGCGTAGTGCCGGTGCAGGGCGATGGCACCGACCGTGACGCCAGCGGCCACCGCGGCCGCGAGCACTACGATCGCGATCACCTGGGAACGGCGGGAGCGGCCGGGCCGGGGTTCGGTCCCCGGCCCGGATTCTTCTGCCAGGGGCGGGCCGTCGTCGTGGTGCACGCCGCCGTCGGGACCGGGCTCATCCCGCGGTTTCGTGCTGCTCCGCCAGGTGCGGGGAGCATCGCTCGGAACCGTGAACCGCAGGTCGGGCGGCATGGTGGTGGTAGCCCCGCCGTTCGCGGCCGCCGGCGCGACCGCCGTCGGTGCGGACGGCGCGGGCTTCGGCCCGGCCGCCAGCGCCTTCGACGCGGCCGGCGGTGCGGGCTTCGGCGCAAGCGGAGCGGCGTCGGGCGCGGGCGCGCCAGACTCCGGCCCGGGCACCGGCCCCGGCTCGGGCGCCTGCTCCGGCTCGGGCGCCGGCTGCGGCTCCGGCGCCGGCCCCCGGGGGGCGGCCGCTGTCAAAGGCAAGCCAGGCCCGGGGGCATCCTCGTCACCGCCGGCGATGAAGTCGGCGAACGAACCGCT
>Ga0075424_100002802_pt1 | contig 16098 bp, 17 predicted proteins | sample SoiMethybrSBSTD3_FD_75301 | JGI IMG/M metagenome (GOLD analysis project Ga0075424, IMG submission 75301) | Bulk soil microbial communities from a Populus tree surrounding site in Tennessee, USA - Soil MetaG P. TD hybrid SBSTD3 | ecosystem: Environmental > Terrestrial > Soil > Tree plantation...
GATGCGGACGCTTCTAGGGGTGCCGTTGGTCAAGGATGGGCGTCTCGTCGGCTCGATCGCAGTCTACCGCCGCGAGGTCCAGCCGTTCACCGACCAGCAGACCGCGCTCGTCCAGACCTTTGCCGACCAAGCGGTCATCGCGATAGAGAACGTGCGGTTATTCAACGAAACGAAGGAGGCCCTGGAGCAGCAGACAGCAACCAGCGAGATTCTCCGGGTCATCAGTCAATCGCCGACGGACGCCCAGCCGGTGTTCGATACCATCGCGCGAAGCGCGATGCGCCTGTGTGCCGCCTCCCTCGCCGTGGTCGCCCGATACGACGGTGAACTGTTGCACCTGGCGGCACATACCCATGTCACGGCTGATGGCGAGGAGGCCATCCGGCAGTATTTCCCGATTCACCCAACGCGATCGGGTATTAACGGGCGCGTCGTCCTCGAGGCACGGGTCGTCCGCATACCGGACGTGCAGGCTGACGCGGAGTACAGCCAATCACTTGGCCACAGCCTCCGCCATCGCAGCGCTCTCGGTGTGCCGATGTTGCGAGATGGTCGCGTGGTTGGCACGGTCGCGATTTCGCGGCACGAGCTTCGTCCGTTCACCGACAAGGAAGTCACCCTCCTTGAGACCTTCGCCGATCAGGCCGTCATCGCCATCGAGAATGTGCGGCTGTTCAATGAGACGAAGGAGGCGCTCGACCGGCAAACGGCGACCAGCGAGATATTGCGGGTCATCAGCAGCTCGCCGACCGATGTGCAGCCGGTCTTCAATGCGATCGTCCGCCACGCCGTGACGCTGTGCGGGGCGCTCTGGGGCATGGTCTGGCGCTTCGACGGTGACGCCGTCAATCTGGTCGGACATCACAACCTCCCGCCCGAGGAGCTCGAAGAACTACATCAGGCATTTCCACAGCACGTGGGCGAGCACGGCGTGTTCGCGATGATCCGGACAGGCGTCGTGAGCAACCTACGCGACGTTGAGTCCGCCTCCGAAGTGGCGGCCTCGACGCGTGCCCGCTGGCGCCGTCGCGGCGTCCGTAGCGCCGTCACGGTGCCGATGCGGCGTGACAATGCGATTGTCGGTGCGCTCGGCGTGAGCCACCGCGAGGTCGGCGCGTTCTCCCCAACCCGGGTGGAGCTGCTCAAGACCTTCGCCGACCAGGCGGTGATCGCCATCGAGAACGTGCGGCTGTTCAAAGAGCTGGAAGCCCGCAACCGAGACCTTTCGGAGGCGCTCGATCGCCAGACGGCCACTGCGGACGTGCTGCGGATCATCGCTCAGTCACCAACCGAACTGCAGCCAGTGCTGAACGCCATCGCCTCGAGCGCAGTGCGCCTCTGTGCCGCGAGCGATGCCGTGATTGAGCGGCTAGAGGGCGAGCGCTTCTACAACGCTGCCCACGCCGGCGTTCAGATGAAGGGGCTCGTGGGCCTGCCGCTTCCCCTCACTCGCCATTTCCCCGGGGGACGCGCCATTCTGGATCGTAGACCAATCATTATCGACGACATCCATGTGGTGGCGGCGAGCGAGTATCCAGACACACTCGAGCTGTTGAAGCTCAATACTATCCACAGCGTTGCGGAGATGCCGCTACTAAGCGAGGGTAAACCGCTTGGTAGTCTCGCGGTTCTGCGCTCCGACGTGCGGCCCTTTACCGATGCTGAGGTGGCTCTACTGAAGACCTTCGCTGACCAGGCGGTCATTGCGATCGAGAACGTCCGCCTGTTTCAGGAGCTCCAGACGAGCAACCATGAGTTGACTACGGCGCTCGAGCAGCAGACGGCAACGGCGGAGGTCTTGCGCGTCATCTCCAGTTCCCCGACGGACACGCAGCCGGTCTTCGACAGCATCGTCGAAAGCGCGGTTCGCCTGTGCGCGGGCGTGGTCGGCGCCGTGTTCACGTCCGACGACAAACGTATTTATCTTCGAGCGGATTTCGGCTCGCGGCCCGAGACACGAGAGACCGTGCGCAGCTACTATCCGATTCCACTCGATCGGACGCATATCGCGGGTCGCGCGATCCTCGACGCTGGCGTCGTGCACGTGCCCGACATCGAGGCACCGGATGCGGCACCCGAAGGCAGTCAGGCCGTCGCCCGCATGGTCGGCTATCGTAGCGCGCTCGCCACCCCGATGTTCCGCGACGGACGGCCGATCGGCGTGATCTTCGTGTGCCGGCGAGATCCCGGGCCGTTCAGCGACGAGCAGATCCGCCTGCTTCGCACCTTCGCTGATCAAGCCGTGATCGCCATCGAGAATGTGCGGCTGTTCACGGAACTGCAGGAGAAGAACAGGGAGCTTACGCAAGCCCATGCCCAGGTAACTGAAGCACTCGAACAGCAGACCGCGACGAGCGAGATCCTGCGTGTAATCAGTAGTTCGCCGACCGACGTGGAGCCCGTCTTCAAGACGATCCTGGTCAATGCCAACACGCTGTGTGACGCAAGCTTTTCGGTCCTCTGGCTTTGGGAAGGCGAGGCGCTGATAGCGGTCGCGCATGAGAACGTGTCTCCGAAGCTAGCTCAGAACTTGCGGACGGCGCGCCCGCGACCGCACCGACGCAATCCGCTCGGGCTCAGTGTGCTAGAGCAGACCGTCGTTCACGTTGCGGACGTCCTCGCTGATCCTCGATTCGCGCCCGAGGACGTGCCGACGTACCGGCTCGAGGGTGCTCGCAGCATCCTCTCTGTGCCCATGGTCCGCGAAGGGAGTCTCGTGGGCGTGATCAACATCTGGCGACGCGAGCCGCGCGCGTTCACGGACGCCCAGATCGCACTCGTGCGAACTTTTGCCGATCAGGCGGTGATCGCAATTGAGAACGTCAGGCTCTTCAAGGAGCTGCAGGCGCGGACGCATGAGCTGACCCGGTCGGTCGACCAGCTCACAGCCCTCGGCGAGGTGGGCCGCGCCGTCAGCTCCACACTCGATCTTGAGACAGTGCTGACTACTATCGTTTCGCGCGCCGTCCAGCTCTCAGGGCTGGATGGTGGCGTGGTGTTCGAGTACGACGACCACGCCCAGGAGTTTGTCCAGCGGGCGGCGACTGAGACAGGAGGTGCCCTTGCCGAATCGAGGCGTGCCACGCGGATCCGGAAGGGAGAAGGGGTTCTCGGGCGGACCGCGATCACCCTGGAGCCGATCCAGGTGCCTGACATCACCGTGCCGGGGGCCCACGAGGGCCGGCTACGGGAGAACCTGATCGAATCCGGGATCCGGGCGGTGCTCGCCGTGCCGATGGTCTATGAGGGGCGGCTGATTGGCGGTCTCGGCGTGACTCGTAACCGCCCCGGCGAGTTTCCGGTCGAGACGATCGAGCTACTACGCACCTTTGCCACCCAATCGGCCTTGGCCATCCAGAACGCGAGGCTGTTCCGGGAGATCGAGGAGAAGAGCCATCAGCTCGAAGTCGCCAGCCAGCACAAGTCGGAGTTCCTGGCGAACATGTCCCATGAGCTGCGTACCCCGTTGAACGCCATCATCGGCTTCTCGGAGGTGCTGTCAGAACGCATGTTCGGCGAGCTGAACGAGAAGCAGGAGGAGTACCTGAAGGACATCTACGCCTCGGGGACCCATCTCCTGTCCCTGATCAACGACATCCTCGACCTCTCGAAGATCGAGGCCGGGCGGATGGAGTTGGAGTTGACGGACTTCCATCTCCCTACGGCACTCGATAGCGCCCTGACCCTGGTCCGCGAGCGTGCGGCACGGCGGGGCATCGCCCTGCAGATGAATGTCGATAGCCGAGTGGGCCAGATTCAGGCGGACGAACGCAAGGTCCGGCAGGTGGTCTTGAACCTCTTGTCGAACGCAATCAAGTTCACGCCGGAGGGCGGCCGGATCGAGGTCGGGGCAGTGCCAAAGGATGGGTTGGTCGAGGTCTCAGTCAGCGACACCGGGGTCGGCATCGCGCCGGAGGACCAGGAAGCGATCTTCGAGGAGTTCCGGCAGGTGGGGACGGCGGCGAAGAAGGTGGAGGGCACTGGGCTCGGGCTGACGCTGTGTCGGAAGTTCGTCGAGCTCCACGGGGGGCGAATCTGGGCGACGAGCCAGGTGGGTGTGGGCTCGACGTTCACGTTCACGATCCCGGTGCGCCGTGGCGAATAACCTGATCCTCGTCGTCGAAGGAGGTCGTACGTGTCTGGCTCGGGCACCGGGCGGCCGAAGCTGATGACCTGCCAGCGCCAGCGAGCATGCGGGCGAGCCGTCGTGATACAAGAGCAAGTTCGCCACCGGGGGGACGTTCATGGACGTGCAGGTCGTCACCATCGCGCTGACCACAGGCGCGCGCGCCGAGCAGGTCGGCCGACTGGTGGCCGAGCGCCTGGGCTTTCAGTGCATTAACGACGAGATCATCGACCGGGCGGCGGAACACGCCGGGGTCTCGCGGCAGGAGGTGGCGCAGGTCGAGCACTCGCCGTCACTGATCAGCCGCATCATCACGGCGATCGGGTCGGCCCCGTTCATCGAATCCGGCGCGGCCTTACTGGCGGCGGAGGAGATCGACGCGTCACCGTCGTACCGGCGGCTGATCCAGGCGGTCATCCGCGAGGTCGCCGCGCAGGGAAACACTGTGATTTTGGCGCACGGGGCTAGCATCCTGCTGGCGGGGACGCCGGGCCTGTTGCGGGTGCTCGTGACGGCGTCACCAGCCACGCGAGCCCACCGGCTCGTCGCTGAGTCCGGCCAGGACGAGCGCCAGGCCACGCGCGAGATCCAACGTACGGACCGCGAGCGCCGCGCCTTCTTCAAGAGTTTCTTCAATCTAGATGAAGAGCTGCCCACCCACTACGACCTCGTCGTCAACACGGACGTGCTCTCTCCCGAGGCGGCGGCCCGTGTGATCGCCCACGCCGCGGCGAACCCGCAGTGATCGTCTTCCAGGACGAGCCGGACCCCATCTTCCTCCCGATCGTCCACGAGGCGCAGGGGCACGGTGACCGAAGCCATGAAGATGATGAAGGCCTGAGGAGATTCGCGTGCTGGCCGCTGCTGCCCGCCGCTTCTCAAAGGGGCATCTCACGGTGATCTGTCCATTGAGCAGTCGAGGAAGTTTCGCCCAGCCATCAACTTGAAGACAGTGCAGGCCCTCCGCCTGACACTTCCACAGTCGGTACTGCTGCGTGGGGACGAGGTGATCGAAAACGCGTGTTCGTGCGGCGCTGTGCTGGTGCGCGTCGTGGCGTTCGGCTAGACTCCCCGCCAGCCATCCTCACCGAGGTGCCCATGCGGCTGATCGAACTGGTCCTCGCTCTCGTCCTCGTTCTCTCGCCGCTCGCCGCCGACGCACAGCAGGCGACCAAGCTCGCTAAGATCGGGCTCCTTTCGATAACCACTCCAGCGGTTGTCGCGCCGAACATCGAGGCGTTCAGGCAGGCGTTGCGGGAGCTTGGCCATGTCGAAGGGACGACGTTCGTGTTGGAGGTTCGCTACGGAGAGGGCAGAGTCGAACGTCTTTCGGAGCTCGCCCATGAGCTGGTGGGCCTCAAGTTGGGCGTGATAGTGGCGACCAGCGATGTGGTGATTGCAGCGCTCACACGAGAAACTCAGACGATCCCGATCGTGATGGTAATCAGCAGCGATCCGGTGGGGACCGGGTTCGTGGCGAGCCTCGCCCGCCCCGGCAGAAATGTCACCGGGCTGAGCAATATCTCTCCGGAGCTCAGCGGGAAGCGGCTCGAGCTGCTGAGGCAAGCCGTCCCCGGTCTCTCCCGCGTGGCGGCGCTCTGAATCCCGACGTCCGCGGCGCGGTGTTCGACTACAAAGAAACGGAGGGCGCGGCCCGTTTGATGGGTCTGGAGCTTCAATCAGTTGAAGTGTCTCGCGCCGATCTCGATCGCGCCTTCTCGGCCGTCACGAAGCAGCGTGCGCAGGCGTTGGTGCTGCCTGGAGTGAATCCAGTGGGGTTCATGAACCGGGGCAAAATCGCGACCTTCGCGCAGAGGAGTCGGCTGCCGGCCATGTATCCCACAAGAGAGTATGTCGACTCTGGCGGTCTCATGTCCTATGGGCCCAGCTTATCGGATCAGTTTCGCCGCGCCGCCACGTACGTGGACAAGATCTTGAAAGGCGCGAAGCCTGCCGATCTTCCCGTGGAACAGCCGAGGAAATTCGAGCTCGTCATCAATCTGAAAACCGCGAAGGCCATTGGCCTAACGATCCCGCAGTCGATCTTGCTGCGAGCGGATCAGATCCTCGAGTAGCGCGCGCTGGCCCCGCGCCCCCGGTGCTTGTCCAGGCCGGGGCGCTGGTGCGCGTCGCGCCGTTCAGCTAGACTCCCGCCAGCCATCCTCCACCGAGGTGTCCATGCGACTGATCCGGCTCGCGGTCGTTCTCATTGTCGGCCTCACTCTCGCGCCGCTCGCCGGGGAGGTCGATGCACAGGAGCCCACGCCACGGGCCTCGGCAAAGATTCCGCTGGTCGGTGTTCTTCATCCTGGTGTGGCCGACCAGACAGCTCCCGCTATCTTCGCGCTTCAAGAAGGGCTGCGCGAGCTAGGCTACTTCGACGGGCGGAATATCACCTTGGCGTACCGATGGGGAGGTGGAAAGCCGGAGACGCTGCCGGACCTCGCAGCGGATCTAGCACGACTCAAGGTCGACGTTCTCTATGCCGCCGGCCCCCAGGCAATAAGGGCCTCAATGGGCGCGTCTCGCACGATCCCAATCGTCGGAAATGATCTCGAAGCGATCCCGTCGAGAGCGGATACGTCGGTAGCTTTGCACGGCCGGGGGGCAACATCACTGGCTTCTTCCTCGATCTTCCAGACTTGACCGGTAAGTGGCTGCAACTGATCAGAGAGGTCGTGCCTACAACCCGGCGCGTCGCTGTGTTGTGGGACTCGACTACGAGTCCCCACCAGTTGCGTGCCATGAAGGCCGCAGCTCAAGCGGCAGCAATCGAAGTCCTCGTCCTCGAAGTCCGAAGTCCTGCGCAATACGAGGACGCCCTCAGGACGGCGATGGGAGGGCGAACTCCTGCCCTCATCCAACTCTCCTCGCCCTTGATCCGTCAAGCGTCGCGGCGCGTCGCCGAATTCTCTGTCAAGAATCGGCTTCCTGCGATCTCGATGTTCAGAGAATTTCCTGAAGGCGGCGGTCTGATGTCTTATGGGCCAGAGCTGCTCGTATTCTTCCGACGCTCCGCGCTCTACGTCGACCGGATCTTGAGAGGCGCCAAGCCCGCCGATCTCCCCGTCGAGCAGCCCACGAAGTTCGAGCTGATCATTAACCTCAAGACTGCCAAGGCGCTCGGCTTGACGATCCCGCAATCCATTCTGGCCCGCGCCGACGAGATCATCGAGTGATGGACCAACGCGCGCCAGCTCCTGATGGCTCACCAGGGGCTTCGACCTCCAACTCACGCGGTATGACGAGCGGAAGATCAGGAGGGTTGAAGGAATGGCATTCGAGATTAGCTGCCCAACCTGTACGTCGCTCGGCACCGAACGCACGATTGCGGGAGCAATGAAGCTCGCCCTCGCCCACGCACCCCAGCATTCGCCGGTGTACATAGCCGGCGACGGGGCCAGGTTCACCATCCGTCACGACGGCAAACCGGCCATCGAGGTGCGGTTCGACGATACTCTGCCCGACGTGCATCACCTGGCGCGTCAGTGGGACGAATCCTGAGCCGCCGCCGATGCCAGCGCGCGCGAAGCGCATCGAACGGCTACCGGCTGACCGTGTCCTGCGCGTGCGGCGCCGTGTTCGAGAAGTGGGTGACGCCCCAGGACGCCGATGCAGACCTCGTGCGCTGGGCCGTCCTGAACTGAATCGCGCTGGACCCGCCCGGTAGAATCTGTGTTCGTGCTGGCCGACTACACGCCGATGGCGCCGATGCTGGTCCGCGAACCGTTCCACCGCGACGGCTGGGTCTACGAGGAGAAAGTGGACGGCTGGCGCATCGGTCGCGTGGCCGCTGGGATGCACCGCCAGGGCTACGACCTTCAACTGACTCAGTACGACGAGCGCGGCTGGCGTGCGACCTTCTACTCGACCGCGATGGAGCACTCGTTGACGACCGCGACCGGCACAGGATGGGAGCGCACGCCCTGGCACGCGACGCAGCGGGCGGCGTGGGAGGTGCTGAAGAAGAAGCCAAGAGCGGGTGGGAGGATTGAGAGTGGAAGAAGGCGAGGAGCTACACGCATTGTTGGAGCGTGCTGCGAAGTTGATTGGTCGAAAGCTGGCTACCGTGCCTACGGCGTGAGGATCGAGGTAGCGGGGAAGGAGAAGGGCGACGGCCTCATGGAGTCGAGCTTCTACCTGGACATAGTCAAACGTGGAAACCCGCCGAAGAAGTGAATGACGCCCGCCTGGCATCCTTGGCGTGGTCCGTCGTCCGCGTCGAGTTCAGGCGGGCGTTCGCGCTGCTGAGCGAGATCCGGTGTTCGCCCACGCAACGTGACGCTCTTCGACGGGCTATGGGCCTTCTTCCATTGGGGCGTCGTGCGATCGGTCTACTTCGCGTACTCGAACTTGGGAGCCGCCTTCAGGTCGTCCTTCGTCACCCCTGGCAGGGTGATCTTGCCCATCTGCTGCTTGAACTTCGACACTGGCACCGCGACATTGTGCTCGCCCATCCCTAGGAACCCGCCGACGCCGACAATGGCGTACGACAGTGACCGGTCGGGCGTCACGATCAGGTCGTTGATGTCGCCGATCTTGTCGCCGGCGTCATTGTAGACGTCCTTTCCGAGAATCGATTTTTTGGCACTCCACCCCTGTGCGACCGCTCGCATCTCTGAGGTCGATACCAGCACAGATCCGGCGGTCTGCGCCGAAGAATCGGCCGCGCTGATGCCGACAACCACGCTCATGAGCGCCACGAGGACGATCGCTCTCATGTTCGCCTCCTTGGGTCTGGTCGTTTGGGACCACGCGGTGAGTGCGAGGGTACGCCTATGACGGGCGGCGTGGAATTGGACCTAGGTCCCAACCGAAACTCCCGACCAATGCGGCCGACTCCTGCGAGCAGCGCTCGGCTTCGCCGGGCTCCCTCGCCCGCCCTACGACCGCGCACTCTGGACGCTGCGGGCCTGGCTCGATTCCTGGCCCGGCATCGGCCACGTCGCCTTCGGGATGCACCGCCAAGGTTACGACCTGCAATTGACTCAATACGACGAGCGCGGCTGGCGTCGCGACGTTCTACACGAGCGGGATGGAGCACTCGCCAACAGGCGCGACGGGCACCGGCTGGGAGCGCACGCCGTGCACGCGGTCCAGAGCGCGCCGAGGGATGCGCTCAGGCGAGCGGAGCGAACGCGCTGGAGGTTACGACCGGCGCGCGCTGCTCATCAATCCAGAGCAAGTAGCAGTCGCCATGGAAGAAAAACACCATCGTGCTTTTCCTGATTTCCATCATGAGCTTGGACGTCCGCAGAACCCTGCCGCAGGCGCCGCAGTTCTCCAAGTTGCCTGGATGTCCGAACGCCTGCGGTCCGCTGTCGCGCGGCAAGCGGCCATCTTGCATCTTCGCCCGGATGAGAACGCGGATCGCTTCGAGTTCCATTAGCGGCCTCACGTGTCGGGACAACCCGAACAGCGCCACTCTCACCGGGGTCTAGACGCAAGTGAGGCCAGGGTGCGGGCAGGTAGACAGTAGCACGAATGACTGGGAACCCGTGGTGAGCGTCGATGGCTAAGCCGCGTCCCAAGAAGAAGCGCCCGAAGGCCAACCCGGTCCAACCTCCGTTACCAGGAATGCCACCGCCCGATCCGCCAGGCACAACTCGTGTCCTTCCAATGCTGCTACGGATCGGCGATCGGCTCACGGATGAAACCGGCGTGTACGAAATCATTGGTCGCCCGACCACCACGAATGCTGCGAAGGACGTCCACGTGCGCGTCAAGTGAGTCGATAACGCCGAGGTGACGATGATCCGGACGTACGCCGCACACGAGCGCATCAGCGTGAAGCGTGCCGAGGAGGGCAGCGATGATTCGACTGCGTCTCGCGTCGGTGATGCCGTGCTATCCCTGCTCACCTCCGCTGCGACGGTCTATGCCGAGTGCGCGTGGGTAGGCTGGTTTTCATCCACGCTTAAGACCGGGGTGACAATGATCACGCCTATCGGGGCGTCTGACTCGAAGGCCGAGTGCCAGCAACGGATCGCGGATATTCGACAGGGTTTCGACGCGAGGATGAAAGAGCAAAATCTGGTTGCCTTCTCAGTGATCTGCCCCCCGACACCGTGACCCGCGTGGGCGAAAGGGGAAGTAGATGGCCGAACTCGTCGAAGTGGGGCCACGCATGAGTGGAGCGCGGTGAGTTATGGCGTGAGACAACCGAGCGCCGCTGGTGGCGTCTTCTCTTCCCCTACGGAAAGGCCAGAGGACGGTCCCTATTCCGAATCCGCACGGCTCCAGCATGATCCATGGGTCGTTCTTGAGCGAGATTCTGCGCCAAGCTGCTATCTCGCGCGAAGAATGGAATAGCTGAAAGGCCCGTTCAGGCCGACCGTCAGGGCGGATCGGGGCGAGCTGATCGAAGAGGCGGGCGGCGTAATCCCCAACAACAAACGAGCGCCGCGGTGACACCTTGTCCGTGGCGTAGGCACAGTGTTGGACAAAATGTTCGAGACCTGCTGTCGGAGGCGCGATCGGTCGGAATCCAGCCTTGAGAAACTGGCATTCTGGTCGCGGGGCAAATCCCTGCTTCACCTGGCTGTGAATTTGCTGAACTTCCTCGTGGGTTACGCTTCGGAAACTCCGATGGGGAGAGCTATCCAAACCGCGAGGGGGAAAGCCATGAAGAAGGTATGGACGAGCGTTCTGATCGTGGCGGCGGTCATTGGATCCGTCCTGCTGGCGGCACCAGTGATCGAATCGGGCGCGAGCAACACTCTATTCTTCCAAGCGATCGGCACTGCCGATTCGGGTGGAGACTAAGGATAGTCGTTTCAAGCTCGAGGGGGGTCGCCGCCTTTCGCGCCGACTCCAACCCCTCGGATACCTGATCGAGTCGGCCCCAGCCGGCGCACATATGCATCCTGACGGGGTGGCTGTCAGTTCCGGAGCCACTGTCCATCCACCGCCCGCTCGACCGCTTACTGGATCGCCTGGGCACCGCCCTCTGCGGACGCTGCGGGGCGGCAGGCGATCGAGGCGCGGATCCGACCTGAGGAGTTGCCGGCTTTCTTTAAGCACTCACGATCCCGCGCACCGGCACCTCCCCGCCTCCGTCTGGACCTCGTACGGCTTCCGAGTCAACCCTCAGCACACGAGCGTAGTCTCCGCGAAATAGGACCTCTACTTGAACTTCGTGATGGCGCTCTGAAGCGCCGGCCGGAGCTCGTCCCAAGCTCGCGTTGCGCCTGTCTTCACGTCTTCCCATGCGCCTTCCGATGCGTGCCTGAGCTCGGACAGCTTCTCCTTTAAGCTGCTTTCTGGCTGTTCTCAGCCATCGTAGCCTGGCGTACGTCCGAAGCCTGGCAATCGAATCACACCCTCATCGCAGGCTCGGTGAATTCCCAAGGGCAAGGTGCAATTCGAGGTTACCCTTTCCGGCCTCCGGGGTCCTCGCCTTCTCTTGCAAGTTCCACGGGCCGCTCGGCATGAACGGCCAGTTGCGGGCCGGCGACAGCGCGCCCACTGGCGTGCGCTAGCCCGCTTCCTCGCTCGGACCCAGTTCGGCGTGGGCGACGATGCGAGCAAAGTCTTATCTCCGAACGCCACACCCGAATCTCGCGCGTTAGGCTCGGAGGTGGAGTTGTGCGAAAACGACAGTTACCATAACAATCACCACCCCAAGCGGTGGAGTCCGGCGCGTCGTGACCCTACGCAGGGCGCCAAGGATGATGTGGGGAACGCGGTGGGTGACAGCGAGAGACAAGGCTTCCTGGACGCGGTCGCCAGTGCCTTCCTGCGACGCCGGCTGCAAAGCCGCCGTCTGCGCGTCGCCGCCGTGCGCGGGCTCAAGGTCGTCTCGGCCGGGGCTGGCGATGGCCTGCAGATGGACTTCGATCTCGCCGCGAGCTACTTCGCTCACGTCCCGCCGTGGCTGGCCGCACGCACCAATGAGCTCGCGGCCGCCCCCGTCCCCTCTCCCGAGCCGCCACACGTGCCGTCGTTGTCCATCGTTGTCATGGTCGTCGGCTCGCGCGGGGACCTCCAACCCTTAATTCCGATCGGTCGCCGGCTGGCGGAGCGGCACCGCGTGCGCATCGCTGCGCATCGCGAGTTCCGGCCCATGGTCGAGCGTGCCGGGCTGGAATTCTATCCGCTCGCGGGCGATCCCCACGAACTCATGGAGTACATGGTCAAGACGGGTGGCAGCATTATTCCGACACGTCTCGATCAGATCTGGGAGGATGTGCCGAAGAAGCGGGCGATGATCGCCGAGATCCTCGCGTCCACGTGGCGGGCCTGTATCGAGCCCGACCCCGAACGGCCCGGGGCGCAGCCCTTCCGGGCCGACGTCATTGTCGCCAACCCACCAAGCTACGGTCACATTCACTGCGCAGAGGCGCTGCATATTCCGCTGCACATGATTTTCACCATGCCGTGGAGTGCCACATGTGCGTTCCCGCACCCGTTCGCCCGCATCGATCCTGGGGCGCATCGCCCGGTGGAGAACTTTTTCTCCTATGGGATCGTCGACCTGCTCGTGTGGGCCGGCATCGTCGACCTGGTGGACGCCTTCCGTACGAAGACCCTGAACCTCCCCCCGATCACGCTCGCCGACGGCGCCGCGCTGCTCGATGACCACGAGGTTCCCTTCACCTACTTGTGGCCAGACAGCCTGGTACCCAAGCCAAAGGACTGGGGCCCGCACATCGAGTTGGCAAACTTCATCCCGTTCGAGCAGGCCGACAGTTACGAGCCGCCGCAGGCCCTGCTCGACTTCCTCGCTGCCGGCGAGGCGCCGATTTACGTCGGCTTCGGTTCGGTCGTGGCCGAAGATCCCGCTGCCCTCACCCGCACCATCTTCGCGTCACTCCACAAGGCGGAGGCGCGCGGCATCGTGTCCGAGGGTTGGGCACACCTGGGCGGTGCCGCCCTCCCGCCGAACGTTTATGTGATTGGCGACTGTCCACACGACTGGTTGTTCCCGCGCTGCCGAGCGGTCTGCCATCACGGCGGGGCTGGGACAACGGCCGCGGGCTTGCGCGCCGGGCTGCCGACGGTGGTGGTGCCCTTCTTCGGCGATCAATTCTTCTGGGGGCGCGTCGTCGCCGATGCCGGCGCTGGGCCGGAACCGATTCCGATCCACCGGCTCAACATCGAGTCGCTCACGGCGGCCTTCGACGCCTGCCGACGCCCGCAGATACGCGTGCGAGCGAGTGAGCTCGGGGCCCGGCTGCGAGCGACCGATGGCGTGGAGCTCGCCGTGCAATCGATAGAGCGTCACCTTCCAGCGCCCGCCATGTGTTGCTCGAACAACCCGGACCACGTGGCCGTCATCTTCTGCGACACGTGTGGCGTCCGTCTGTGCGGGGACTGCGGTCGCCTTGGGCACGCGGGGCACGTGGTACACCCCTACCGCTATGTCGACTGGGGTGGGCTTCCGCCGCACGGACTTGCTGCCGACCTGGGTGACCTCATCGGTGACGCCGCTCAGGCCCTGCAGGCGGGACTGGCCGAGCTCGTGCCAAAAGTGGCACCGTGGCGAGACGGGGTCGTCTTCAGCGACGGCGATGAGCGGCCGAGCGCCGACAGGGGAGGTCCAGTCCGCAAACTTCGACGCTGGCTCGCCTCCTGGCAAAGACCGGACGCACCCACCGGTTCACTTCCGTGAGCCGGTCCTGACAGGGTCGCAACTACTTGGGTTTGACCTTCCCAGGGACTCCGCGAGGAAGTGGCGAGACCCGTCGCAGCGGGCGAAGCGTGAAGGCTGTCACGATGATCGTCAGGATGAGCAACTCGCCGAAGATGAAACCCCAGCGCTGGGCACGATCCGCCCAGGCTCCCGTCCACAGGGCGGGCGCGAGCGCGGCGCAGAGGGACAGCGTGATCAGCATGAGGTAGGGCTGGGGAACGCCGAGCGCCCAGGCCGGGAACCACCAGATTTGACCCTTGCGAAACCGGCCCACGCCGTAATGACGGTTGCACGCGAACCAGAGAAAGTCCCAGGTCACGGTGAGGAAAAAGAACATCGCGAGCAGGTCCGCCTCACGTTCCCAGGAGCCGCCGTAGAACTGGGGCGTATGTAGAAAGAGGAGAATACACGTCACCAGGCAGAGGTGGTATCCCGTGACTGGCTTCCCGAACCAGCGGCGGACGCGGGGGCTTTCCCAGCGCCAAGTCGGCAACTTCTCGGCCCAGCCGTGGGGGCCTTCGATTTGGATCTCGAGGTGGGCGAGGATGAATGCGATGAGGAAGAAATACGCTCCCATCACAAGAGTCATGAGGCGGCTCCCGTGTTCACGTCACCCATTAGCGTTTGCACCATCGTCCCGCTCCTCCGGCCTGAGCGACGGCCCCGTTTTCGCCGCCCAGAAGTATTGAGTGCGACCACCCAGTCGTCAAGAGTGGCCCGGCCTCATCGAAGCGTCGGTTCGGGCGACGCCACCTAGGCCGTGGTTCCGTAAGCGGCGCGCCACGCGCGCCGAATCCGGCGAAGCCGTTGGTTCGTTCCTTGTGCTGTACCAATTTCCCGGCGAGGCGCTGAGCGAGACACGTAATGCCACGGTACACGGGTACGTCTGCACTGCACTGGCGCGCACCGCGAGCGGTACCGTCTGTACTGGGGGATGTACGTGATCCCCGTTTCCTGGCTCACGCGACCCGTATCTGATCGCGATCGAGCCGTTTCGACGCATCCTGTACCCGGCTATGCGGGAGTGCCGGGGGTAATTTCAGAGCGGCGGTCGCGCTCAGACAGCCGCGACAGCAGCGAGTCTTCGGGCGGCATCTGCATGCGGTCCCAGCCGAACACGCGTCCGAGGAAATGTCGTAGGCCGTAAATAGTATTCGCGACGCGGCTCGGCGCAGCGGCCGACTCGAGCGCGCGGATATCGGCTACGCTCCGTCCGGCACCGCCGGCCGGAAGATCCACGATCGAGACGTCGTATAAGGACACCTCGCGCAGCAGGTCGTGGGCACGAAGGTGCAGGCGCAGATACTCGGCGGGGGACGCCCGCATGCGGCGAACCGTATCAGGTTCGATCGGACTGCGCGAGTAACGGTTTGATCCTGGCCCTGCGTATACCGTGGTTTGGTGGGGCCCAAAGATTGTGCCGGAGCGGATCATGGCGTCACGGTAGCCTCGCGCTCCAGTAGGACGATGTGCACTGCGCGAGAAGGAAATCCGCGTGGCCCGCACGCTGTCCGCGGGACGCATCGAGAAGCCCTGACGAAGGCGGCGGTGGCCGGGGAAGGCCCTTCGTCGCGCGCGGCGGCGGCCGCGACGGCTCCGCCGACGGCGAGGCGCTCCTGAGCCCCAGCCGCTCGAGCCGGGCCCGCAGCGGCTCGCCCCCGGTGTGCACTCCCACGAGCCGCCGCCGGCCGCCGCAACGCGGACACGCAAAGACGTCTAGGGCGAACACCCGGCGCAGCAGCGCCGCCCACAGCGAGGCACTCTCACGCGGCGATCCCAACGCCGCCGGGGGGCCTCCTCCTCAGCCTCGGGGCGCCCCGGAATCACCGCCGACCGCCAGGTTCTTGAGGATTCCCGGGGTCCCCGGCGAATCGAAAGTCCAGGGACACGTGGACGACATCGAGCTGATCTCGTACGCAGAATGCCGGGACCAAGGCGTGTCTCAAGGCGATCGTGGTGAAGGGGCTCGACAAGGCCAGCCCCGCACTGGCGTTGCTCGCGGTCATGAACCGGGTCATCCCCACGGCGACGATCTTCCTCAGCAAGCTCGGAGACGCTCCGATCGACTTCTTCACTGCGGTGCTGGAGAACGTGGTCGTGGGCACGGCGGAACTGGTCGAGGTGGATGGCGGGCTGACTCCGACGGAGCGTGTGACGCTCCTGCCAACCCGCGCAACCCTCACCTACGTGCAGAAGCCCGCGGGTCCCCCGGGCCAACATCGACCTCGCTCATCACATGCCCCTCAGTCGTCGCGGCTAGCCCTCGGCGAAAAGGCGGTCCGGACCGGCCGGTGCGTACGCGGCCTCGCAAACGCACCGGCCACCGTCTCGCGGTGAC
>Ga0075424_100002804_pt1 | contig 16097 bp, 15 predicted proteins | sample SoiMethybrSBSTD3_FD_75301 | JGI IMG/M metagenome (GOLD analysis project Ga0075424, IMG submission 75301) | Bulk soil microbial communities from a Populus tree surrounding site in Tennessee, USA - Soil MetaG P. TD hybrid SBSTD3 | ecosystem: Environmental > Terrestrial > Soil > Tree plantation...
ACGGCGATGCGGTCGAGCGGGCGGATCTCCTGGCCGAGCCGGGAGCCGAGTGCGTCGGTCATGCGCCACGAGCGCGGCGCGGACTCCCGATGGAAGCGCTCGATGCGGCCCGCCGCGTAGTGGAGCGCCTCCAGGGTGGCGGCGCCCACCGCGCGCTCCGCCGCGTCGAGCTCCGCCGCCGTCACCGCGAGCTCGCCGGCCGAGAGGGCGACCCGATCGAAGCGCTCGGTGAGCTCGAGGAGGGCGGCGTCGCCCTTGTCGCGCACGGCCGCCACGATCTCCTCCACCCGGCGGTGGATCTCCGGATCCACCGCACCGGGCGGGCGGTCGAGCGCGCGGGCCACCCCGGCCGGGCCGAGGGTGGCGGTGTCGAGGCGACGGATCACCGCGGCACCTCCTGGCGCATGGCCGCGATGAGCGCGTTGACGCGGGCGTGCTCGGTCTTGAGGGATGCGCGGTTCACGATGAGGCGCGCGGTGGACGTCATGATCTCCGCCACCTCCACGAGCCCGTTGGCCCGCAGGGTCTCCCCGGACTGCACGAGGTCCACGATGCGCTCGGCCAGCCCCACGAGGGGGGCGAGCTCGATGGAGCCGTCGAGGTGGATCATCTCCACCTGGATCCCGCGCTCGGAGAAGTACTGCTCGGTCAGCGTCGGGTACTTGGTGGCCACGCGCACCCACGACCACTTGGTCGGATCGTCGCGCTCCCACAGCGCGCGCGGCTCGGCCACTACCAGGCGGCAAAAGCCGAAGCCCAGGTCCACCGGCTCGTACACGTCGGGCTGCTGCTCGGCGAGGATGTCCTTGCCCACGATGCCGAGATCGGCCGCCCCGTACTCCACATAGGTCGGGATGTCGGCGGGCTTGAGGAAGATCACCCGCACGTCGTGCTCGGCATCCGTGAGGAGGAGCCGCCGCGTGTCCGCCTCCAGCCCCTTGATGCCGATACTCGAGAGGAGCTGGAGGGCAGGATCGAGGAGCCGGCCCTTGGGGAGGGCGACGGTGAGCGGCGGCATCAGCCCACCCTCTCGATGCGCGCGCCCAGGGCCTGGAGCTTCCTCTCCAGCGCTTCGTAGCCGCGATCGAGGTGATAGACGCGCGAGACCTCCGTCTTGCCGCGGGCGGCGAGCCCGGCCAGGACGAGGGAGGCGGAGGCGCGGAGATCGGTGGCCATGACCGGTGCGCCCTGGTAGGCATCGACCCCGCGCACGACGGCGATGGAGCCCTCGGTCTCGATGGCGGCGCCCATGCGGCAGAGCTCGGCCACGTGCATGAATCGGTTCTCGAAGATGGTCTCGGTGATCTTGCTGGAGCCGTCGCCGAGCCCCAGGAGCGCCATCATCTGCGCCTGCATGTCCGTGGGGAATCCCGGGAAGGGGCTGGTGATGATGTCCGCGGGCCGCGGACGCGCGGGGCCCGTGCACCGGATGCGATCGCCGTCCACGTGCACGGTGGCGCCGCATTCCTCCAGCTTGGCCAGGGTCGCCGTCATGTGGCGCGGCGCTGCCCCCATCACCGTCACGTTCCCGTTCGTCATGGCGCCCGCCACGAGGAGGGTGCCCGCCTCGATCCGGTCGGGAATGATCCGGTGGGCGGCCCCGCCCAGCTCGGGCACACCCTCGATCTCGATGCGCTCCGTTCCCGCTCCCTCGACGCGCGCGCCCATCGTGGTGAGGAGCCGCGCGAGGTCGCCGACCTCGGGCTCGCGCGCCGCGTTCTCCAGCACGGTCACACCCTCGGCGAGGGTGGCGGCCATCATCAGGTTCTCCGTGCCGGTCACCGTGACGAGGTCGGTGGTGATGCGCGCGCCCTTGAGGCGGCTCGCCCGCGCCTCGACGTAGCCGTTCTGGATGCTGATCTCCGCCCCGAGCTTGGCCAGGCCCTTCAGGTGTTGATCGATCGGCCGCACGCCGATGGCGCAGCCGCCCGGGAGCGCGACGCGCGCCACCCCGGAGCGGGCGAGGAGCGGCCCCAGCACCACCACCGAGGCGCGCATGGTCGATACCAGCTCGTAGGACGCCTCGTGGCTCGCCACGCGCGCCACCTGCAGGTGCATGGGGCCGCCGCGCTCCCACGCGGTCTCGGCCCCGAGCTGCTCGAGGAGCTTCCGCATGGTGACGACGTCGGCGAGCGCCGGCACGTTCTCGAGGACCACCGGCTGGGCGGTGAGCAGGCTCGCCGCCATGGCGGGAAGCGCCGCATTCTTGGCCGCGCTCACCTCCACGGCGCCCTTGAGGCGCACCCCGCCTTCGATCTCGAGCCGGACGGGCATCAGCAGGTCATCCGCTGCGCCGCCGCGCCGGTGAGCGACACCTGCGCGGGAGCGGCGCCCCAGCAGCCCTCGATGTAGCGCTCCACGCCGCGGAGATCGCGGCGGGCGCCGATGCGCGAGAATCCCTCGGCCGCCATGAGCGAGGCGAGCGGTCCCGCCTGCTCCTCCCCGATCTCCATCAGGAGCCAGGCGCTGGAACGGAGGAAACGCGGGGCCTGGGCCACGAGACGTCGCAGCACGCGCAGGCCGTCGGGCCCGCCGTCGAGGGCCAGGGCTGGCTCGAAGCGCTCGACCTCTACGGGCAACGTCGGGATGATCCCGCTCGGCAGATACGGCGGATTGGCGACGACCATGTCGAGGCTCCCGCCGAGCGAGGCGAGGGGGCCGACGAGGTCGCCGGCGAGCAGCCGCACCCGGGCCGCGAGGCCGAGGCGTCGGACGTTCTCCGATGCGACGGCGAGGGCGCCCAGGGATTGATCAACCGCAAGCACCTCGAGATCGGGGCGCGCAGTGGCGAGGGCGCAGGCAATGGCCCCGCTGCCCGTGCCGATATCGGCCACGAGCGCGCCCGCGCGGCCGGCGAGCAGCTCGAGGGCCCGCTCGACCAGTCCCTCCGTCTCGAGGCGTGGGATCAGCACATCGGGCGTCACCGCGATCCGCAGGCCGCGGAATTCCTCGTAGCCCAGGAGATGCTGCACCGGCTCGTGGCGGGCGCGCCGCTCGACGAGCGCCCGGAAGCGCGCGGTCGCCGCCGCGTCCACGGGTCGCCGCGGCTCGAGATAGAGCGCGAGCTCATCGATGCCGAGGGCGGCCCCGAGGAGCCGGCGGGCATCCTGCGGCGCGCACGCGAGCCCCGCTGCGGCGAAGCGCGCCGTGCCCTCGGCGAGGAGCGAGCCCATCGTCGCCGTCACAGCGACTCCCCGAGCTTCCGCCGCTGCTCCTCGCTGTGGAGCGCGTCCACCAGCTCGTCGAGATCGCCTTCGAGGATGGCGGGGAGACGATGCAGCGTGAGGTTGATCCGGTGATCGGAGACGCGGCCCTGCGGGAAGTTGTAGGTGCGGATGCGCTCGCTCCGCTCTCCCGTGCCCACCTGGCTCTTGCGATCGGCGGCGATGGCCGCAGCCTGCTCCTCCTGCGCTCGCTCGAGGAGGCGCGCCTTGAGCACGCGCATGGCCTTGGCGCGGTTCTTGATCTGTGAGCGCTCGTCCTGGCAGGTGACCACGAGCCCGGTGGGGACGTGGGTGATGCGCACCGCCGAGTCGGTCGTGTTGACCCCCTGCCCGCCCGGCCCCGAGGATCGGTAGACGTCGACGCGGATGTCCCGCTCCTCGACCTTGATGTCCACGTCCTCCGCCTCGGGGAGGACGGCCACCGTCACCGTGGAGGTGTGGATCCGCCCGCTCGACTCCGTGGCGGGCACTCGCTGCACGCGATGCACGCCGCGCTCGAACTTGAGCCGGCTCCAGGCGCCGCGTCCCTGCACGAAGAGGACGATCTCCTTGAAGCCGCCCACGCCGGTGGGATGGCTATCCATGACCTCCACCCGCCACTTCTGCACCTCGGCGTACTTCGTGTACATGCGGGCGAGGTCGGCGGCGAAGAGGCCCGCCTCGTCGCCGCCGGCCCCCGCCCGGATTTCCACGAAGACGTTCCGGTCGTCGTTGGGATCCTTGGGGATGAGGAGGGCGCGCAGCTCCTCCTCCAGCTTGGCCTGGCGGGCGGCAAGCTCGGCCACTTCCGCCTGCGCCATCTCGCGCATCTCGCGGTCGGCGTCTTCGGCGGCCATGTGGCGGGCTTCCTCGAGGCGGGCGAGGAGCTGCTTGTACTCCTCGAACTTGCCCACCACCTCGCTCAGCTCCGCGGCCGCCTTGGCCGTCTTGGCGTAGACGGCCTGCTGGCCGATGATGGCGGGGTCCGAGAGCGACTGCGTCAGCTCGCGGTACCGCTCCTCGACTTGCCTGAGCTTGTCAAACATGGCGTGCCCTCATGGGGGGCTGGGCAGACGATGGCCCCGCCGCGCATGGGGATGGAGACGGAAAGCGGAACGAGACGCTGACTGCGTGGCGCGGCGTGTGGCCGGCCCTGGCCCTATCCCTCCGTGAGCGACTTCCTCTTGTACTTCCGCTGGAAGCGCTCAACGCGGCCGGCAGTGTCCAGGAACTTCTGCTTGCCGGTGAAGAAGGGGTGACACTTGGAGCACACCTCCACCCTGATCTGAGGCTGCGTCGACCGGGTGTGAATGACCTCTCCGCAGTTGCAGGTGATCGTCGTATCGATGTACTCGGGATGAATGCCAGCCTTCACGGCCCACCTCCTGGATGAAAACGGCGAGTAAGAAGGTCAAACTTTACCAGCGAAGGCGGCAAAACGCAAGAAATCCAGCACTTCCGCCCGCGGGAACCGCCGGGGCTGCTGCGTGGGAGGCGCTCCACCGTGCCGGCGGAGCCTACCCCATCTGGCTCATGGCGCTCAGGAAGTCCTTGTTGGTCTTGGTCAACTTGACCTTGTCGAGCAGGAGCTCCATGGCTTCCACCGGGTTCAGCTGGGTCAGGGCCTTGCGGAGCAGCCAGACCTTCTGAAGCTCGTCCTTCTCCAGGAGAAGCTCCTCCTTGCGGGTGCCCGTCTGCTCGATGTTGATGGTGGGGAAGACGCGCTTGTCCATGAGGCGGCGGTCGAGATGAACCTCCATATTGCCGGTGCCCTTGAACTCCTCGAAGATCACGTCATCCATGCGCGAGCCCGTGTCGATGAGGGCGGTGGCCATGATGGTCAGCGAGCCCCCTTCCTCCACGTTGCGGGCGGCCGCGAAGAAGCGCCGGGGCCGCTGAAGCGCGTTGGCGTCGAGACCACCGGAGAGTACCTTGCCCGACGACGGGATGACCGCATTGTGGGCGCGGGCGAAGCGGGTGATGGAGTCGAGGAGGATGACCACGTCGCGCTTGTGCTCGACCAACCGCTTGGCTTTCTCGATGACCATATCCGCCACCTGCACGTGGCGCTGCGGCGGCTCGTCGAAGGTGGAGGAGATGACCTCGCCCTTGACCGACCGCTGCATGTCCGTCACCTCTTCGGGCCGCTCGTCGATGAGCAGGACGATGAGGTACACCTCGGGGTGGTTCTTGGCGATGGCGTTGGCGAGGTTCTGGAGGAGCATGGTCTTGCCCGTGCGGGGGGCGGCCACGATGAGCCCGCGCTGCCCTTTGCCGATGGGGCACAGGAGGTCCATGACCCGGGTTGTCAGATTTTCCGACTCGTGCTCGAGACGCAGCCGCTCCATTGGATAGAGCGGCGTCAGATTGTCGAAGATGGTCTTGTCGCGCGACTGCTCGGGCGTCTCGAAGTTGATCGCCTCGACCTTGAGCAGGGCGAAGTAGCGCTCGGTGTCCTTGGGCGGCCGGACCTGGCCCGAGATGGTGTCGCCCGTGCGGAGGTCGAAGCGGCGGATCTGGGATGGCGAGACGTAGATGTCGTCGGGACCCGGCAGGTAGTTGTAGTCGGGGGCGCGGAGGAAGCCGAAGCCGTCGGGCAGCACCTCGAGCACACCTTCGGCGAAGATGAGGCCGTCGCGCTCTGCCTGGCCCTGCAAGATCTTGAAGATCAGCTCCTGCTTCCGGAGGCCGCTGAACCCCTGGACGCCCAGATCCTTGGCGACCGCGTTCAGCTCCGTGATGGTTTTGTCCTTCAGTTCGGACAGATTCATCCTGTTGCCTCCTGCCCCACCGGACTCGGAAGAGGCTGCGTCGGTGGCGTCGGACTTCTGCGGCGAGGGCCGCCGAGGACTACGCTGCGAGATGATGTTCTCCGGAGGGTTGATTGTGTACGGGGTGCCAGACGGTTCTGCTCAACAAATCTCCCACATACGCGTAGGGGATGTCAACACAAAAGCTCCGTCACCGAGGAAGGTTGGCTCACAGCCTCAACTCGATGATGGCCTTGTCGAGGCGGATTGGCTCACAGCCTCATCTCGATGATGGCCTTGCCGCGGATCTCCGTCAGCCACTCCTTGAGACGCGCGTCGTACTTCTGCCGGTACAGGATGTCACGGATTTGATTGCGGGCCTGCGCGAGCTGCTCGCCCGCCAGGGTTTCCTTGGAATCGAGCTCGAAGAGATGGTACCCGATCTCTGACCGGAAGGGCGGCGAATGCTCGCCGGGTGAGAGGCGCAGCACGGCCTTCTCGATGTCGGGCGCGAGCTCGCCGCGCTTGAGGATGCCCAGGCGGCCGCCGTTCTTGGCGGTGGCGGGGTCCTCGGAGAACTCCGCGGCGAGCTCGCCGAAGTCCTCCCCCGACATGACCCGAGCGTAGACGTCGTCCGCGCGCCGGCGCGCGGCCTGCCAGCCGTCCTCGCCCGTGCCGGTCTGCGGCAGGAAGAGGATGTGCCGCGCCTCGAAGGTGAGGCCCGTCTCCAGCTTCTCCCGGTTGGCGTTCAGGTACTGGTCGATGTCTTCCTCGGTCACGCTGACCCGGAGGGCCACCCGGCGGCGGATGATGCGCTGGACCATGAGCTGGTCGTAGACGCGCTTCTTGACGCCCTCGATGGTCAGCCCCTGCGCCTTGACCTGTTCCTCGAACTCCGCCTGGGTGGTCGCCCCCACCTTCTTCTGGATCTCGTCGAGCTGCTCCTTGAGCTCGGAATCCTCGACGGTGAGCTTCTCCTTCTCGGCCTGCTGGAGCTGGAGCCGCCGCTCGATGATCGTGGAGAGCACCTTCTCGCGCAAGGCGGCCCGCTCCTCGCCCGAGGGCGGCTGCATCTTGTTCTCGTAGAGGTAGTAGGCCTCGGCCTCGTCGAGTTCGTACATGGTCACCGCGTCGCTGTTGATCACGCAGATCACCCGATCCACCACCGCATCGGAGTCGGGGGGCAGGGCCGGCTTGGAGAGAATGGGCGCCCTAGATTCACTGTGCGGCGGCGGCGGCGGCACGGGCGGAGGGCCCTTGGGCTTGGCTGACGACGCGAGGGGCATCCACGAGGGCGCAGCGCACCCGCTCACCGCGAGGGCGAGGAGCATGGCGGGGAGCAGGCGAACGCGCAGGCTCACGTGAGCGCCTCCAGGAGGGCACGCAGCCGGTCACGCACGGCGGCCCACGGTCCCGTGGGAATCGTGGCCTCCAGGATGAACTCCTTCCGCATGCTCACCCCGCTCCCCGGCTTCCCGATGACGGCGAGGATGCGCTCGGGGGTGACCGGTGTCGATGGCGCGAAGGTCACCAGTGCTCGACCTTCCCCGGCCTCCACGCGCTCGACGTGCAGGCGCCGCGCGAGAGCGCGCAGGCCCACCACGTCCAGCAGCGCGTCTACGGCGGCGGGGGGAGGGCCGAAGCGATCGGCCAGTTCCGCCCGCATCTCTGCGATCTCCGCATCCGTCCCCAGATCGGTCAGGCGCTGGTAAATCCCCAGGCGCTGATTCACGTCAGGGACGTACTCGTTCGGCAGGAGCGCTTCGACCCCCACGGTGATGACGGGCTCGACGGCCGCCCCGCCGGGCTCGCCGCGCAATTCTCTCACGGCCTCGGCCAGGAGCTTCGTGTAAAGATCGAAGCCCACCGCCGCGATGTGCCCGTGCTGCTCGGCCCCCAGCAGGTTGCCCGAGCCACGAATCTCCAGGTCGCGCATGGCGAGGCGGAAGCCACCCCCCAGCTCCGTCATCTCCTCGATCACCTGCAGCCGCCGCTGCGCCGTCTCGTCCACGCTGCCTGCGGCGGGGACGAGGAGATAGGCATAGGCCTGCTGGCGCTCGCGCCCCACCCGGCCGCGGAGCTGGTAGAGCTGGGCGAGCCCGAAGCGATCCGCGCGGTTGATGATGATGGTGTTGGAGGCGGGAATGTCGAGGCCTGACTCCACGATGGCCGTGGACACGAGGACGTCGGCCTGCCCGTCCACGAACTTCACCATCACCGACTCGAGCTCGCGCTCCCCCATCTGCCCGTGGCCCATGAGCACGCGCGCCTCGGGGCAGAGCTCCTGGATGAAGGCGGTCATGGCGGGAAGTGACTGCACCCGGTTGTGGACGAAGAAGACCTGGCCGCCCCGGGCGAGCTCGCGCTGGATCGCCTCGCGGATGATGGTGCGGCTGAAGCCCGTCACCACCGTCTCGATGGGCAGGCGATCGATGGGCGGCGTCTCGATGACGGAGAGATCGCGCACGCCCGACAGCGACATGTAGAGCGTGCGCGGGATGGGCGTGGCGGTGAGGGTGAGGGCGTCCACGCTGGCGCGGAGCTGCTTGATCCGCTCCTTGTGGGCGACCCCGAAGCGGTGCTCCTCGTCCACCACGAGGAGGCCCAGGTTGCGGAAGCTCACGTCCTTCGAGAGGAGGCGGTGAGTGCCGATGACCACGTCCACCGCGCCCGTGCGCAGGCCCTCCACCACCGTCTTCTGCTCCTTCGGGCTCCGGAAGCGCGAGAGCAGCTCCACCTTGGCGGGGAAGGGGGCGAAGCGGTCGCTGAAGGTGTGGAAGTGCTGCTGCGCGAGCACGGTGGTGGGCACGAGCACGGCGACCTGCCGCCCGTCGGCGGCGGCCTTGAAGGCCGCACGCAGCGCCACCTCCGTCTTGCCGTAGCCCACGTCGCCCGCCACCAGGCGATCCATGGGACGGTCGCGCTCCATGTCGGCCTTGACGTCCTCGATGGCGCGCAGCTGGTCGGGGGTCTCCTCGAAGCGGAAGGCAGCCTCGAACTCGCGCTGCCACGGCGTGTCACTGGAGAACGGGGGCCGCTCGCTCACCGAGCGACGAGCGTAGAGCTGGAGGAGCTGCTCCGCCATCTGTCGGACGGCTGCGCGTACCGACTCCTTGATCCGCTGCCATGCCCCGCCACCCAGCCGGTCGAGTCGCGCCGCGCCCGCGGGGGCGCCCATGTACTTCGAGATGAGGTCGAGCCGCTCCACGGGGAGGTAGAGGCGCCCGCCCTCCGCGTACTCGAGGAGGAGGAAGTCGCCCTCGCGTCCATCCACGGGCATGGTCTGGAGGCCGTGGTAGCGGCCGACGCCGTGCGACTCGTGCACCACGAGGTCGTTGGGCTTGAGATCGGTGAAGGCGGCGATGGTCTGTCCGCGCTGGAAGACGGGACGCCGCAGCCGGCGGCGCCGCGCGCCGAACGTGTCCTCCTCGGCGAGCACGACCACGCCGAGGGCGGGAAGCTGGAAGCCCGCCGCGCAGTCGCCGGTGACGACACCGAGGCCTTCGCTACTCCACAGGGTGGCGCCGGGCCACGGCTCGAGGTCGTGCTCGGAGAGGATGCCCTGGAGGCGCGTGCCCTGCTGCTCGTCGTCCACCACCAACCGCACCGTGAAGCCCTCGACGCGCCACTCGCGGATGGCGGCGGCGAGCTCCTTGAAGCGGCCCTGATAGCCGCCGACGGAACGCGTGCCCATGGCGATGCGCGGGGCCCCGCCATTCCCCCGCTGGAGGAGCGGCAGCTCGAGCCGCTGGAAGCCCGCCAGGGCCTCGCCGAGCGGCTGGGCGGACGGCGCGTCCTCGGGCGGCGCGTCGAGGAGGGCGGGATCGTCGAGCACCACGAGGGCATCGCGAGGGAGCCAGGCGGGCAGGAAGACGGAGGGATCGCCGTCGACGGACAAGGGGAGCACGGTGATCTCGTCGAGGGCCTCGATGGAGCGCTGGGTGGTCGGGTCGAAGAGCCGCAGCGACTCGACGTCGTCGCCGAAGAACTCCGCCCGCACGGGTCGCTCGCGGAGCGGAGAGAAGATGTCCACGATGCCGCCGCGCAGGCTCCACTGCCCCACGTCCACCACCGTGTCGACCCGCTCGTAGCCCGCGAGATCGAGCCACTGCACGAGCGTCTCGCGGTCGATGGTGCCCGCCACCTCAAGCGAGAAGGCGCGGGCGCGGAAGGCGGTGGGCGAGAGGAGCGGAGCGGCAAGCCCCGAAGGCGTCGCCACCACGACCGCGCCCTCTGCACCAAGGTAGTGGCAGACGCGTGCGCGCTCGGCCGCCTGCTCCTTGTGCCGGCCCCGCCACGCCGCGGGCTCGGCGGGCGGGAATTCCAGCACGGGCAGCCGATCCCCCGCGCCGAGGCTCGCGAGGAAGAATCGCACGTCCTCGACGAGGCGATGGCGCTCGGCCGGTCCGGGCGCCATGAGGAGGACGGAGCGGCCCGTGTGCTTGACGAGGGCGGCGACCACGAGAGACCGCGAGGAACCCCAGAGTCCGTCGGCCTGCAGGCAGGGATGTCCCCGGGCGAGGGCCGTCGAGAGCTCTTCGAGGGCGGCCCACCGGGACAGGATCGATTCCGACGCGGTGATGCTCATGAACCGCTACGGCACGACACGATGCCTACGTTACCACCACTTTCCCGGGCAGGCCCGGAACGGCGACTAGGTCCGGAGCCCCTGCACCAGATAGAAGCTGAGCGTCTCGAGCTCGATGGAGAGATCCACGCTCTTGAAGCGCACGTCCTTGGGCGCCCGCAGCCGGCCCGGCGCGAAGTTCAGGATGGCCTTGATTCCTGCGGCGACCAGCGTCTCGGTCACGGGCTGGGCGGATTCCGCGGGCACGGCCACGATGGCGAGCTGCAGATTGCGGGCCTTCGCCTCCTTCGGCAGATCGCGCAGGGGGAGGATGGGCACGCCGTCGGGAGTCGCCCCGACCTTGGCGGGATCGTCGTCGAAGATGGCGGCGATCCGGAAGCCCTGGCGGGCGAAGCCCTTGTAGTGATAGAGGGCCGAGCCCAGGTTGCCGAACCCCACGAGGGCGACCTGCCACTCGCGGTCGAGGCCGAGGATGCGCTGCAGCTCGGCCTTGAGCCCGGAAACGTAGTAGCCGATGCCGCGCACTCCGAACTCGCCGAAGTAGGCGAGGTCCTTCCTCACCTGAGCCGAGTTCAAGCTGAAGCGCTCCGCCAGCTCCTGGGAGGAGATGGTCTTGACGCCGTCCTCCTCGAGCTGCTGCAGGCAGCGCGTGTAGACGGACAGCCGACGCACCGTCATCTCGGGAATGCGGGGAATCTTGAACGGGGAGCGTCGAGGCATCGCAGCTCAGCTCCGGGCGCCCCGGGGCACGACACCCGGGACGCCCGAGATCCAGGCAGTGGCTACGACTTCACGAAGAGCAGGATGACCGCGATGACGAAGACGAAGAGCGTGAGCGACTCGATGAAGGCCAGGCCCAGGAGCATGGCGGTCTGGATGCGGGCGATGGCGCCCGGCTGGCGCGCCATGGCGTCCACGGCCGAGCCGGCCGCGCGCCCCTGCCCCAGGCCGCAGAGTCCCGCGGCGAGGCCGAAGCCGAGACCGGCGGCGAGCACCGCGAAGGCCTTGGCCATGTCGCCACCGCCCGTGGCCTCCGCCGCCCAGGCCAGGCCGGGGGCCGTCAGCACCGTCATTAGAGTCACAGTCAGAATGCGTCGCACGGCTTCCTCCTTGTGATGGTGGTTGGAGCTCAGTGATGTTCAGGTTCTGCGACAGCTTCGGCAATGTAGAGCATGGCGAGCTTGCAGAAGATGAAGGTCTGGATCAGCGCGACCAGGATCTTGAGCGGCAGGAGAAAGCCGATCACGAAGACGACCATGATGAGGGTGGCGGGGGCGCCCAGGATGATGCCGCCCAGGGTCCCCTTGAGGGCCCAGCCGAGCATGCCGTCCAGCCCCATCATGAAGAAGAAGATGGCAAGGAGGATGTGCCCGGCCATCATGTTGCCGAAGAGACGAAGGGAGAGGGAGAGGGGGCGCGCACAGTGGCTGATGATCTCGATGACGAACATCAGCGGCTTGAGGGCAAGCGGCACCGGCCCCGCGAAGTGCTTCAGGTAGTTCACGAAGCCCTGCTTCCGCACCCCGATCCAGTGATAGGTGAAGAAGACGATGAGGGCGCAGGCCGCGGTGGTGTTGAGGTTGGCGGTGGGCGCAATGAGGCCCGGCACCAGGCCCATGAGGTTCGAGGCGAGGATGAACAGGCCGAGGGTGGCGATGAGGGGGATGTAGCGCCGCCCGTCGTGCCCCACGGTCTCGTCGAGCTCGTTCAAGAACTGCTCGAGCACGACCTCCATGAAATTCTGTGAGCCGCGCGGGACGAGGGCGAGCCGGCGCGTGGAGACCACGGCCACGATGAGGAGGATGCCCATGACCACCCACGTGTAGAGAATCTGGTCGGGGAGGCCGGGAATGTGGAAGATCGGCGGGTGCTCGATGAGCTCCATCTAGCCTTCCTCTTGCCCGCGAGCGTTCAGAAGTCCCTCCACGAGGAGCACGGGGGGCAGGGTGGCCAGGCCCACGCCGACAGCCACCGGATGCACCCAGCCCTGCACGATGAGAGCCGCGAGAGAGCCCAGGATCGCGACCTGGCGCAGCCCGATGCGGCCAATGCGCCCGAGCCCGGCCTGCCCCTCCGCCACCACCGCGAACGCCCGGCCGAGATCGCGCGCGAGCCAGCGGAAGTTCAGGAAGGCCACGGCGCCGCCTCCGCCTACACCGGCCGCGGCCGGCGCGCCGAAGAGCCACCAGGCGCCCGCGGCGAGGGCCGCCACGACGAAGGCGCCCACCCGGGTCACTCGAGTTGCGAAATCAGCCATGGCCATTCGAACGATCCGTCTCGTTCAGCGTCTTGATGGTGCGGACGAAGTTCACGGCAGCGGCCGCAATCCCGAATGCGAGCCCGACCAGCACCAGCCACGGCTGAGTGCCCAACCAGCGATCCGCGAAATACCCCGCCGCCAGTCCGATCGCCACGCATGCGAACAGCATGGTGCCGAGTGCGACGAGCCGGGCGGTATGTCCTGGCGACGATTTACCAGTGCCTCCCGCCATGTGAATAGGAACACTATCACAGCGTTCCAGCCATGACAAGACGACGCAACTCACTCATTTGCAAGGGGAATGTCGAGGGTCACTGCCGTCGGTCACGCACAAAGTCCAGGATCTCGGCGGCGATCTCGGGCCCCTTCTCCTCCTGGAGGAAATGACCCGCTCCCGCGATGATCGCGAAGCGGGCAGCGGGAATCAGATCCGCGAAGGATCGCCCGACGGCGAGCGAGAAGACAGGATCCGAGTCGCTGAAGCAGACGAGCGCTGGCTTCGACCACGAGCGAAGCGCGTGACGTGTCGCGCGCATCTCCGCCGCCCCCGGCGCTTCCGGGGCGGTGGGAATCAGCGCGGGGAAGGCGCGCGCGCCGGCCTTCGACTCCATCGTGGGAAAGGGCGCATCGTACGCGGAGACGATGGCCGTCGAGATGCGCTCGCGATCGACGGCGGAGCGCCTGATCACCTGCCCGACGGGCAGGTCCGGCGTGCGCAGGGCGTACTCGCGCCACTTCACGAGTCCCGGGGAGAGCGTCGCCGCCTCGCCCGACATCAGATCCGCGTTGAGGATGACGAGGCGCGCAACGCGATCAGGATGGCGGGTCGCGTAGCGCAGGCCGAGCGGGCCGCCCCAGTCCTGCACGACCACCGTCAGGTCGCCGAGGCCCAGCGCGTCGACGAAGCGCTCGAGCCAGCCGTAGTGGAAGGCGAAGGAGTAAGCGCTCACGTCGGTGAGCTTGTCGGAGCGGCCGAAGCCGATGTAGTCCGGCGCGATGCAGCGGAAGCGAGGGCGGAGAACCGGAATCATGGACCGGTAGAGAAAGCTCCAGGTCGGCTCGCCATGGAGGAGGAGGATGGGGTCGCCCGCTCCCTCGTCGAGATAGTGCGTGCGAAGGCCGCCCACGTCCACGTAGCGCGGGGCGAAGGGGAAGTCGGGCAGCCCGACGAAGCGCTCGTCGGGCGTGCGGTAGATCTCGCTAGCCAAAGACGCCTCCCATGCGCCCGGCGGCCAGGCGGTTGATGAGCACCACGCTGACCGCGGCCACCGCGATGAGGATGACACCGAGGGCGGCCGCCTCGCTGGAGGAGCCGGCGATGTAGAAGGCGAAGATGCCGTTGGTGATCATCTCCCAGCCTCCCAGAGCGAGGAAGAGCACGGCGGAGGCCTCCTGCAGCGAGGTCATGAAGGAGAAGAGGCCGCCCACCACGATGCCCTTCCAGATGAGCGGCATGGTCACGTCGCGGAAGGCGCGCGCGCCGGTGGCGCCCACGCTGGCCGCCGCCTCCTCCAGCGAGCGGTGCACGAGGAGCAGCGAGGCGTACGCGCCGCGCACCGTGTAGGGCAGGCGGCGCACGGCCAGCACGAGCGGCATGATGATCCAGAAGGAGGTCAGCCCGCGGTCCAGGCCGGGCAGGTCGAAGTGAAAGGCGCGGATGTACGCGATGCCGATGGCCGTGCCCGGCACGGCGAGGATGAGCGTGTTGACGGCATCGAGGGCGCCGCGGCCCGGCACGGTGGAGCGACCGAGGATCCACGCGATGGGCACGCCCACCGCGACGCAGAGGAGGACGGCGAGCCCGGAGTAGAGGAAGCTGTTGACGATGTACTTCGGCGTCTCCACGATCACGCGCTCGAAGTGCTGCAGGGTATAGGCGAGGGGCAACGGGGTGAGCGACCATCCGCGGCTCAGCGAGGCGAGGGCCACTCCCACGTACGGGATGAAGGAGAGGAGCATGACGAGGGAGAGGAAGCTCACCGCCGCGACCTGGCGCAACCCGGTGAGACGCCGGCGCTCGATGATCGTGTAGGAGAGCGACGAGTAGTCCTTGAGCCCGACCCATCGCCGCGCCACGAGCAGGAAGACAATGGCGAGGAGCACCATCAGGGCGGAGACGACAATTCCCATGCGGAAGATCCGCCGGTCCACGAACTGCACGATGTTGAGATAGGCCTGGGCGGCGAGGAGATCCTGCACGCCCAGGATGAGGGGGGTGGCGAAGTCGGAGAAGGTCCAGATGAAGACGAGGAGCGCCCCCGCCACGTAGCCGGGCGTAGTCAGGGGCAGGGTCACCGTCCAGAACTTCTTCCAGCCGCGCGCTCCCACACTCTCCGCCGCCTCTTCCAGCGCGGGATCGATCTTGCCGAGGGCGTCGACCACGTTGAGGGTGATCATGGGGAAGAGGTGGAGCGTCTCCACGAGCACCACCCCGTGGATGCCGTAGAGGAAGTTGATGGGCTTGAGCATGTCGAAGGCGTCCATGAGAAGAACGTTGATCGAGCCCGCCCGGCCCAGGATGAAGGTGAAGCCGAGGGTGCCCACGAGGGGCGGCGAGATGATGGGAATGAGGGTGAGATAGCCGAAGAGGCCGCGGCCGCGGAAGTCGTACCGCACGAGGAGGAAAGCCACCGCGATGCCGATGACGGAGGAGGCGACCACCGTGGCCACGCCTAGGAGCAGCGATTTCCAGAGGGCGCGCAGGTAGAAGCCGTCGCGGAAGAAGCCGAGGAAGTTCGCGAGGGTGAGCCGCCCGCCCTCGTCGGTGACGGCGTCGTAGAAGATGCGGATCAGCGGATAGACGAGAAAGACCAGGAGAAAGAGCCAGATCAGCCCCACGCCCAGCGCCCGCCACAGCGCCGGGCGCGGGGCGCCGGGCTCAGGCATCGTCGGCGACGGCGAGGGTGACGGATGCGGGAAAGGTGACGGCGACCTCGCGGCCGATGGACAGCGGCTCGTGGTGCCAGGGATCGCGAATGTCCGCCTGGAGGACCTGGCCCGAGGGGGCCTCGACGTCGTAGCGGAGGGCGCTGCCCAGGTACGCGATGAAGCTCACGCGACCGCGCACCACGTTGCCCTCGCCCTTTTCTGTGGCGCCCGCGGCGATGGCCACGTTCTCCGGCCGGATGGCCAGCACGCAGCGCTCGCCCACGGGACCGTCGGCCACGGCGCGCAGCGCGCCGAGCGCGGTGTCCACCACGAGGCCGCTGCCCGCCCGCTCCCTCACCCGACCCGGGACGAGATTGTTGGTGCCCACGAAGTCCGCCACGAAGCGCGTGCGCGGCCGCTCGTAGAGC
>Ga0075424_100002805_pt1 | contig 16097 bp, 12 predicted proteins | sample SoiMethybrSBSTD3_FD_75301 | JGI IMG/M metagenome (GOLD analysis project Ga0075424, IMG submission 75301) | Bulk soil microbial communities from a Populus tree surrounding site in Tennessee, USA - Soil MetaG P. TD hybrid SBSTD3 | ecosystem: Environmental > Terrestrial > Soil > Tree plantation...
CGCGACATAGACCAGGACGAACGACTCGGTGCCGATCTGCCGCCTCACTTCTTCACGCGTCGCCTCGTAGGGACTGACGACGGCACAGACGACCGCGCCGTCGTGGCGCACGACCTCGGAAGCGACGAAGCCGATGCGACGGATGTTCGTGTCGCGATCCTCTTTGGAGAACCCGAGTCCCTTCGAGAGGTGCGTCCGAACGACATCGCCGTCGAGCAGCGTGACCCGACGGCCTCGACGCTCGAGACGATCCGCCAGAAGGCCGGCAATCGTGGACTTGCCCGCACCGCTCAAACCGGTGAACCACACGCAGACACCGCGACGGTCCACTCGCTGCTACTTCCTGCTCCTGTGCAGCCGGCGAGTCCGCCACTCCAGGACGGATGCCGCCGGAGCCGACTCATATCCCAGCAACTGTGACAGCCCCGGATCCTCGCGGTGGCGCCCGTTGAGCGCGTGTGGCAGCGAGATCTGCTGCGAGATGATCGGCACCGAGAACACATTGTTCACCGCGCGGCGGATCCGGCCCGAGCGATTGTTGCCGGCGCGGTGGAACACCATCGCGTCGAACACCACAAACGATCCAGGTTCCGCATCGACCGAGACTGCAAGCGATTCGGCTACGTCAGGGGAGGGAAACCGCTCGACGCGATGCGAGCCCGGGATCAGCATGGTGCCGCCCGTCTCAGCGCGAAACGGATCGATACAGAAGAGGGCGCTGATCGCCAGCGGGCGCGTGGACACGAAATGCTGGTACGGCAGATCGCGGTGATACGCCGCCTGCGTGTGTCCCTCCTTCGGTGGGTTGATCACGCCGTTCTGCTGCATCAGGACCACGTAATCGCCGAGCAGCATGCGGACGAGCGCGAGCAGCGGCCCATACGTTGGCAGCCTGAGGAAGGCGCCGTCGTCAACGAGAGGACACCGCGCCGTAAACTCGTCGCCGATCTGTTCAAGATGTTCGCTGCCGAACGCCTTCGTCTGTGCGCGAAGCACATCATCGAGACGCGAACGGAAGTCCGCGATCTCTGTTTCGGAAAAGGTCGTGGCAAGTACGGAGAAGCCGGCGAGCCGGATTCGCTCTGCGTGCGCGGCGAGATCCGTGTCCGCTGATTCCTGTTCCTTGACGCCGTAACTTCTGACGCTGTCGGCCATCTGACGCCACGAATGGTACCACGCCAAACGAGGCGGACCGGGGCCGCTGATGCTCACGACGGCGTGGTAAGATTCGCGCTTCGCGCAGCTTCATTCCATGAATGCCCCGTAGGCGAATCGCAATCGTTCAATCGAGCTACATTCCGTGGAAGGGCTACTTCGATCTGATTCGAAGCGTGGACGCCTTCCTCCTTCTGGACAATGTGCAGTTCACGCGGCGCGACTGGCGGAGCCGGAACAGAATTAAGACCCGCCATGGAACCGCCTGGTTGTCCATTCCGGTGCTGACACGCGGGCGCTACACGCAGTTGATTCAGGACACGACCACGTCGGATCCGGGCTGGGGGCGCCGTCACTGGCAGACGATCCAGGCCAACTACGCCAAGGCCCCGTATTTCGACCGGTATGCCGACCGCCTGTCGGCCTTGTACGCCGAATCGTCCACGCGTTTGAGCGAGATCAACCACGCGTTCATCACGGCGATATGCGACAGTCTCGGCATCACGACGCCGATTACATGGTCCAGCGCATTTGAGACGCGCGACACTCCAACGGAGCGTCTGATCGATCTGTGTCGTGCTGTTGGCGGCACCGAGTATCTGTCCGGGCCGAGCGCCCGGGATTACCTCGATGTCGCAGCGTTCGAGGACGCCGGCATCGCAGTGCAATTTGCCGATTACTCCGGGTACCCTGAGTACCCGCAGCCGTATGGTCCGTTCGAGCACTACGTGAGTGTGCTCGATCTGCTGTTCTGTACCGGACCGCGGGCCCTCGAGTTCATGAAGAAGCTGTGACTGTCCGTCTCTCCGTGGTGACGTCGCTCTATAAGTCGGCGGGTTTTGTGCGCGAGTTCTACACGCGCGTGGCGGAAGCCGCCGCGAAGGTGACGCCCGACTGGGAAATCGTGATGGTGAACGATGGTTCGCCCGATGACTCCCTGCAGATCGCCATCGAGCTGCACCGCGGCGATCCGCGCGTGCGAATCGTCGATCTGTCGCGGAACTTCGGACACCACAAGGCGCTGATGACCGGTCTGGCGCACGCGCGCGGAGAGCTGGTGTTCGTGCTCGACTCCGATCTCGAAGAGGATCCGGGCTGGATTCCGTTGTTTTATGACGCGATGCAGTCCACGGGAGCCGAAGCCATTTATGGGGTCCAGCGGTCGCGCAAAGGGGGCTGGTTCGAGAGGATGGGGGGCGCGCTCTTCTACAACATCTTCAACATGCTGCTGACGCACCCGTTTCCGGCAAACATCATCACCGCGCGGCTGATGACCCGGCGCTATGTCGATGCCCTCGTACAGCACCGCGATCAAGAAGTCTCTCTGGCTGGATTGAGTACTATCACGGGATTCGACCAACGACCGCTGACGGTGACGAAGGGGACCCGCGGTGACTCGTCCTACGGACTGAGACGACGAATTTCCGCGTTCGTCACCGCCATCACATCGTTCAGCAACCGGCCGTTGCTGTACATCTTTCAACTCGGCGTCGGTGTGATTCTGCTCTCGATGATTGCGGGCATCGTGCTCATGTACCAGAGCATGACCGGTTATGTCGGTGTTCCCGGCTGGGCGTCGATCATGGTGTCGATCTGGTTCCTCGGCGGCGTGACCATCTTCTGCGTTGGCGTACTCGGGATTTATCTGGCAAAGGTCTTCACGGAGACCAAGGACAGGCCGTACACGATCATCCGGCACATCTACGGTGTTGAGAGCGATCCTCATGATCGGTGAGTTCGTGCGAACTACCTAGGCGCGACGAGCAGATCCAGGAGACAGACGTGGCCCGACTCGTGATCTTTGGCACCGGTGACGTTGCCCGCCTGGCACACTTCTACTTTCGGACGGACAGCCCGCACGAGGTCGCCGCGTTCGTCGTAGATGCACCGTTCAAGACCTCCGACAGTTTCGAAGGACTCCCGGTGGCGACCGTTGAAGAAGCAATGGAACGGTACCCGCCGTCCGACTATGCAGGCTTCGTGGCGATCGGCTACGCGAAGATGAACCGGGTACGGAGGGACAAATACGAGAGGATGAAGGGCGCCGGCTACGAACTCGTCAGCTACATCAGCTCACGCTGCACGTACTTGACGACGCCGCCTGGCGATAACTGTTTCATCCTCGAGGACAACACGCTGCAGCCGTTTGTCACCATCGGCAACGACGTCACGCTTTGGAGCGGCAACCATATCGGCCACGACTCGATCATCGAGGACCACTGCTTCATCACGTCGCATGTCGTCGTCTCCGGACACGTACGCGTCGGTACCGGGTCTTTTCTCGGCGTGAACGCAACGCTGCGCAATGCGATCACGATCGGCCCCGAATCGTTGATCGTCGCGGGCGCCGTCATCACGAAGAACACCACGCCGAAGGGTGTCTACTATCCTGAACGGGCGAAGCGGGCGCCGAAATTGAGCGACGAGATCGAGCTGTGAGCGGCGCGTGGGTCCGGCTCGGGCGGCTCGAGCTCGATACGTCGCGTGCGTCGGCGTGGGCTGTCTCGCACGCGGCTCTCCCGATTCCCGAGCCGATCGGAGAGGGATGCTGGAACATCTACCTGAGCCTCCGCGATCAACAAGGGCGCGCACGCATCGGCCGCACGGTGCTCACGCTGGAACCCACGCCGGCGTTTTTGCCGCTGGACCCCGAGCCGGTCCTCGAGCTCGGTGAGCGTGGCACCTTCGACGACAATGGCATCGTCGGTTCATGTCTCGTGCTCGCCGGTGATCGCCGCTACCTGTTCTACACGGGATGGAACCGTGGAGTGACCGTTCCGTTCTATCTCGGGGCAGGGCTCGCGGTCAGCGAAGGTGGAGGTCCCTTTCGACGGATCTCGCGCGCTCCGGTGCTCGAGCTCGTCGACCAGGAGCCGTTTCTCACGGCGTCGCCGTTCGTCAGCAGGGATGGCAACCGATGGCGCATGTGGTATGTGTCCGGCACAGGGTGGATTAGCGAAGGGTCGGGTCTCGAACCCTGCTACAACATTCGCCATACGGAATCGGAAGACGGCATTCACTGGGAGCGCCCGGGGCGCACGTGTATCGATTACGAAGCCGGCGAGCACGCCATCGCGCGTCCGTGGGTGATCTGCGAAACCGGCCGGTACCGCATGTGGTTTGCGGTTCGCGGGGTTCGCTATCGCATCGCCTATGCTGAGTCGAGCGATGGGGTCACCTGGACGCGAGCGGACGACGTCGCCGGATTGACGCCGTCCGGTGAAGGATGGGACAGCGACATGGTGGAGTATCCCTGCATGCTCGACCATCATGGCCGCCGGTACATGCTGTACAACGGCAATGATTATGGGAAGACAGGCGTGGGTATAGCGGTGTGGAAACCCGGCGAGGATGTGCGCGCCCATGAGAATTCCATTTAACCGCCCGCATCTCACCGGCCGCGAGTTCACCTATATCTCCGAAGCCGTTGCGGGCGGTCAGCTCGCCGGCAATGGCGTGTTCACGCAACGCTGTCACACATGGCTCGAGCGTGAACTCGGATGTGCGCGCGCGCTGTTGACGCATTCCTGCACGGCCGCGCTCGAGATGGCGGCCCTGCTCCTCGATCTCGTCCCGGGGGACGAGGTCATCATGCCGTCGTTCACGTTCGTCTCCACGGCAAACGCGTTCGTCCTGCGCGGTGCGCGGCCGGTGTTCGTCGACATCCGGCCCGACACGCTGAACATGGACGAGACGCTCATCGAGGCGGCGATTACCGATCGAACACGAGCCATCGTCCCAGTGCACTACGGCGGCGTTGCGTGCGACATGGACGCGATCATGGAGATCGCAAGGCGCCACAACCTCGTCGTGATCGAAGACGCGGCGCAGGGTTTTCTCGCCCGCTACGGGAACCAGCCGCTTGGATCGATCGGTCATCTGGCGGCGCTGAGTTTTCACGAGACGAAGAACGTCATTTCCGGCGAAGGTGGCGCCCTCCTGGTCAATGATGAACGGTTCCGCGTCCGCGCCGAGATCATCTGGGAGAAGGGGACGAATCGCTCTCAGTTTCTACGTGGCGAGGTGAATCGGTACACATGGGTGGACCTCGGCTCGTCGTTCCTGCCCGGTGAACTGATCGCGGCGTTCCTGTGGGCGCAGTTCGAGTCCGCTCACGAGATGACGAGCGAACGGCTCCGGTTGTGGAACCAGTACGTATCAGGATCGTCGGTCTGGGAGCCGCTAGGCGTGCGTCTTCCGGTGGTGCCCGACTATGCCTCGCACAATGGGCATTTGTTTTACCTGTTGCTTCCCGCCGGCGTGTCGCGCGCGGAGGTGCTCACGGACCTGAATGATCGCGGCGTGAACGCGATCTTCCACTACGTGCCGCTGCACGACTCTCCAGCCGGCAGACTGTACGGCTGCGTCGCCAGTCGAATGGACGTGACGACGGATCTGAGCAGCCGTTTGATTCGGCTGCCGCTGTGGGTTGGGTTGAAGCCCCCGGACATGGAATTCGTGATCGCAGCCGTTACCGAATCGCTGACGCAGTACGTCTGAGGTGAGTGAGTCTGAACCCTTGACACGCCATCGGCTTCCGGGGACGATCCAGAACCGCCAGGCAGAACTCAGAATGCCAGTTCTCAGCAAGACGCTTGCTGCCGCAGAGAGCAGTGTGTCCGATGATGGACGTCCGCTGGTCTCCGTTGTACTGCCCGTCTTCAACGAAGCGAAGACCCTTCCGGAATTGCTCCATCGTCTGGCGGTTGTTGCGGAAGCGCTGTGCACCCGGTACGTGTTCGAGTTTGTGGTCGTCGACGATGGCAGCTCGGACAATACCGCCGCGGTGGCCCAGCAGCTAGCGAGCCGCGACGACCGAGTGATGCTTACAGTCCTGCGCCGCAACTACGGACAGACTGCGGCGCTGCAAGCAGGCTTCGACCAGGCGCGAGGCGCAATCATCATCTCGATGGATGCGGACCTTCAACATTTTCCGGAAGATATCCCGCAGTTTCTCGCGAAGATCGAGGAAGGGTACGACGTCGTCTGCGGCTGGCGGGCCGAGCGTCACGAAGGCATTGGTCGGCGTTGGCCTTCCGCCGCCGCGAACTGGCTCATTCGAAAACTCACCGGAACAACTATTCATGACGTGGGCACGACGTTTCGGGCGTATCAAGGCGACTTTGCCCGGCAACTGCAATTACTCGGTGAACACCATCGATTTATCCCGGTTCTCGCGGGAAACCTCGGGGCGCGATTGACGGAGGTGCCGATTCAAAACATCGCACGGCCGGTCGGGTCATCGAACTATGGCTTGTCGCGCACCTTGAATGTCGTTCTGGACATTGCGTTCCTGGTTTTCTACACGAAATACATCGATCGTCCCATCCGCGTATTCGGCCGGCTTGCGCTCGCGACGTTCGCGGTCGCCAGCGCGATCATCGCGGTACTCGGATACCTCACCATTGCGTACGGCGTCCCGGTGGTTCGAGAGCACAGCGGCTGGTTTCTCCTCGCCCTGGTGCTCGGCGTGAGCAGCGTGCAGTTCCTCCTGTTTGGCCTTATCTCGGAAGTCATCGTCCGAATGTATTACTTCCCCGGCCAGGCGAAGCCGTTCCTGGTCCGGAAGCCGTCCAGCGGAGTCTCCGCTAACGTGTGGCGTTAACGCCTCAGGATGTGTGGCATCTTCGGATTCGTCGGTCGCGATCTGCCCCCAATCGGTGATCTCGCGCGCGCGACGAACCTCTTATCGCATCGCGGTCCCGACGGCGGGGCCTGCTGGCACGAACCCGGCGTTTTTCTGGGCCACCGCCGACTCTCAATTATCGATCTGAACACCGGCGCGCAGCCGATGTTCAGCGGCGACGGTCGGTACGTGATCATCTTCAACGGAGAGATCTACAACTACGTTGAACTGCGCGACCAGTTGCGCGCGTCAGGCGCCGAGTTCAGGACCGCATCAGACACTGAAGTCATCCTTGCCGGATATGCACGCTGGGGCGTAGACGTTGCGGCAAAGCTGGAAGGCATGTTCGCCTTCGCGCTGTACGACCGATGTGAGCGCACGACGTACCTTGCACGCGATCGTTTCGGGGAAAAACCGCTGCTGCTGGCGCAGCCCGATGGCGCAATCGCGTTCGCTTCGGAGTTGTCTCCTCTGGCCGCACTCGGGGTCGGAAGGCGCGAGATCGATCCGGAGGCTCTCGGACCATATCTCTGCCTGAATTACGTTCCGGGAACGCGGACGATGTTACGGGGCGTCACGCGCGTGGCGGCCGCCGAGTGGCAGTTGTACGGTTCGAACGGTTTGATACGCCGCGCGCGCTACTGGTCGCCACCGGCTGCCCCGCGTGAAACGCACCTGACAAACGGCGAGCTTCTGGACGAACTCCAGACGCGAATCGATCGCGCAGTCCGGTTGACGCTGCGGAGCGACGTCCCCGTCGGTCTGCTGCTGTCCGGCGGCGTTGACTCGTCATGCGTCGCGCAGAGTGCCGCGCGACTAGGTCGGCTCCAGCAGGCGTTCTGTGTTGATGTCGCGACGGGCGGGTTCTCCGAATGGAACGCTGCGGCGCAGGTCGCCAAGCATATCGGAGTGGGTATCACGCGCGTTCCATTTGACGCTTCGGTCCTCGGCGAATTCATTGACGTGACGCGGCACCTGGACGATCCCCTGGCGGATTCATCGGCGATGGCGGTGTGGACAGTTGCTCGAGCCGCGCGGCGCGAGTTGAAGGTTGTCCTCAGCGGTGACGGGGGAGACGAGCTATTTGGTGGATACCTGACATACGTCGCGTCGACGTGGCATCGCCGACTTCGACCGCTGCTTCCGACGCCGGCCTGGGAAATGATGGCGTGGGCGTCGAAGCGCGTCGGTGTGAACGACCGCGCGAAAGTCAGTCGCAGCTACAAGCTCCACCGGTTTCTTCGGGCGATGCCGTTTCCGACGCGCGAAGCGCACTTCACATGGAACGGCACATGGCTGCCACAGCAGGCCGCGGCCCTGACTCGCCCCGGTCCGCTGCGCGCCGCGGCCGCCGGAGCGCTCCGCGATGTGGCGAGCCGTTCGGCCGGCGCGACGCTCCACGACCTTCAGATCGCCGACGTGGACGAGTACCTCGCGAACGACATCCTTGCAAAGGTCGATCGCGCAACCATGGCACATGGCCTCGAAAGCCGGGCGCCGCTGCTCAACCGCGAGATCGCGGAATTTGCGCTCGCGCTGCCGCTGCATCTGCGGTTGAAGGGGATGACGACGAAATTCCTCCTGCGGGAACTTTGCGCACGTCATTACGGGCGCGCGCACGCATATGCTCCGAAGCAGGGATTCAGCATTCCGGTGCACACATGGCTGCGCCACGAGGGGCGCGCGTTGATGACGACCCTGTTGGCACCCGACCGTGTCGGTGCGATCGTCTGCCTCGATTCTGATGCCGTTTCTGACGCGGTTCGGGGGCATCTCGCAGGAGCCGCTCTGGGCTGGGAGCTGTGGGGATTGATGGTGCTCGTCGCATGGTTCGAGGAGCGCGTTGCCTGGCCGCCCGACTTTCGAACGTTGGCGCCGCTTCCGCTGATCGCATCGCCGTCGACCACATCGGTCGCATGAACACACCCCGGACAGCAGTTCGAACGAATTGCGAGATCTGCGCCGGTCCTGGGGAGCTGTGGCTCGAAAAAGGTCGCCGCAGGCTCGTTCGGTGCACGGCGTGTGGGTTTACGTGGATCCCTGAGGGTGTTGTCCACACGCCGCGCGGGCTGTCGATCTACGAAGATGAATCGCTGAATTTCTACGCCCAATACACGGATTACTACCGGGACGAAAGCGCCGTCGATGCTGCACGCGCAAAGGCCGACTGGGTCTCCAGGTTCGTGCCGTCCGGCGGCCGGCTCCTGGACGTCGGCGCGAATGTCGGTGCGTTTGTGAAATGTGCATCCGAGCAGTTCGACGCCGTCGGCATTGAACCGAATCCTGGGGCCGTTGCGTGGGCTCGCGAGCACATGCACGCGAGTGTCGAGATCGGGTCGATTTTCGACGAAGTCGAGGCTTATGTCGGTCGGTTTGATGCGGTAACCATGTTCGATGTCATCGAGCATGTCGACGAACCGACCGCCGCGCTCCGGCAGTGCCGCCGTTACCTTGCCGCCGACGGCATGTTGTTCGTCACCACGCCGGACATTGGAAGCGTGTGCAGCCGGCTGCTTGGACGCGCGTGGTACTACGTCGACCTCGAGCAGCACGTCTCACTGTTCTCGCTGGCGAACCTGACGCGGCTGCTCGCGTCGCAGGGGTTCGAGATCGTCGATCGGCGCACGTTTGGGCGGCGCTACCGCTTCTCTTATATCGAACAGCGACTCAAGGACCTCAGTCACCAAAGCGCGCTGCTGCGCGTTGTGCACGCTTTGAGCGTACCGCTGCGGCTTGCTCCCGCGTGGTACGTCCCGATTAACTTCGGAGATGTGATCGGGATTGCAGCACGGGCCCGTCCGGCCGGCGTCTGAGGTTGCTCATGCCACGTCTGCTTTCATCGATCGTGCGACCCGATCGCCGTGCCGGCGTCTCACCAGGGCAACGGCGATAACCGAGCCGAGCAGGACGAGATTGCTTAACCAGGTGAGCGCGATCTGAACCCTTGGAGTGAACTGGACGGTGACGTCGGTGATTCCTGCCGGTACGGTGACGCCCAGAAAAGCGTTCGCGATCGGGTGTACCGTGAGCGTCTTGTCGGCCGCAGTAGCCCTCCACTCAGGACGATACATCGCGGAGACGAAGAGAAGACGCTCCTGATCGGATGGCGGCATGTGCGCCACGTATCTGCCGTTCGAGACCTGCAGAGCGACGTTGCCGTCCAGACGCGTTCGCGCTAGCGGGCCGTAGTCGAGGCACAGCGCGCCCGCGCGCTTGCAGCCGGCATGAACCGGCAGCTGCACGGTGTACGCGTCGTGCTGTAGCAGGACGGCCTGAGGCCATGCGTCAGCATTGGCAAGCACGACGAGGTCCGACAAGCGCTCATCGCTCACGGGCGGGCGCGGACGATCGACCACCGTAAGGCCTGGAGGCACACCTGTCTCGTGCTCGGTCGTCAACAGCAGGTCGATCCCGAGCACGTCCAGCAGCGTTGGGTTGGCAATCACGTTCGTGTCGCCGGTGATGAAGCTTTCCATGAACGACATCGGCGGCTGCATGACAACCACTGAAACATTCTTGAACCATCCGTTCACGGGATTCAGTCCGAGCAGGACCAGATCGGACGAAAAATGGATACCGTCGGACGACAGATTTCCATGCATGGCATAGTCGACGAGCGGCGACAGATAGATCCGTGGTCCAAACCGCTTCGCGTCTTCGACCAGGATGCGTCCGAGTCCGAACGGATGACCCTGATAGCGATAGAACTGCAATTTGTCGCCGCGCCGGGCTACCTCGGGCACGCTCGCGCGTGGCAGAACGTACCACTGTTGAACAACCTGCAGCAGAACGAGCAGCGTCGCACCACACCGGTACGCCAGCTGAGGGCTTCGAAAGGCCTGTTGCAGCACCCATCCACCCGCGAGCAGACCGAAAAACTCCATCGAATCACGAAAGATCCACGGCGACACGGCGGGCACGATGTGGCTCCATACTTTCGGCGGTATCACGTTGAATACAGCCGAAGCCACAAATGCGGCGGTACAGCCGCGTACGTGCGATGCTCGGGTTCGTTGCAACCACACCAATGAGCCGACCGCTGCCGCGCCGACGCCGAATCCGATGAATGGCGATCGAATACGAGGGCGGCCGAACGGCGAGATGAACGCGGTGATGTAGGACTGGAGGGCCGTTCCATCTCGGACGCCCGACGCCGACGCGGGGAAGAGCTGTGCCTCACGCAGGAGCGTGTAAACGCGGACCGACGCGATCGCGGTGCATACCGCCGCGGCTGCACCGAGACAGAGATAGATGCGCCGGTCCAGCGGCGCGGCGACGACGACGTATATGGCGAGGATCATCGTCAACTGGACGGCGTATCCGGGGTGCGCGTTGGTGACCCAGAATCCGAACAGCAATCCGAGCCAGAGTGCCGTTGACCAGAAATGCTCGCGTGCCCCTCCCACAATCGCTGCACGCAGATAGAACGCAACGACTGGAAACAGCGTCCACGTGATGACCATCTGGATCCAGTCGCTCTCGTAGAAATACAAGATCGATGGCGCCGACGTGACGAGGCACGCGGTGAGCACGACCCGCAGCCATGGCAGGCGGATGTCGGTCGCGGCCAGCAGCCGAAGGAAGTAGACGACCATCAGGACGACTTGTGCCATCCAGACGGCAGTCAAGGTCACGCGTAATGAGGTGAAAGCGGCGAGCGGAGCAAATATCGGATGAAATATCAATGGATCGCCCAGCGGCATGGGCGCACCGAATCCGAGATTGTTCAGCCAATAGATCCAGCGGCCGTGAAACAACTCCTTCAGGAAAACCTGGTTCGGCATGATCGTCGCCTGGACGATCTCTTCCTCGTAAGGGCCGTAGATGAGCAGCGGCACGAGGAAGAGAATGCCTGACCCGATGGCGATGGACAGCTCACCGCGACTAGGAAGCATCCGTTCGCGTTGCGACTCGGATACACGGTTCACAATCGCGGCGATGAATGCCGCGAACTTCCGGATGAATGTGACGACCGCTCGTCTCGAGCGCCACAGGAGGAACGTCGCGACGGCTGCGAGAACCAGGCTGATTTCATCAACGTAATCGGACTCGAGCAACGTTCGAAGGCGCGGCGACATCTCCGGTCGATCGAGTTGGACGCGGAATGCCGCACGATCGATGTGGAAGGTGTCCTCGACCCGAGGATCCGTGAGCAGCCGTTCTATGTCCTGGCGTGACCGTTTGCGAAGGAAGTACCGCCATGTGCGCCCCTCGAACAGATCGCCTTCGGCAAGGCCGAGTTCGCGCTCAGCGTCCACCCGCTGAGCGGCCGAAACATCCGGGGACCAGCGGATGTTGACGCGCTGCGCGGGCGGGCCCTCTGTCCACTGAAGGTCCGCCGTCCAGCCAGCGACAACATACGTTGCGACCGCGAGCGCAAGACAGACGTAGCTGGCGCGCGTAGCCCGCCAACGTGCGACCGGTTCTGTCACGGAGCGCTCATTTTACGATGTGAGCCTCACGCTCGGCGTGCAACAAGAAGCACCGAGCCGCCTGCCGGAAGCGAAACACCGGCCGCAATGATGCGTCGCTCGATGGCCATGGTCGTCCGGCCCAATGCGTTCGCGGCGGGCGAGATCCGAAACTCCTGCATCGGGTCTACGTGCGCGCTCTGCTGTCTCATTCGAGACAGAAACAGGGCGGGCAGCAGAAACGACACGAACGACGTAGCAAACAGCACGTCGAGACCAGCGTCGCGAACGAGCGTGGTGAGGCCACGCCGCGTGTAGCGGCGCTGATGACCGGAGTAGCGATCGAGCGAGCTCCACAAGCGCGGATGCTGCGGCACCGTGAGCAGCACGCCGCCGCCCGGTTTGACGCTGCGCGCGATCTCGTTCATCGCCGCGGAGTCATCCGGAATGTGTTCGAGCACGTCGAACGCGCCGACGACATCGAATTCGGACTCATACGGAAGCGCCGTCGCAGCAGCCTGGACTGCCTCGAGCCGCGGAACGCGCTCGACGAGGAAGCGAAGCCCGTCAAACGATGCTTCGAGGCCAGTCATTCGAAGAGAAGGCATCGCCTGGGCCAACGCGCGCAGCACCTGTCCGGTTCCGCATCCGACTTCCAGAAACGTTCGTGCGCCGGGGAAGAAGCGCCGAAGGGCCCACGTGATCAATTTGTTCCGCGCGACAAACCAGAAGTGGCGAGACTCAACGGTCAGGAGGTTTTGAAACTGCTCGGTCGAAAACGCCTGCGACACCTCGTCCGCATCTGGGACGAGGATCGTGATGCCGTCGCGCCGTTCAGCCTGCCAGCCGCACGTGGCGCATTGCCACACCTGCGCGTCGATCGGCGCGCGACATCTCACGCAAAGCGTCACCGTACCATGATGGTATCGGATTGACGCCGCGAGGTTCGACGGAATCCTGTGTCGTAGAATCGTGCGCATCGTGACACAACCCGCCGATCGGCGACGGGAGCGACGTGACCTCGATTCCGTGCTGGTCGGCCTTGCGATCGCCGTCTACATGGTCGCCGGCCTCCTCGTGTGGGTCCACCTGACAATGGGTCCGCCCGCGCAACGCGTCCACATCCGGTGGGCGCCGGCGGTATCCGACGCCGAACGCGGCCGAGCGGAGCGGGAGCACGGCCTCGTCGATGGTGCGCCGTTCGAGGGGCGGACCCGGCAGTATTTCGTCCGCAGGCGTTCGCGCGACGAGATCCAGCAACTCGTCACCGATCCACGCGTCGAGGATACGTATCACATCGACCGCACGCGGTTCCGGGTTCAACTCGATCGTCCAGACTTGCCTTCACGCGCCCGGGCGTGGCTCGAGACGGATCGGTTCGGCCAGCTCAGTCTGGCGCTCGCCTTGATTGCTGCGTTGATCACGTGGTGGGCACGGCGGTCGTGGGCCGTGAAGCTGCAGGCCTTGCGCACGTTCACGTACCGGCATGCGACGTCGATTGAGGAACAGGCGGCGTCAACCTCGCCGGCTTCGCGGCGGCCGCACGCCTGGGCGGTCGTCCTGGCTGTCGTGTGGGCGGTGATCGTCATTCCCTACGTGGCCGTCGGCCCTCCCGATTTCGAGGAATATTTCACGGGCGTTGCGAGCACGCAGGTGGCGATGAAGGCCATCGTTCATGGCGCATGGCCGTTCTGGAGTCTCGATTTCGGCCTCGGTGCTCCGCAACCGCTGCGGTATCACTTCATCTTTCATCCGCTTGCGCCGTTGTGCCTGGCGGCGGACTGCCACGCGGTGCTGCGATCGATTGCAAGCATTCATCTGCTGGTCGGCGCAATTTTCATGACACTGCTGGCCGCGCGATTTGCGCCGAGCCGGCTTCTCGCAACGGCTGCGGGCTTGACCTACCTCATGTCGTCATCGGTGGTCCAACCAATGTTGCTCGACGACTGGCCGTTGACCGCGATGCACGACAGCGCGCTGCCAGTCATGTTGTATGCGGTATTCGCGATCGGTGACACGAGTGACTGGCGCCACGCGTTCCTGTGGAGTCTCGTCCTCGGCGGCGTCGCTGGCCTGACCTTCAGCATGACGTTTCCAGTGCTCGCACTGATCGTCATCGCCATCGTCGCGTTGACGATGCTGGGACTGCGGCAGCGTTTGCCGTGGCTTGCACTCGCAGCCGTCATCACGGTGCTGATGAGCGCGGCAAAAGTGCACGATATCTACACCGAACTCATTCGGACTCCGGCCGGCCTGGGACGCACCGACCACGACGACTACACGCTCGTTCAGCATCTCTGGTCGGTTTTCCTTCGGCCCCTCCCGCTCGTGTCCGAGGAGATATGGCGATCCGTATTCTTCGGTCCGCCCTTTGCCGCGGCAGCGACAGTCGCGGCGGTCGTCCTCCATGACAGGACGACGCGGCCGATTCGCGTAGGGCTGCTGCTTGGCGTTGTCGGATTGCTCCTCCCGCCCGCGTGGCTGTTCAACATCAATACGGCGCAGTGGATATACAGGACCGAAGTGAACATCTTCGGGATCCTGCTGGCGGTGCACGCGATCTATCGATGGACCGACTCCCATGAACGGGTCGTCAGGCGGGCACTGGTGGTCGTCACGCAACTCTGCTGGGCGGCGATCGCGGTTGCCCCGGTGTGGTATTCGATCGCCGCGGTATCGGTCGGTCTCGCGCGTCCCAATCGCAACATCCTGATTTCACCCGGCATCGCGGAAGAGATCGCGGCACGCAGCCACGTCGCGCCGGGGCGCGTGATCTTCGCGCCCGAAGCGAATGACGCGCTTCGACTGCCGTTGTTCAACACGGCGGGGCTTGCGCCGAACGAGTTGCCGGTCCTCGGCGTCCCGACGGTATCGGCTCCGTTGTTTGGTATCACGACCGATGCGCTCTATCCCCAATCGGGCACCCTCGAAGGCGATGTCAAGGCGACGGCTGGTGCAATCCGAAGCCGTGCACTCCTCAATGCGCTTGGCATACGCTACGTCGTTGCGTACGGTCACGACGAGGTTGCCGACGGAGTCCACGAGGTTCAGGCGTGGACCAACGGGCTGCGACTCTACCAAAACGACGAGGCATGGCCGGAAGTGTTCTTCGTCGATTCGCTGCGAAACGATCGCATCCCGCGCCTGCGAGGCTGCGGGAACGACAGGTTTCTATGCTCCGACTTCTCGCAATTCGATTTGTACCGGCGCGCCGAGCCGCTGCAGATTACGCGGCGCTATGACGGATTCCGCCTGACCTTTCCGCCCACAGATTCGCGACGCTACGTTCTCGTCGCGCAGTGGTATTACCCGGAGTGGATGGTCACCGAAGGGCGGGCCTCCATTCATCGTGCCGCGGAACAGCTCATCGGGGTCGAGGTCGCGCCGGGTGAACGTAGCGTGACGATTCAATACCGGCCCTATCTTCGTGCTGCGCTGTTCGCGATGGGGATCGCCACCGAGGTCATCGTCGGTATAGCCATCGCGGTGCTCGCTCTGCGACTGCGAACGACGACAGCCCGTTCGGAGCGCGCAACGACCGCGGTGTAATTAACGGAAGCAGGGAAACTTGTCGGGGCCGAAAGCGCCCGTCGGCGTCCGTCTCGTGTCCACCATGATGAGTCCGCGCGTGCCCTCCACAGGCACGTAATACTTGGCAAGGTACGCATGGATGCGCGGGTAGCTCTCGAACGTGTCGAGCACCGGATCTGCGGTCGAGAAGGCAATCGGGACTGACTGGCGCTCGAGCAACGCCAGTGATTGCGCTTCGTGAACCGGATCGGAGCGCCATCCGCGGCGCCACCGGATGTGCCCGCCGGCGACCGGCCGCTGCGCGTAATAGCTCACATGAGGCGGCGTGAGGCCAGTTACCAGGATGTGATCGCCTGTGGCGGTGCACTCACGCA
>Ga0075424_100002809_pt1 | contig 16085 bp, 22 predicted proteins | sample SoiMethybrSBSTD3_FD_75301 | JGI IMG/M metagenome (GOLD analysis project Ga0075424, IMG submission 75301) | Bulk soil microbial communities from a Populus tree surrounding site in Tennessee, USA - Soil MetaG P. TD hybrid SBSTD3 | ecosystem: Environmental > Terrestrial > Soil > Tree plantation...
GAGATAGCGCTCGATGAACAGCGCGCTCGAGCCGAAGGCGGCGCGGGCCCGCCGCTCCGCGGTGGCGTACGCCTGGGCGAGGCCGGACTCGTCTGCGACCTTGACCATGCCGATGCCCCCGCCACCCGCCGCCGCCTTCAGCATGAGCGGATAGCCGATGCGAGAGGCGACGCGGGCCGCCTCCTCGAGGGAGGCGACGGGCCCGTCGCTGCCGGGGACGATGGGCACGCCCGCCCGCGCCATGTGGGCGCGCGCACCGACCTTGTCGCCCATCTGCTGGATCACCTGCCACGAGGGACCCACGAAGACGAGGCCGGCCTCCTCGCAGGCCTTGGCGAAGCGCCAGTTCTCCGAGAGGAAGCCGTAACCGGGATGGATGGCCTGGGCGCCCGTGCACCGCGCGGCGTCCAGGATGCGCTCGATGCTGAGATAGCTCTCGCGGGCGGGCGCGGGGCCGATGGCCACCGCTAGGTCGGCGTCCCGCACGTGCGGCCAGCCCGCGTCTGCCTCGGAGTAGACGGCGATGGAGCGGATCCCCATGGCACGCGCGGCGCGGAGGACGCGTCGCGCGATCTCTCCGCGGTTGGCGACGAGGACGCTCTCGATCACACTCAGGCGGGCTGGATCTGCTCGGTCTTGACCAGGTCGAGCGCGCCCACCCGCCAGCCGCTCTCGCCTTGCTCCCAGCGCGCGTTGAGCGTGGTGGCGCGCCCCGGGCCCTCGAGCCGGTACTTGGCGATGCGATGGCGGCCGAGCTTGGCGAAGGCCACGAGGCGATGGCGGAGGAGCCGGCCCTCCCGGAGAGCGGCGAGCACCGCGGCGTCGGGATCGTGATCGAGATGGCGCCGAAGGCCGGCGCCGTCCGCGGCCACGAGAGCGTCGCCGAAGGCGCGCACCGCCGTTTCCAGATCCTCCGGAATGGCCCAGGTCTGGCCGGCACGCTCGAGGGCGATGAACTCGCGCGCGTCGTCGGACAGAGGCACCTCGGTCGGCAAGGGCGCCGAGATGGACGGCAGCCCCTGGCCGGTCACTCCCCGCGCCGCCTCCAGCAAGCCCTGGAGCGTGCGCTGCCAACCCTCGACGCGGGCAGCGATGTCCGGCGTGGTGGCGAGATGCCGGATGATCGTCTCGCCCGCCGCGATGTGACGCCGCTCGTCCTCCATGCAGCGATCGAGGATGCGGCAGGTGGGCGGCTCGTAGACGGGATTGGCGCGCCGCCGGTGCTCCGCGTATACGGCGAGGAGATGCGGCTTCAGCACGCGATAGATCCCGGCCAGACGCTCGGCGCTCTGCCCCGCCGCCCCGGGCGCCTCGATGGCGTTCATGAACTCGACGAAGGCCTCGCTGGAGGGCGCTGACTCCTGGGCGTGCGCTCGCAGCTCGGGCAGCCGCCGTCCCCAGGCATCGGTGTGCTGGGCGTTGTCCCACACGTGGCGGCCGAGGAGGAGCTTGGCGGAGAGCTCCGGGGTGAGGGCGATCCAGCCCGCCATGATGCGCGTCATGCGCTCGCAAGCGTAGCGATAGTTGCGGCAGAGGCGGGCGGACTCGTCCGCGGAGAAGTGTCCTTCGAGGATCGGCATGCGCTCGGCGCCCGGCCGGATCAGTAGACCTGGGAGCGCTGGGTCGTCTTGATGAGGCGCTCGATCTCCTCGTCCGTGAAGCCTGCGAGCTTGCGGGCCTCGGTGGCGATGGAGATGGGCACCACCTCGTGGTCGCCGAGCTGGCGCGCCCCGCCCAGGTTGAAGCGCTCGTCGATGTTCTCCTGGAACTCGATGGCCTTCCGCCGCCGCTCGGGGTCGCCGTCGGTGAGGCGGGTGAGCCACTTCGAGCCCATGCGCACGTGGGTGATCTCGTCGGCGAGCACGAAGTCCACCGCGCGCTCGAGCACCGGATCGCCCATCTTCTTGCCGATGTAGACGAGCTGGTTGAACACGTCGCAGGCGAGACCTTCGAGGCCGCGGTTCACGCCGGCCACGCGCGCCGCGGCGTCCTCCGCGCAGGCGCAGCGCCACAGGATGGTGGTCTCGGGGAACTCCCCGATGTAGCCCCCCAGGTGCTCCACGAGGCGGATGTAGATCTCCACGTGGCGGGACTCGTCCCACACCTGGCGCGCCATGTCCATGGTGAACTCCCATGGCGCGTCGGGGAAATCGTAGACGGTGCGGCCGGCGCCCTCCATGGCCTGGAGCTCGCCCACAAGGATGCCGTGCGCCCGCTCTTTGATGGATTCCCGGGACGACAGCTCGGGAAAGGGGGTCAGCCCCTGGCTGATCTTGCTCTCCGCCACCTCACGCGCCCGCATGCGGACGAAGCGATCCTCGCGGGCCAGCTTGTCGTATGCGATCTGCCGCTCCATGGTGCCTCCCCGCGCTGAATGAACGACTGTTCAGCGAGTCTAGCTGAAGCGGAGGGCAATGGCAATCCGAGCACTTAGCGTCCTTCCCTAGAAGAGCGCCTTGAAGACTTGGTAGGGCGCGACCTGGATGTAGGAGCGATCGGCGGACCTCTGAGCCCGCATGAGGCGCACGGCGTTGAGCCCGTGATGGCGGAGGGGCCCGAAGGTGATGGGCGCCGACAGGCCGAGCACGGTGTAGCCCTTGAGGGTTTCGAGGGCCTCCACGAATCCGTCGCGGGTCAGGTCGCGACCGGCGCGCCGCAGCCCCTCCACGGCCAGGATCATGTTGGTCGCGCCCGTGAGGGCCGTCGCCTCTCGCCCCTCGAGCTTCGGCTCGTACCTGATCAGGATGTCGAGGACTGCGCGCGCCTCGGGATCGCCGGGTACCGCCCCGATCACGCTGTAGTAGGCGCCCTCCCACAGCTCGCCGAGGAGCCGGTACATCACGAGGTGATCGCCGATGGTGAAGGAGCCGACGAGGCGCGGTCGATAACCGAGCTTGGCCATCTCCCGCACGAGGGTGGCCGACGGCGTGTTGAGCGCGGCGAGGAAGAGGGTGTCGGCGCCCGAGTCCTTGAACTTCCTTGCCTGGGCGCTCAGCTCGCGGTCGGAGACGTCGTAGCCGATGGCGGCGGCCAGGGTGGCCTTCGGCCCGAGGGCGCCCAGGGCGCGCGTCACCCCCTCCATGACGCCACGGCCCCAGTCGTCGTTCTGATAGAACACGGCGAGCTTCCGGGCGCCGAGATTGGCGACGGAGTATGTGACGAGGTAGTCCGCCTCGTCCGTGTAGTCGGGATAGTCGATGAAGACGTACCGGAGCTTGTCCCGAGGCTCGCGCGCCCACAGGCGAGGGCTCGCGTACGCGTTGAGGAGAGGCAGGCGCGCCTCCATGATCTCGTCCCGGGTCGCGCTCACCACCGCCGAGCCCACGAGCCCGGCGGCGAGGAAGATGGAATCCTTCATCTCCCGGAGATTGGCCATGGCCCGCGCGGGATGGAAGCCGTCGTCCTTGACCACGACCTTGAGCTTGCGCCCGTGCACGCCGCCCTGATCGTTGATGTAGCGGGCCCACGCCTCCTTGGCCAGCGCGAGATTACCGTAGATGGCCGCGGGCCCGGACAAGGGGGCAGTGACACCGATGACGACCTCCGTGTCGGTGACCCCGGGCGTCCGGAGCTGCGCGCCCACCGTGGGGGGAAAGGCCGCGACCGCGAGGGCGAGAATCGCGACGCGGAGGAGCGCGGGCATCTCAGCCGAGGGATTCGGCGGGGTGGGTCGGAACGCAGAGCTCCATCGGCGAATCTCCTCGATCGATCGTCAGGGCGATACCGCCACCGTCCGAAAAAGCCACGCGAGTATAGGAATCGCCCCCGCGAAAGTCAACGCTCGGGCTCCTCCGGCGACGCGCGCTCGGCGCGCGGGCGACGCTTCATGAGGCTGGCCGGACGGACGGCGGCGTCGCCGAAGCGGCTGGCCAGGCGATCCACGGCGCGGGCGAGCCGCTCGCGACGGATGGTGTCCGGGGCAAGGAGGGAGAGCTGGCCCGACTGCGGCGGTCCCAAGCCGGACACGGACACGCCGATGAGGCGAACGGCCTGGGAGAGGCGCACGCGCGAAAAGAGCGCGTCCACCGCGCGGAAGATGACGAGGCCGTCCTGGGTCGGATCGCCGGTGCGGGCACGGGTGATGGTGGAGAAGTCGGCGAAACGAAGCTTGAGGGTCACCGTGCGCCCCGCGTAGTGTTCGGCGCGCAGCTCGCGGGCCACCCGCTCGCTCTGCTCGCGGAGGGTGGCGCGCAGCAGATCGACGTCGTGCGTGTCGCGCCCGAACGTCTCCTCCGCGCCCATGGACTTGGGCGCGCCATCCGGCTCCACGCGCCGCTCGTCGAGACCGCGCGCGAGATCGAGAAGCCCGGGACCGTGCTGGCCGAAGCGCGCCTCGAGGTGTGCGGCGGGGATCCGGGCGAGTTGGCCGATGGTCCGGATGCCCATACCCTCGAGCTCGGCGCCCGTGACCTTCCCCACCCCCCAGAGCCTGGACACGGGGAGCGGGGCGAGGAACTCGGCTTCGCGCCCCGGCTCGACGACGACCATCCCGTTCGGCTTCTCCAGATCGGAGGCAATCTTGGCCACGAACATGTTCGAGGCCACGCCCACGGAGGCGGTGAGGTTCACCCGCGCCCGGATGCCGGCCTTGATCTGTCGGGCGATCGCCGGGCCGTCCCCGTGCAGGGCGCGGCTTGCCGTGACGTCCAGGAAAGCCTCGTCGATGGATAGAGGCTCGACGAGCGGGGTGAAGTCGGCGAGGAAGCTCATGATCTCGCGAGAGACGGCGGCATACTTGTCCATGTCCACCCGCAGGTAGACGCCCTCGGGGCAGAGCCGGTAGGCCCGGGTGATGGGCATGGCGGAATGCACGCCGAACCGGCGCGCCTCGTAGGAGGCCGCGGACACCACGCCGCGTCCGCGCGGATCCGCGCCCACGATGACGGGGAGGCCGCGGATCTCCGGCCTGTCGCGCTGCTCGACGGACGCGTAGAACGCGTCCATGTCCACGTGGATGATGGTCCGGAAGGAGGGCGCGGGGCCCACGGCCGGACTACGAGGCGGGGCCGCCGAGACCGATGCTGGGGGCGACGGCGCTGAGGGCGCCGATCACGAAGCCGATGTGCTCGTCGAGATCGACCCCGAGCTCCTCGGCCCCGCGATACACGTCGTGGCGATTCACCGTGCGCGCGAAGCCCTTGTCCTTGAGCTTCTTCTTCACCGACCCCGGCTCGAGCCCGGCGATGGCCCGCCCCGGGCGCACGAGGGCGCAGGCGGTGACGAAGCCCGACAGCTCGTCGCAGGCATAGAGACCGCGATCGAGGAGCGAGACTCGGGGGAAACCGGAGTAGTCGGCGTGGGCGAGGATGGCGTGCACGACCTCGGGCGCCGCGCCGCGGGCGAGGAGGATCTCCGCGCCCTTCATGGGGTGATGCGGAGCCATGGGATGCATCTCGTAGTCGAAGTCGTGGAGCATGCCCGCCGTGCCCCAGCTCTCCTCGTTCTCGCCGTAGCGCCGGGCGTAGGCGCGCATGGCGGCCTCCACGGCCAGGGCATGCTTACGGAGACTATCGGACTGCGTGAACTCGGTGAGGAGGGCCCAGGCGCCGGCCCGATCCATCAGGCCTGGCGGCGCGTCCGCCACTTGTCGATGGACTTCTTGGAGAACAGCCACTGCCCTTCGTGCTCGAGGGCGGGAATGCGGCGCTCCGAGGCCAGGCGCTGGAGCGTCTCCGCGTCCATGGAAAGATACGTCGAGGCTTCCTTCACCGTCATGGTGTCCTTGGGAATCACGGGCCAGGGGCCTCCTTGAGTTGCTTCTTCAGCGACTCGATCTCTTCCTCGAGGGCGTGGATGCGATCCACCATCTGCTCGAGGGTTCGGGCCAGCGGGTCGGGCAGATCGGTCTGGTTGAGATCGATGCCGCCCACCCGGGCGCCATCACGGAATGTTACCCGCCCCGGCACGCCGACGACAACCGAGTTTTCCGGCACCTCCCGCACCACCACCGAGCCCGCACCGATGCGGCTGCCCGCGCCGATGGTGAAGGCCCCAATGATCTTGGCGCCCGCTCCCACCACCACGTTGTCGCCGAGGGTGGGGTGACGCTTCTCCCGCTTGTTGCTGGTGCCGCCGAGGGTGACGCCTTGGAGCAGGCTCACGTTCCGTCCCAGCTCCGCCGTCTCGCCGATGACCACGCCCATGCCGTGATCGATGAAGAGGCCCGGACCCAGCTTGGCCGCGGGATGGATCTCGATGCCCGTGAGGAAGCGCCCGAGGTGGGACAGCCAGCGCGCGGTGGTGGTCCATCCGGCGCTCCACAGGGCATGCGTGACGCGGTGGGTCCAGATCGCGTGGACGCCCGGATAGCACAGGACGACCTCGAGAACGGAGCGCGCGGCCGGATCGCGCTCCAGCACGGTTCGGATGTCCTCTCGCATCGCCTTGAACATGACCCTCCTACTCCGCAGCCCGCCGCGCCAGGGCGTCCCGCGCCGCCGCTTGCAGCGCGAGCGCCACCACCGCCGCCGCGTGCCGCCGCTCGGCGGGAAGCCCGCCCACGGCGTCCTCGATTCTCGCTTCCCCGATCTGGGCGAGCTCCTCGAGCCTCGTCCCGGCCGCCACCTCGGTCCCCGCACTGCACGCGGCCAAGGTCGGCCCGCAGCCGTAGGCCTGGAAGCGCGCCTCCGCGACGCGTCCCTCCCGCACGCGGAGGTAAAAGCGCGCGAGATCCATGCACTGCTCGTATTCACCTTCACCCACGCCGTCGGGCTCCCGCATCATCCCCGCGTTCCGCGGGTTGCGGAAGTGATCGAGCAGCCTGGCGCTGTACTCCACTACGCCTTGACGGGGGACAGGGCCCGAAGTTTCTGGACCAGGGGCACCGCCGCCTCGATCACGTAGTCGATGTCCTCGGCCGTGGTGCTCCGGCCCAGCGAGCACCGCACCGAGCCCATGGCCCAGTCGAGCGGCAGCCCCATGGCCACCAGCACGTACGAGGGCTCCACGCTGCCCGAGGTGCACGCCGATCCCGCCGACGTGGCGATGCCCTTCAGATCCAGGCCCAGCACGATGGATTCAGACTCGATGTTCCGGAAGCACATGTTGCAGGTGCCGGGCAGGCGCAGGGTGGGATGCCCGTTGAGCCGTACCTCGTCGATGTGGGAGCGGAGGCCCTCCCAGAGCCGGTCGCGGAGGCCGGCCAGCCGCACCGCCTCGTCGGCCATCTCGCGGCCGCGGATCTCGACCGCCTTCCCGAAGCCCACCAGCCCGGCCACGTTCTCCGTACCCGCGCGGCGACGGCGCTCATGGTCGCCCCCGTGTTGGACCGCCGTCATCTTGGTCCCCTTGCGAATGTAGAGGCCCGCCACGCCCTTGGGCCCGTAGATCTTGTGGCCGGAGAAGGACAGGAGGTCGATGCCGAAGGCGTCCACGTCGATGGGCACCTTTCCGAAGGTCTGCACGGCGTCCACGTGGAGGGGGATGCCGTGGGCGCGAGTGATGCGCCCGATCTCGCTCATGGGCTGGAGCGTGCCCACCTCGGAGTTGGCGTGCATGAGGGACACCACGATGGTGTCGGGGCGGATGGCCTTCTCCACCTCCTCCGGGCGGACCATACCGTACTCGTCCACGGGGAGATAGGTGACGGCGAAGCCCTGCGTCTCCAGCGTCTCGCAGGTGCGGAGCACGGCGTGGTGCTCGATCTGCGAGGTGATGATGTGGCCGCTGCGCCGGGCCGCCGCCACCCCCTTGATGCCGAGATTGTCCGACTCCGTGCCCCCCGAGGTGAAGACGATCTCGTCCTTGGACACCCGGAGGAAGCGCGCGATCTGCTCGCGCGCCAGGTCGAGGCCCTCGCGCGCCTCGCGGCCGAAGCCGTGCACGCTGGAGGCGTTGCCGAAGCGCTCGCTGAAGTAGGGGAGCATGGCCTCCAACACCTCGGGATGGACGGGGGTGGAAGCGTTGTGATCGAGATAGACGAGCCGGTTCATTGACGCTCTCCTGTCACGATGCTACGCTCGGCGCCGTCATGGAGACGGCGAAGCGCAAGCTCGGTCTCATGGTGTCCACCGCGCCCGACCACCCCAACCTCACGACGGCGCTGGGGCTCGCCACGGCGGCGCTCGACCGTGGCCACGAGGTGTATCTCTACCTCATCGACGACGGAGTGGCCGCCATCGACGACCGCCGCATCCTCGCCCTGGGCGAGCGCGGGGCGCGACTCTTCGTGTGCGCCTACGGCTGCCAGAAGCGTCGCCTGCCCCTCTCCGACGCGGCGACCAACTGCGGCCTCGTCGTGCTCACCGACGTGATCAACGGGACCGACCGCTTCCTCTCGCTCAACTGACGGCATGGCCGATCGGCAGCCCGTCCTCGTCATCATCTCGGAGGATCCCCGCGTCTCGCACCGGGCCAACGAGGCCATGCGCATCGCCCTCGGGGTGGTGGCGGGCGAGAATCCCGTCCACGTGGTGCTGAGCGGGCTCGCCGTCCATCTCCTGGACGAGGACACCGACGACCTCGTGGACGGCGACGACATCGCAAAGTTCCGCGCGGCCCTCAAGAAGCTCGGCGTTCCCTTCCACGTCGACGCGGCCGCCCTCCCCTCGACGCCGGGCTGGAACGCTGAAGGCCACCCCGTGGTGGTCGTCTCCGCCGCGGAGATTGCGGCGTTCGTGGCCCAGGCCAGCCGCTTCCTCGTGTTCTGATGGCACGCTTCCTCCACCTCCTGAAGCGCGACTCTGCCCCCATGGCGGGAGCGGTGGTGGAACAGAATCGCCGGGAAGCGGGCGCCGAGGTCACGGTCGTGCTCCTCGACGACGCCACCCCGGCCCCCGCCCAGGTGACCATCAAGCGGCTGGGCGCCGATCTCGACTACGCCGGCCTCCTGGAGCTGATCTTCGCGAGCGATCACGTCGTCTCCTGGTAGTCAGCGGTCACGGTATTCCTCCAGCCACGCCATCTGGATCTTCTCGAGAATGCCCTCGTTGGAGGCCTTGGCGTCGTCGCGAAACCCCGGCAGCGCCACCACCCACTGGTGGAGATCGGTGAAGCGCACGCTCAGCGGATCCACGCCGGGATGCAGCTCCATGAGGGCGAGCGCGATGTCCTCCGCGTCCCCCCACTTCATTTCGGGATCTCCACCACCACGTCGCCCCGCACGATGGCCTGGCAGCCGAGCCGCGAGTGAAGGGTCAGCCCCTCCGCGGTGTCCAGGCGGTCCTCCTCGTCCTGCTCTATGGGCGAGAGGTGCTCCTCCCCTTCCCGCACGATGACGTGACAGGTGGTGCAGGCGCAGCTCCCGCCGCAGTTGTGCTCGAGCTCGACGTTGTTGGCCAGCGCGATGTCGAGCACCGAGCCTGGTCGGCCGTGGTCGGCGAGAGGATACTTCGTGTCGTCGACCTCCACGGTGACGTTGAGGGGAAGGAAGGTCACCTTGTGCGTCGCCATCACCGCTCCCTCAGGATCTCGTCGGCGCGGCGGGAAGCCACCGCGCCCTTGAGGGCCGCGTCCATCATGGCCTCGGCCAGGCGCTCCGTTACCTGGTTGAGCTCGATGGTGCGCTCGCGAATCGCGTCGCGGTCCGTGCCCCTCTCCACCGCCCGCAGGGCCGCCACGGTGCGATCGATGGCCTGGCGCTCGTCGGGCCGGATCAGGTCCGCGGCCTGGGCGAGCGCCCGCTGCACGTGGTTCAGCACCGTCTCCGCCTCCGTCCTCGTCTCGATGAGGAGCCGGGCGTTGACGTCCGCCTCCGCGTGGGTGAAGGAATCCTCCACCATCTGGGTCACCTGCTCCTCGGTCAGGCCGTAGGTCGGCTTGACCTCGATGGAGGCCGCCTTGCCCGTGCGAAGCTCCTTCGACTGGACCTGGAGGATGCCATTGGCGTCGATGAGGAACGTCACCTCGATCCTGGGCATGCCCGCGGGCATGGGATCGATGCCGGAGAGGTCGAAGCGTGCGAGGGACCGGTTGTCCTTGGCGAGCTCCCGCTCCCCCTGGAGCACGTGCATGTCCACCGCAGTCTGGCCGTCCACCGACGTGGTGAAGTACTCCTTGGCCAGAGTGGGAATGGTCGTGTTGCGCGGGATGAGCACGCTCACGATGCCGCCCAGGGTCTCGATCCCCAGCGAGAGGGGGGTGACGTCGAGGAGGAGCATGTCGGTGATACCGCCGGCGAGGATCTGGGCCTGCACGGCCGCGCCCAGGGCGACCACCTCGTCGGGATTGAGCTGACTGTGCGGCGTCTTCCCGAAGAGCTCCTCCACCCGCCGCCGCACGAGAGGCACGCGGGTGGAGCCGCCCACGAGGACCACCTCGGCGATCTCCGCCGCCGCGAGCCCGGCATCCGCGAGCGCCATCCGGCAGGGTCCCAGGGTTGCGTCCACGAGCGGCGCGATGAGCGGCTCGAGATCGGCGCGGGTGATCTCACGGCGGTAGGTGAAGCCCTCGAAGGGAATGGTCAGGGCCGTCCGCTCCTCCGTGGAGAGGCGGCACTTGGCCGCCTCCGCCCCCAGCCGCAGCTCCTGGACCGCTTCCTGATCGGCGGTGAGATCCACGCCGTGCCTCGCCCGCACGTCGGCGAGCAGCCACTCGACGAGAGCGCGGTCGAAGTCATCGCCGCCCAGGTGCGTGTTGCCGTTGGTAGCCAGCACCTCGAAGACCCCGTCCTTCACGCGCAGGATCGAGATGTCGAAGGTGCCGCCGCCCAGGTCGTAGACGGCGATGACGCCCTGGGCGAGGCGCTGGAGCCCGTAGGCGAGCGAGGCGGCGGTGGGCTCGTTGACGATGCGCAGCACCTCGAGGCCGGCGATGCGCCCGGCGTCCTTGGTCGCCTGGCGCTGGGCGTCGTTGAAGTAGGCGGGCACCGTGATCACCGCCTGCTCGATAGCCTCGCCCAGATGCCGCTCCGCCTGCTGCTTGAGGGCCCGCAGCACGTGCGCGGACACCTCGGGCGGCGTGACCTCACGATCGTCGATGCGGATCCGCACCACCTCGGCACTGGGCACGATCTCGAAGGGAACGTGGCGGGCCTCGTCGCGCACGTCGTCCCATCCCCGCCCCATGAAGCGCTTGACCGAATAGATGGTGCGTCCGGGATGCCGGGCGAGCTGCCGGCGCGCCGTCTCCCCCACCACCACGCCGTTGGGGGTATAGGCCACGATGGAGGGCAGGAGCCTGCGCCCTTCCGCGTCCGGAATGACCCGGGGCACCCCCGCGCCGTCCACGTAGGCGACGAGGCTGTTGGTTGTCCCGAGATCAATGCCGACGATGCGCGACACGTCCGTCATCCTCTCCGATGGCCTGGGTGAGATCGTCGATGACCGTGCGCAGATAGGCGCGCACGGCGAGCCGCTGCTTGAAGCGCTCGAGGAGGGCTCGCCGCTCCCCGCCCGAGTCGATGGCGGCGTCCCATTCAGGTGCGGAGGCCACGAGGGCGTCCGCCTCCGCCTGGTAGCGCTCCTGGAGCCGCTGCCGCTCCTCGCGGAGCCGCGCCGCGATCTTCTCCGTCAGCTCGGAGGCCTTCGCCTCCTCCAGCGCCTCCTGGACCTCGAGCATCTCCGCGAGCAGATCCGTCGGGACCTTGGCCTTGGCCGTGGTCTCCTCCCGGAGCTCCCGCCCTTCCTCGAGGGCGATCAGGTACTCGACCCGCCCGAGGGGATCGCGCAGGGCGCGGTAGGCGCGATTGACGAGCGCCGAAGCCTCGAGGGCGCGCGCCTGAGCCTCCGCTCCCGCTCCCTGGTGGAAGTCGGGATGGTGGCGGCGCGAGAGCTCGTAGAAGCTCCGCTGCAGCGCCTCCGGATCGATCCGGAGCTTGCGCGGCAACCCGAACACCTCGAAGTAGTCGGTCATGATCCCTCGTGAAATGCGAACGGGCCCGCGCGGGCCCGTTCAGGATGTCAACGCGTTCCTCCGCGCGGCCTACGCCACCGTCCACGCCCTACGCCGAAAAAGAGGTTCCACAGCCACAGCTCGATTTGGCCTGGGGGTTGATGAAGGTGAACCCTCCCTGTAGCCCCTCCGTCACGTAATCGAGGGTGGTCCCGTTCAGATAGAGGTAGCTCTTGGCGTCGCACACCACGGTGACGCCGTCCAGCTCGAACTTCTTGTCGTGCTTGCCGAGCTCGGAGTCGAACTCCAGCGAGTACGACAGTCCGGAGCAGCCCCCTCCTTTCACGCCCATGCGCAGGAAGACGTTCTCGAGCTTCTGCTCCTCGAGGATCTTCTTGACCTGCGTCTTCGCCTTGTCCGTCAGTGCCAGTGCCATGTCGGCCTCGTCCTCCTCGTCCTTAGGATGCGCCGTCCTTGACCGGCGCCTCCTTCCACTTCTCCTTGTAGTCCTGGAGCGCCGCCTTGATGGCGTCCTCGGCCAGGACCGAGCAGTGGATCTTCACGGGAGGCAGCTTGAGCTCGTTGACGATGTCCGTGTTCTTGATCTTGGCCGCATCCTCCACCGTGCGCCCCTTGAGCCACTCCGTGGCCAGGCTGGAGGAGGCGATGGCGCTGCCGCAGCCGAAGGTCTTGAACTTGGCGTCCTCGATGACACCCGTCTCGAGGTTGACCTTGATCTGGAGCTTCATGACGTCGCCGCATTCCGGCGCCCCCACCAGCCCCGTCCCCACGCCCGGCGTGTCCTTGCCGAAGGACCCGACGTTGCGCGGGTTGTTGTAGTGATCCACCACCTTGTCGCTGTAGGCCATGTCTCGCTATGCCTCCCGGCGCCTGGACGGCGTCTCTATTCGCCCTTCCACTGAATGGTCTTGAGGTCCACGCCTTCCTTGGCCAGCTCGTAGAGCGGCGACATCTCACGCAGGCGATGCACCACCTCCACCACCCGCTGTCCCACGAAATCGACCTCCTCCTCGGTGGAGAAGCGGTGGAGCCCGAAGCGGATCGACGAGTGGGCCAGCTCCGAGTCCACCCCGAGGGCCGCGATCACGTACGAGGGCTCGAGGGTGGAGGAGGTGCACGCGGATCCCGAGGAGAGCGCCGACTCCTTGTTGACCCCCATCAGCACGGACTCGCCCTCGACATAGGCGAAGGAGATGTTCAGGTTGTGGGGCAGCCGGCTCGAGGGATGCCCGTTCACGAAGGCCTCGTCGACCTTGGAGAGGATCAGGTTCTGGAGATGATCGCGAAGGGCGGCGAGGCGCTTGCCTTCCTCTCCCATCACCTCCCGGCAGATCTCCGCGGCCTTGCCGAAGCCGACCACGAGGGGCACCGGCACCGTGCCCGAGCGCATGCCGCGCTCGTGGCCTCCGCCGTCCATCATGGCGGCCAGGCGCACCCGCGGGTTCTTCCGGCGGACGTACAGGCAGCCCACGCCCTTGGGGCCGTAGATGAGGTGGGCGGTGGCGGACAGGAGATCGATCCCCATGGCCTCGACGTTCACGGCGATCTTCCCCGCCGCCTGCGTGGCGTCGGTATGGAAGATGATTCCGCGCTCCTTGGCGAGCTTGCCGATGTCCCCGATGGCCTGGATGGTCCCGATCTCGTTGTTGGCGAACATGACGGAGATGAGGATGGTCTTGTCCGTGATGGCGGCCTTGAGGGCCTCCACGTCCACCAGGCCCTCGCGGCCCACGGGCAGATACGTCACCTCGAAGCCCTGCCGCTCGAGGCGCTTGCACACATCCAGGCTCGCCCGTTGCTCGATGACCGTGGTGAGGATGTGATTGCCCTTCTCGCGATACATCTCCGCCACGCCCTTGAGGGCGAGGTTGATGGACTCCGTGCCCCCGGAGGTGAAGACGATCTCCTTGGGGTCGCGGGCGCCGATGAGGTTCGCGATCTGCTCGCGCCCCTTGTCCACGCCGGCCTCCGCCTCCCAGCCGAAGGGATGATTGCGGCTGGCCGGGTGGCCGAACTTCTCGGTGAAATAGGGCAGCATCGCCTCGAGCACCCGCGGATCCATCGGGGTGGTCGACTGGCTGTCCATGAAGATGGGAAGCTTGAGCGCCATCGTCTCTCTCCTACCTACGTCGTGGAGGCCAGCGCGGCCACGGGCACGAAGCCGTCCGAGGTGAGCTCGGCGAGCGTCATCGTGTCGAGCATGCGACTGATGTTGGCCTGGATTTTTTGCACGGGCCGCCGCAGATTACAGCGCGAGTACTGCGGGCAGTCGTCACCGTCCGTCATGCAGCTCACGATCTTGATGGGCCCCTCGAGCGCCCGCAGCACCTGCCCCACCGTGATGGCGTCGGGGCGCCGGGTCAACTCGTAGCCGCCCTTGGGTCCGTTGTGACTGGTGATGAGTCGGTGCTTGGCGAGCCGCTGAAGGATCTTGGCGAGGAGCTCGGCCGGGATGTGGAATTCCTCGGCGATCCGCTTGGCGCTCACCGCTCCCTCGTCGCGATGACTGGCGATGTAATGCATCGCGATGAGCCCGTAGTCCGCGCGCTTCGTGAATCTCAGCATCGCCCAACGCTCCTCTGTGCTGCTCCCGCACGATATCCGACCAAAGTCATCTCCGACTCTTATAGTCGGAGTTTGCCACCCACGGGAGGGACTGTCAAGTCCTAACTAGCGATTCAGGTTGAGGATTCGAGCCGGGTCGGCCGGGGGGTCGGGGGTCAGCTCTCCCATGCCTCTCGGAGGCGCTCCACGGCCTCCTCCGGAGGCAGGTCGTTCACATGGATGCCCCCGATCTGGCTGAGGCGGTCGGGGTAGGGCGTGATCTCCAGATGCCAGTGGTAGTCCTCGGCAATGCTCGACCACTCCCCCGGCAGGAGCTTGACCGCCTGGTTGGGCGCCGTGTAGAGCGCCATCTCGAAGGGCGGATCGCCCGGCATCATGGCCAGGGTACGGAAGTGACCGCGCAGGAGGGCGGCAAGGTCCGCCGCGGCATCGGGGGTGAGGGCTTGCTCGTAGGCGCAGGCGTGCCGGCGGGGCAGGATCCAGGTCTCGTAGGGGGTACGCGAGGCATAGGGAGCCAGGGCCACGAAGTGCGGGGTCAGCCGGATCACCCGCGCCTCGTCGGCGATCTCCTGGCGGACAATGTCACAGAAGACGCAGCGCCGCTTGTACTCGAAGTATTCCCGGCACTGGATGAGCTGGCGTCGCACGTCGTCGAAGATGACGGGCACAGCCACCACCCGAGAGTACGGATGGGTGATGCGCGAGCCGGGCTTTCGGTAGCGCCGCGTGATCATGATGTCGCGAATGGCGGTGTCCTTCTTCAGGTCCCGCAGCCGGTCGCGATACATCCAGAGCACCTGCTCCCATCGCCCCTCGTCCATGCCCGCGGGCGTCACGTCGTGCTCGGGGCTCTCCACGATGAGCTCGGTCGCCCCGCGAGGCGCCACACGATCGTAGAGACCGACCCCCTCGCGTCCGACCTCCTGCTCCACGAGGAAGTACGGATCGATCTCCGGCACCACACGAACGCTCCAGCCGGGGCCGTCCGCGGAGGAGCCGTCCTTGCGATAGGCGACGATCTCGGGCGGAGTGTGGGACTCGTTCCCGGGACAGAAGGGACAATCGTCGGTGACGACCGGTGCCTCGCCCGCAGGTCTCACGAGAACCCAGCGTCCCCGCGTGGGGTCCTTCCTCAGCTCGCTCATTCTTGATTTCACCTTAGGGAACCGGCTCCGGCAAGTCAAGGTTCACCGCGGTTGTCCGTCGTGCTAGCCTCGAGACAAGGAGGGCGCCATGAGCGAGCGTCGGGTCACCGTCTACTCGAGTCCCACCTGAGGGCCCTGCAAGGCGGCGAAGGAGTTTCTTTCGTCTCAGGGAATCGCGTTCGAGGATGTCAACGTGCTGGCGGACGCCGGGGCGCGGGACAAGCTGGTCGCGCTCACCGGGCAGATGTCGATACCGGTGATCGTAGTGAACGGTGAGGTAGTGCAGGGCTTCAACAAGGCCAAGCTGAAGAGCCTGCTGGGGATCTGAGGGCGGCGGCCGGGACGCCGCGGGACGCGTCCCGGCCTCCCGACCTACTTCTCCTTCTCGAACTGGTTCTTGAGCTTGCGCAGGTGGAGCTTCGCCACATCCACCCAGTCCTTCTCCGTGGGCTGGGATCCCGCAAGCTGGATGTAGCGCTCCCACAGCGCGATTGATTCCTTCGGATCCACCTTCTCGTAGACGAGGGCGAGGTTGTAGAGCGCGCCCGTGTTCTTCGGATCGAGCTCGACGACCTTCTTGTACTC
>Ga0075424_100002810_pt1 | contig 16084 bp, 17 predicted proteins | sample SoiMethybrSBSTD3_FD_75301 | JGI IMG/M metagenome (GOLD analysis project Ga0075424, IMG submission 75301) | Bulk soil microbial communities from a Populus tree surrounding site in Tennessee, USA - Soil MetaG P. TD hybrid SBSTD3 | ecosystem: Environmental > Terrestrial > Soil > Tree plantation...
CCGCAGATGTTGTCGGTGGTGACCGGCAAGCCGCGCGGCGTCGGCACGGCCATGATCACCGATCCGCGCGCCGACATTGTCACCTTCACCGGCAGCGTTGATGTCGGCAAATACATCGCTGAGACGGCCGGCTACAAGCGCCTGATCCTCGAACTCGGGGGCAACGATCCGCTGATCGTCATGGAAGACGCTGACCTGGACAAGGCGGCAGCACTGGCGGTGGAGGGCGCCACCAAGAACTCCGGCCAGCGCTGCACGGCGGTCAAGCGCATTCTGGTCGTTGAGGAGGTAGCAGACGGGTTCGTCGAGGCGGTACTGGCCAAGGCGAGAAGGCTCAAGAGTGGCGATCCGATGGATCTCACGACAGACATTGGCACCGTCATTGACGAGCGCGCGGCGCGCAGGTTCGAAGCGCGCGTCAATGATGCGGTTGCCAAGGGAGCGAGATTGCTCCTCGGCAACGATCGCAAAGGCGCGCTCTACCCCGCGACCGTGGTAGATCATGTGCCATATAATGCGGAATTGGTACGGGAGGAGACATTCGGTCCCGTCATCCCCATCATCCGCTGTCCGAACGACATCGACGAGGTCATCCGGATCTCCAACTCCACGGCGTATGGCCTATCCTCGGGTGTGTGCACAAGCCGGCTCGACTACATTGTGCGCTTCATCCAGGAGTTGGAGGTGGGCACCGTGAACATCTGGGAAGTGCCCGGCTACCGCATCGAGATGAGCCCGTTCGGTGGCATCAAGGACTCGGGTCTTGGCTACAAGGAGGGTGTGTGGGAGGCCATGAAGAGCTACACCAACGTCAAGACCTACTCGCTGCCGTGGCCGTCCTGACTGTACGTGTGGGTCGTTGTTCACAGGGGAGCTGTCACATGATTGCGAAATGGCAGAAGCCAGCGGTGGCTGCCGTCGTGTTGCTCTGTTTGTCTGCCCTTCCGGCACAAGCGCAGAAGACCAAGCTCACCGTCTATACGGCGCTTGAAAACGACCAGCTGGCTCCATTCAAATCGGAGATCGAGAAGGCGGTGCCCGAAGCCGATGTCGAGTGGGTGCGCGACTCGACAGGCGTGATCACGGCGCGCTTCTTGGCCGAGAAGGACAATCCCAAAGCCGACATCGTCATGGGGCTTGCTGCCTCGAGCCTGCTGCTGTTCAAGAAGGTGGGGCTCCTTGAGCCTTACCAGCCAAAAGGCGTAGAGGCGCTCAAGCCCGCGTTTCGCTCGAGCGACGGCAGCTGGGTTGGGCAGGATGCCTTCCTGGGTGTCATCTGCTTCAACACGGTCGAGGGCCAGAAGGCCGGCCTTGAGCCACCCAAGTCATGGGCCGACCTCACGGCGGGCAAATTCAAGGACAAGCTCGTCATGCCACACCCTGCCTCGTCGGGAACGGGCTATCTTACGGTCGCCGCCTGGATCCAGCTGATGGGCGAAGCCGAAGCCTGGAAGTACATGGATGCACTGCACCAGAACATTGCGGTCTACACGCATTCGGGCAGCGCACCTTGCGTGCAAGCCGCCAAGGGCGAACGCGTGGCCGGTATCTCGTTGGACATGCGGGGAGCGCGGGAAAAGACGGCGGGCGCGCCGATCGAGGTCATCTCGCCGCTTGAGGGTATCGGGTGGGACATGGAGGCCTTTGCCATTGTCAAGGGCAGCACGAAGACCGACCTTGCCAAGAGGGTTGCAGACTGGGCCGTGACCAAGGCTGCCAATGAGCTCTACTCGCGATACTACGCCGTGGTGGCGCATCCGGAGGTGAAGAACACGCCAAAGAACTATCCGACGGAAGCAGAGGCACGCATGGCCAAGGTCGATTTTCAAAAAATGGCGGACGACCGCGAGCGCATTCTTGCCGAGTGGTCCAGGCGCTATGAGGCGAAGGCTGCCCCAAAGAACTAGTAATGGTGGGTGCATCGGCGATCGGGAGCCGCGCCTGCGGGCGCTTGCCAGGTTGCTCCGATCAGCCGATAGGTTTGGCGACCGAAGCATCGCCGGTCGCACGCTCCCAATCCCACCGCTTTCAAGATGGGGGATCTGCAGCAACATCGCATGCCGGTCGGGCTTTAACCAAGCTGGGTACTAACCGTGCTCACACGGAGCGAGAGCGAGCCAAAGGCAGACAGCACTCCGCACGTGCGTGCCGTGAGGGTCACCAAGCGCTTTGGTGACTTCACCGCAATCGACAGCGTGTCATTGGAGGTCGAGACGGGGAAGCTCGTGTGCATCCTTGGTCCCTCCGGCTGCGGTAAGACCACGCTCTTGCGTGTGATCGCGGGCCTCGAGGTCCAGGATGCGGGCGTCATCGAGATCGGTGGCCGCGACGTGTCGTATCTGCCGCCGGCGCAGCGCGACTTCGGCATCGTCTTCCAATCCTACGCGTTATTTCCCAACCTAAACGTGGAGGATAACGTCGGCTACGGTCTCGTTAATCGGCGCAGGGCGCGGCGCGAGATCGCCCAGCGTGTGCGTGAATTGTTGGAGCTCGTCGGCCTACCGGATCAGGGCGCCAAGTATCCGGCCCAACTCTCGGGAGGGCAGCAACAGCGGGTGGCGTTGGCTCGCGCGCTTGCCTGTTCGCCGTCCCTTCTGCTGCTCGACGAGCCGCTCTCGGCGCTGGATGCGCGCGTTCGCGTGCGCCTGCGCGATGAGGTCAGGGCATTGCAGCGTCGCCTGGGGTTGACCTCCATCATGGTGACGCACGACCAGGAAGAGGCGCTTGCCATGGCCGACCGGATTGTGGTGATGAACCGCGGTCGCGTCGAGCAGGTGGGCAGCCCGGCAGAGATCTATGGCCGCCCGGGATCAGACTTCGTCGCCGATTTCGTCGGCGCCATGAACATGCTGGACGCGATCGTGATAGGTCGCGGGCTGGTACGGGCCGGCGCGTTGACGCTCAGCTGCTGCCATCTGCTTACGCGCGCCGAGGGTCGGCACGTGAAGCTCGGATTGCGGCCCGAGGAGGTGCGCATCCGCGGACTGGGGGAGGGCGCCGCCAACGCCATTTTGGTGACAGTAGAGCTCATTGACTTCCTTGGCCCCTTCTGCCGAGCGCGGTTGCGTCCCAAGGCGGCTCCGGAACTGGTGCTTCTCTCCGACTTTTCGGCCAACGCCATGCGCGACCTTTCAATCCGCGAGGGCCAGACGCTCACCGTTGCGCTGCCGCCCGACCTGCTGCGTGTGTTCGACAATCGGGCAGAGGCTGGGTCGTGACGCTGACGGCCGGGATCCCGGCCGGGCGCCGCCTCCCCACCGAGAGGATCGCGATGCGCGCGGCGATTCTAGCCTTGGTGATCTTTTTGCTCCTCGCCATTGCCTGCCCGCTTGCCACGCTGTTGTCCAAGAGCGTTCAGGACGGCGATGGCCGGTTTGTGGGGCTTGCCAACTATGTGCACTATTTCACGACCCCGGCGTTGGTGGAATCGCTGTGGAACAGCACCTGGGTGGCGGGGCTCTCCACCCTCCTCGTCGTGCCGCCAGCCTTCATCTACGCCTATGCGATCGCCCGCGCATGCATTCCAGGCAAATCGCTGTTTATGGCATTGGCGCTCCTGCCGCTGTTTGCGCCGTCGCTGCTCCCGGCCATTTCCCTCATCTACATCTTTGGTAACCAAGGTTTCCTGAAGGGTTGGTTGATGGGCGGCACCATCTACGGGCCGATTGGCATCGTGATGGCCCAGGTTCTTTATTGCTTCCCACACGCTCTGATGATCTTGGTGACGGCTCTGGGGCTTGCGGACGGCCGGCTATACGAAGCCGCGGCAGCGATGGGCACACCCCGCTGGCGGGTGTTCGCGACCGTGACGCTGCCGAGCGTCCGCTATGGTCTGATTTCGGCGGCATTCGTCGTGTTCACGCTGGTGATGACGGACTTCGGCATCGCCAAGGTCATCGGCGGGCAGTTCAACGTGCTTGCCACCGACGCCTACAAGCAGATGATTGGACAGCAGAACTTTGCTATGGGAGCAGTGGTGGGTGTCGTGTTGCTCCTTCCCGCGGTGCTAGCCTTCGCGCTCGATCGCCATGTCCAGCGCCGGCAGGTTGCTCTGTTGTCGGCGCGCGCCGTGCCGTTGCAACCTAAGCCACGCCCCTTCAAGGATGCGAGCCTTGCTGCTTGTTGTCTCCTCATCGGTGGCGCTATTACGGCGGTGCTTGCCGTATCGGTTTGGGGTTCGTTCGTTACCTACTGGCCCTACAACCTTTCGCTGAGCCTCAGAAACTATGACTTCGAGGCCTTCGAGCCAAACGGCATCGGGCCCTATTTTGCGTCGCTCAAGATGGCGGCGCTGGCGGCCGTGCTCGGCACTATCATCGTCTTCTGTGGTGCTTATCTAATCGAAAAGGGGCAGGGTTTCCGCCTGGCTCGAGCGATGGCGCATCTGTTGGCGATGTTGCCGGTGGCTGTACCGGGGCTCGTGTTGGGGCTCGGCTATGTCTTCTTCATCAACGCCAGATGGAACCCGCTCGGCGTTCTCTACGGCACGATTGCGCTGCTGGCCATCAATTGCATCGCTCACTTCTACACAACGGCGCACATCACTGCTGTTACGGCTCTAAAGCAAATCGATAACGAGTTCGAGTCGGTTTCGGCCTCCCTCAAGGTGCCGTTCTATCGCACGTTCCTGCGGGTAACAGTGCCAATCTGCATGCCGGCGATTCTCGACATTGCCATCTACATGTTTGTCAACGCACTCACCACGGTGTCGGCCGTGATCTTCATCTATGGTGCAACCAACAAGCTGGCATCAATCTCGATAGTGCACATGGACGAGGCGGGCGCGACGGCGGCGGCCGCGGCCATGGCGACGCTCATTGTTTTGACCGCGTTGGCAATCAAGGTGCTGCACATCGTGCTCGACCGTCTGGTGTTGGGCCAATTGCAGGCCTGGCGCAATCGCTAGATTGATAGCAAACTCCCCCGTCCTTGCGAGCCGATTGGGTATAGGCGTGCGCGCGGCCGGGGAATAAGTCTACGCCCGTCCTTCGTTTCGGGGCCTCCCATTGGGTGGCGAATGTGGCAAGGTGAGAAGGAGCGGGAAACTGAGGGTGAGGTGATGACGTTGCGGGCGATGTATTCACGGGCTAGCGGAGCCGTATCTCAATCCGAAAGCGACACGAACCTTACGGCTCGCCGCGCGGCGTGGCAGGCGCGCTCGATCGATACCGCCACCCGCGCGGCGCTGGTGGAGGACGAGCGCTATTTCCTGCGTCAGTCGGTATCCACGCCGTGCCTCAATGTCATTGCCAGAGCGGAGGGGCTCTACATCGAGGATATGGCCGGCCGGCGTTACATGGATTTCCACGGCAACAACGTGCACCACATCGGCTACGGACATCCGCGCCTCACGCGGGCCATTGCCGAACAGATTGCGACGCTACCCTTTGCGCCCCGCCGTTACGCCGCCGAGCCGGTCACCCAACTGGCCCGCAAGCTCTCTGGCGTCTCCCCGCTCGGGCCGTGCAAGGTGCTCCTTACCACAGGCGGCTCTGACGCCATCGAGGTTGCGGTCAAGATCGCCCGTGCGGCTACGGGCCGCTTCAAGACGCTCGCGTTCTGGGACGCCTTTCACGGTGCCGGGATTGGGGCGGCGGCGCTGTCGGGCGAGGCGCTATTCCGCTCCGGGCCGGCCGCCCCGCTCATCCCCGGGGCGATCCATGTTGCACCCTACGCGGGCACACGCTGTCCCTATGGCACTTCGGATCTGGTGCGTTCGGGGGAGGCCTGCGCCCGCATGATCGAGTATGTGCTAGAGCATGAGGGTGATGTTGCGGCCCTGATTGCCGAGCCAATCCGCGCCGTACCCTCGGTGCCGCCACCAGGCTTCTGGGCGCGGGTGCGCGCGGCGTGCGACCGGCACGGCACTCTCCTCGTGTTCGATGAAATTCCAGTTGGGCTGGGCAAGACCGGAGCCATGTTCGCCTGCCAGCACGATGGCGTGGCGCCCGACATCTTGGTGCTTGGCAAGGGGTTGGGTGGTGGCATTCTGCCGATCGCCGCGGTCTTGGCACGGCCAGAGCTCGACGTCGGGGCAGATTGGGCATTCGGACATTACACGCACGAGAAGAATCCCGTGACAGCTCGGGCGGCGCTTACCACCATCGAAATCATCGAGGACGAGGGCCTGGTGGAGAATGCGGCACGAGTCGGCGCGGTAGCCCTCGCGCGACTGAACGAGCTCAAGCGCATTCCCGTGATCGGCGATGTGCGTGGGCGCGGCCTCCTTCTTGGGATCGAGCTGGTGCGCGATGTCGATGGCATGGAGCCGGACAACGACTTGGCCGAGGCGACCATGTATGCCGCCCTCGATCGTGGGCTTTCGTTTAAGACGACCATGGGAAACGTGTTGACGCTTACTCCGCCGTTGACCATTACGGAGGCCCAGATGTTGCTGGGGGTCGACATTCTCGCCGCTGCCATTGAAGATGCGCGCCGGGCGCTTCGCATCAATCGCTGAGAGGGTGCTTCGTCCTCCGACGTCGGGCAGGGGAGCCTCGGTTGCAGGCCGAATTGGTCAGCGGGTCAAGATCGATGATTGCCCTTGCTGCTCGGGCTAGGCTGGGGAGGGATGGCCGCGACGCCCGGTCCCGCCGCGACCCCTTGAGCTTCGATGGGACTGGCGCTCCTGCTGCTCCTGGAAGGTCCTGGTATCGAGAGCATTGGCCGGGGTGGTGATGCCGGCCAGGACGGAGAGGACAAAGATAGCAGATTGGGTGGGGTGCTCTTCATGGGCGATGTCTCCGTGTGTCGAGCGATGTGGGATGGCACCATCGCCGCCCATCATCGATGGGGCACCATGTTCCAACAGGCGCTGCACCTGCGTGGTTTCGCCCGCGCCTGCGAGATTATGGGGTGCCCCGAGAACGCGGCTTGGGCTTGCGGCGAACGCAAACGAGCTGTGGGGTGGTGGTCCCGCTAGTTGGGGGGCGTCGGGGCCCCGCTGAGCCCTGTGGAGAAAGTATGGTAGGAACCGCGCATGCCGGGCAGTTCGTCGCGATTAGTTTCCTACAACCTCCTCGAGGGACTTCGCCCTATCGGCCAAGGACCGGGCGAGCGCCGCGAGCTTGATCGCGAGCGCACGGAGGCGGCACGCAGCGTCGTGCAGGAGCTCAGTCCGGAGGTCCTGGTCCTCAATGAAGCGCTGTTCTGTCAACAGTACCGGGGACATGTCGTCGACTACGGGCGACTGTTCGGATTTCCCTACCAAGCCGCTGCGCTCTATGACAACGCTTGGGGCAATGCTGTCTTGAGCCGTCATCCGATCTTGCGCTCGCACGAGATGAAGACGGTGGGTCGCGGGGGTGTGGTCGCCCTCATCGACGCACCGATCGGCACGTTCACGGTCGCGTCCTACCATCCCCACCCCAGCCGCAACCCGAGCGACAAAGCCGCGGATTTCGAGCGCCTGGTAGCCGGCTTGGAAGGACCTGTGATCGTCTGCGGCGATCTTAACTGCATCAGTCCAGCCGACGACGTCGACCGCGATGCCCTTATTGCGGCGTTCCGCCGGTTTGCGCGTGATCCCGAAGCTACCTTGGCTCAGTTCATCGAGAGCGGGCAGCAGGTATTCGGTGCCCTTGCCAAATTTGGGTTGGAGGATGCGATTCCGCGGACGGGGAGGCGCTATTCAATCCCAACTGACCTCATCAGCCTCGACAAGAGCTCGGGGATGCGCATTGACCACATCCTTGCCAACAGCGCCGTTGTGGTAGGGGGTGGTGAGGTCGTGCACAGCCCTCTGACCAACCGTGCAAGCGATCATCATCCAGTCGTACTCGACTTCCACCTACGATCCGGGTTGTCGGTAAGCCCCGGGACTATCGCCTGAGCGTCGGCCGTGGCTCGCGCCATTGCGACCAGCAATATCGATACGCTGGTAGCGGGGTCGTTCATTCATGCACTTGGTGTTCCGGCGGGAACTGCCAGGCGCCTATCTGCCGCTAGGCTGCGCAACGGTACTCCAGCAGGAGGCGCAGCATGCTTCGCATCATGGTTGCGGGTTTGGTTGCGGTTGCGGTCGGTGCGGTAGGTGGCCTGATCCTCTCACCGCAGGCCTCCATCGAAGCCGTCCACTCAACGGTCACAATCGACCGGACCACTACGAGTGCACCGCTGGTCATGCTACCGAGCTCCCCCCCGGCGGCTGTCGAGCGAGCCCGCACCGCGCCTTTGCCAAATGCGAGCGAGGTTCCGCTGCCCGTTCGCCAGGCCACTTCGGCAGATGAAATGCCCGAACACGCAACCGCTAACAAGCGGCGGCACGGATTGATCGCTCGATCAGCGCCGGCCGGGGTTGTCCATTATCGCAGGGTGTACCGGTCGGACGATGATGATGGCGACGACGACTGACGCCGATAGGCACTTCCCACGTGCCGTGCCTGGTCTCACGCGACTGGGGGAGTACTACCCCTGAGCAGAGGCGAGCGCCTGCTTGGCTTGAACTACGCAGCTTCCATAACATTCGGGGAGCATCGCGGCGGAAGCTGTCGGGTTTGTCTCGCCCCCGCCGCTGTCCCCTAGCCTCAGGCGACCAGGAAGTCCTCCTTCTTCGCCTTTCCTCCCTTCGTCGCGGCTACGAGCCAGCGCGGCATGCGACCACGGCCAGTCCAGGTGTTTCCGGCTCGGTCGCGATACTTCACGGCCACTTTGCCGCGCTTGCCCTTGCGGCCATCCAAAAGATCGCGGATGTCGAACCCATGCTGCCTGGCAATGGCGATCATCTTCTCGCGCACTGCCGCACGCTCGGCGTTCTGCTTGTCAATCTTCAGTCGTTGGATGTGGGCCTCCACCGCAGTGAGCTCCGCCGCGGACATATTCTCGAGCTTTTTGGGACGTGCCATGTTCCTGTTCCAGTGGTGAGGTTGAACCCGTTCTCAATATCAAATGCGTCGGTTTCTGAATACTTGAAAGCAAATGCGGCGCCGCCATTCAAGTGGTATTTTGTGTCAGACGCAACCATTGCGCGAATGGTGCTCGTTTTGTTCGGCAAAGATAATCTCCACGCGATCGCGGCAGGTGCGACTGCGCGCTTATATTGAACTGGCGGATGTACGCTCCGGACTTCTGGTAATCATCGCGAAGAAGCACGGCTAAGGCTTATGGTGTGCCTGGATTGGGCGCCATGGCGATTGCGAACAGCGTTTGACGCAGTTTGCGGATCGCCAGCGACTTTATTCATCGCGTAACTCATGGCCGCAACGATTGTGCCGGTTCGGGCAAATATGCCGAAGCACACGCGAAAATCCAGGGCCGGATATATTTCCTTGAGCAGGGGGTACCTTGGGGAAATCCGGGCGCCGTTCATGGCCGAGGACCGCCAGCAGAGGCCTTGCCGGCGACGACGAGGCAAGATGACCGGGTGCTTTGGATGTGCACGACGCCGGCCAGGAAGTCGGGGATAGATAGGGCATGTGAAGAATATCGACGCCTGCTTGTTGCTTGAACGTTTCACAGATCAAATGGCCGTACGCGCCGATACCGGGTGTCCCCCAGCGCAGTTTACCGGGATATTGTTTGGCATAGCCGGCAAGCTCCTGGATGGAGTTGGCGGGCACGGAGGGATGCACAGCAACAAGAAAGGTTCCCTCGACGAACTGGGTGACCGGGACGAGGCCTTTGAGCGGATCGATTGACACCTTGCGCAGATGCGGCACAATTACGACGCTGAGCGATGGGGTGGAGAGAATATCCCTCGGCGGGCGATTTCACGCCCGCTTCGGTGCCCAAGCGCGCCCGGCCTCGATTTTCCACCACGAGCTGCTGACCAAAGAGTCGCGATAAGCGATCCATGAAAGGACGTGGCGCTGTCGAAGCCTCAGCAGGAGCCTAGTTTACGATGATCCGAACCGCTCGGGTCGGCCACTCAGCTGCTTGGGCGCCAAGGTGTGGTTGTGCGCATACCGTGCCCCCGATCAATTGTTTATGTGGAGCTATGGCTTTGACGATAGCACGGCCGGCTAGTCTAGCTGTGCATGAACAGGACTGATCCGGCACCAATCGGCGCTGTTGCGTTTCTGGGAGAACGGAGCCTCATCCCTTGCCAGCCGTGGGACGCGTTGAATGTGGCGCGTGACAACAAAGCCCTCACGCTTGTGAAGGACGGTATGCTTGTCAGCGTCAACGGGTTTGCTCTTGAGTTGTGTGAGCGGCCACTGCAGATATTGCGCGGTTTGCCAGTTGCTGAGCTGCTGGACTTCATTCCTAGCGATGCGGACCGATGGGAAACCGATCTTAGCACTCCCGCAGGAGAGAGGATCTCTGTCGAGGTCACGCGACGAATTCTTAGCTCGCGCATTCCGAGGGTGCAGGTCTCTGCCATTCGGGATCTGCGAGCGCGGCGAGCTGCTGCAGATCGCGTCGAGCGTCAGAGCAGGCTGATCGCGCGCCAAGAGAAAGACTTGAGGGCGCAGAACAGCAAGCTGGACCCAGCCCTGTCGAACATGTTCCAGGGCCTTGCGATGTTCGATGCCGAACAGCGCGTGATCATTGCCAACGACCGTTTTGCAGAGATGTACGGCCGACCGCCCGCAGATGTCGGACCAGGGACGCCGCTGCGTCAAATCATAGAGCATCGAATCGCGACAGGCTTTTATGTCGGAACAACGGTTGAGGAGGTTCTTGGCCGCATGCGTGCCCGAGTGGCGCGCCAGAGGGCGAATCACATGACAGCGCGGATGGGAGATGGACGAACGATTGCCGTATCCATATTGCCGCGCCCTGATAGGGTGGGTTACCACACATCAGGACATTACGGAGCGTGAAGAACTTAATGCACGCGTGGCCGAGCATCACGAACAGCTGGAAGCGATGCTGGAGAACATGTTGCAAGGCGTAGCGATGTTCGATGCCGAACAGAAGCTCGTCGTCTGCAACCGGCGCTTGTTTGAGCAAGAGATGAACACGCAAATGCGAGCGCGCCGGGCGCTCGAAAGTGAATTGCGGCGCGCGCTGTCGGCGCAGGAGTTCGAACTCCACTACCAACGGGTTGTCGATCTTGCCACCAATGACATCAGCGGATTTGAGGCGTTGATCCGCTGACGGCATCCCACCCGCGGGTTAGTCGCGCCAGGCACTTTCGTACCAATGGCTGAGGAGATAGGGCTGATCGTGTCGCTGGGAGAATGGGCAATCAGGGAGGCATGCGCGACGGCAGTTAGATGGCCGGGCGATCTCAGGCTCGCGGTCAAACCTTTCGGCTGCTCAATTCAAAAATTCGGGACTGGTGAATGTCGTCGCGCGCGCACTTGCCAATTCCGGTTTGCCCCCCGAGCGCTTAGAACTTGAGATCACAGGGACGATTTTGCTGCACAATAGCGAAGTGACCCTTGCCATGCTCTATCAGTTGCGCGCCCTCGGTGTGCGTATCGCCATGGATGATTTCGGCACGGGGTATTCTTCGCTGAGCTATCTGCAGCGCTTCCCGTTCGACAAGATCAAGATCGATCGTTCATTCGTGAAGGACATTGCGCAGAATGTAGGTTCAATCAACATTGTTCGTGCGTTGCGGCGCTGGCGAAGGGGTTGGGGATTCAGGCGACCGCAGAGGGTGTCGAGACCGAACAACAGCTGCGGGCAATCAAAGCCGAAGGGTGCACTGAAATGCAGGGTTTCTTGTCCGTCACATGCGTTCAGGGCCGCGGGGGCCTCTTAACGGCGAGGGCCGCTGGGCGGCATTAGTAGGGCGTCAGAACATTCACCAAGGCGTGGCGCTTCTCGTTGAGGACGGCGTTGCGCGCCAAGGCAAGGGCGGCGGGGAGGTCGGCGGCACGCTCGATGCGCGCGGCGAAGGCACCGTGGGCCTCGGCGTAGCACTCGAAAGGTGGGCTGGGCGAAAGGTCCGCCAGTCCCAGACCATTGTCGCGGGTAGCAGCGCCAGTGGCAAACATAGCCATGGTTGCGTTGCGAACGGCGCCGTAGCGCTGGTTGTTAAAAATCACTATGGCGATTGGTAGCTGGTGCGCCTGAGCGACCCAATGGCAGGCAGTCGGATTGGCGAAGATCATGCCACCGTCGCCGATGGTAGCGACCACGAAACTGTCCGGGGCGGCCAGCTTGGCACCGAGGGCAGCGCCGACGCTCCAGCCCAATCCACCGGCCGGGCTCAAGGCAAAGTAGGTGCCAGGCTGTGTCCGAGGGCAGGCTTCGAGTCGGAGTTGATATTCGTTGAAAATCAATCCCTGCGCACCTGTCATTTCGCCCACGCAGCGGCTCAAATATTCGGGTGAGATTTGCGAAGTATCGGCTGCGGTGCGTGCGACCGCTTTAGCCCGCTGCGCTCCCGCACGTTCGATCGCCCATGCGCGCGACTTCCTGAGCTGTGCCAGGCTCGATTCCGCCCGGCACTCGAGCGCCTGATCGAGTGCCGCCAATGCGCTTCCGGCATGCGCCGCAATCGACAGATGGCTGGGAAAAGAGCGCATGGGATAGCGCACGAAAGCGGGGTCGGCGCCGATATGGGCGATGCGCGCCGTTGTTGGCGGCAGCCCGATGCTCGGCATCCACGGTACGTCAGCCTCGACGACCAGGACAAGGTCGGCGTCTGCAAGAAAAGCATGGGGATCGAAGCCGTGATGCAGCGGATGGTCTGTTGGCAGACACAAATAGCGCGGCGTGTGCGCCACTACGGGTAGAGCTAGGCGCTCCGCGATTCGCGCCAGGGTCGTGGTCTCCTCGACGGCCCTACCGATGCTGGAGGCGATGACCAGCGGGCGTTTCGCCTCGATCAACCAATCGGTCAGGCGCGCGATGAGTGCGGGATCGGGGAAAGCCCGAGATGGGATCGTGCGTGGCTCGATCGGGTTGGCGGAGTGGGCCGGTGCCGAAAGGGGTTCACGTGGCAGCGTCAGATAGACGGGGCCGCGCGGCTCGGCCATTGCCGCCTCCACCGCGCGCGCCACGACGAGGTCGGCTTGAGCTGGATTGCGCAATTCGTAGTCCCACTTGACAAATTCGCGCACCATCCCGGCCTGGTCGAACATCTCCTGCGCCCAATGGATCGGGCGACTGCGTGCCCCGAACGCGTCACTCTCCATGATCGGCGAGCGGCCCGCGAGCAGCAGCAGGGGCACGCGATCGCGGGCGGCGTTGGCGAGGAGGTTGATGGTGTTGGCAGTCCCCACATTGACATGCACCATCACCGCTTGCGGGGCCCCCGTCGCCAGATAGGCGCCATGGGCCATGGCGACGGCGAGGTTCTCGTGCGGCACGAGGATCGATCGCGGTCGTGCATCGCCCGTTAGTTTGGCGCGGGCGAAGCCCTCCACGATGGCGGGAAAATCGGTTCCCGGGTTGGCAAAGAAGGAGTCGATGCCATGGCGATGAAGCGAGCTGAGGAGGACATCGGCGGCTGTAGCTGCCGACTCGGTTGCGGGATTGCCCGCGGAATTGCGGCTCCTGGACATTATTCGAGCTTGACGTTTGCAGACTTGGCGATTGCTGTCCAGCGCGGGATCTCTGCAGCAATGCGTTGAGCAAGGTCCCGACCAGACCCACCGTTGGGTTCCACGGCCATCGCCCTTAGCCGTTCGTGCACGTCAGGCAAGCTCACGACCTCCATCAATTCTCTTTCGAGCTGGTTGAGGATGGCGGGCGGTGTCGCAGCTGGCGCAAAGAGCCCCGACCAAAGTGTCACTTCAAGGTCTGGCACGCCTGCCTCGGCCATGGTTGGTACGTTGGGATACTCCGCTGCGCGCTGTGCTGAGGTGATGGCCAGAACTCTCGCCGTGCCCGCCTTGACATGGCCGGCGACTGGCAGTGCGTCAGCGAGAGCCACCAACACCTCGCCGCCCAACACCGCGGCGAGCATTTCGCCACTGCTCTTGTAAGGGATGTGCTCCAGCGGTGCGCCGGTTCGCATCTTGAAGAGCTCGGTTGCAAGCTGAAACGCAGCCGACGAGCTCGCGTAGTTGGCTTCTCTTGGATTGGCTTTCGCGTAAGCGACGAGCTCGGCAACGTTCTGCACGGGCGCTGCGGCCTTGACGCAGAGCAAAAGCGGGAACGAGGCAACAGTGGAGATTGGCGCAAAATCGCGCACGGTATCGTAGGGCAGCTTGCTGTAGACGGCAGGATTTATGGTCATTGCCCCGGTGGCTCCAAGCAGCAGCGTGTAGCCGTCCGGCACGGCCCTGGCCACGTACTCCGTGGCGATAATTGCCCCCGCTCCTGGCTTGTTGTCGATGACCACTGCCTGCCCCAGGCGCTGAGCAAGTTTTTGGCCTATGAGCCGTGCCAACAGGTCATTGCCACCGCCCGGTCCGAAGCCAACGACAATCCGAATGGGTCGCCTCGGATAGGATGGATTGGCTTGTGCCAGTACCGGCAGACCTGGCGCGACAGACGATCCGATCGCCGCAAGACCGAACACAACCCGGCGTCGCGTCGCCTCCGGCTGGCGTGGCATGCTTCCTCCCGGGTGGATACTTCCCCACAAAGTGCCCCAATGTTTTGAGCGCTACCACCTCTGATAAATTGCCTGGTGTCAAGATGGGCACTTCGCCCCGCGTTGGCTCAGGTGTGTTGCACGCGCGCAGGAGAGGGCGGAGGAAGATCGAAGGGATCGAGGTCGCAAACCTGCCGACCATGGGCTGGCGCCAGCCGTTCGGGGCTGCGGCGGCGACCAGCATTCCAGAGGCGGCGAAGCCGACATCGGCGATGAGGCCGACACAGACGGGTGGGAACAAGACCCCGCCTAGGCTTGCTCCATTGAGGGTGAGACTGAGCGCCTTTGGGCGGTCGCGATCGAACCAGCGAGCGACCATGGCATTGATGGCGGCGCTGCTCGTCGTGGCCTAGCCCACACCCGTCAACAGCGCGGCCAAGAGCTGCTAAGGCGCTTGCGCGATGGACCAAGTGAGACACCGAGCGCGCGCGACAGCGCGCTAAATCGCGTAACGGTCGCAAGGGGGAGGGGGCGATGGAGCTCGGGCAGATAGATGATGATGCAAGCACGGAAAAAAATATATTGCGGTGATCGCCGCCGAGATGACTGAAACACTCCAGCCACGCGTCGCGTGCAGCACTGGCAAGATCACGGATGGACCGTAAAGGCCCGCGCCAGCGCCGCAAGCAGCGATGACGAAGGCGGTCCAGGCCACCTTCCAACCGAAGAAATGAGCTTCCTGAGGCATCGTCAACTCGAAGGGAGAGACGTGTGGCGACCTGCCGCGCAACGCCTGGAGTCCTGCAACGCGCTTCTTCTGGCATTAAGCTGCTGAGGGAGCGGCTGGCAAGCAATGGGGTAATTCGAGGCTTCTGCCCCGGAGTGGTTTCCCAACCTGGCAGCGCAGTTGACGCCAGGGGCTCGGCTCGCGGGGCCGAGCAGCATCAATGCAGTACGTCGGACAACGCCTGGCAGACTTCGATGGAGGTGGCCAATTTCGACAGCACCGGGGCTCCAGTCACCAGCTCCCGCATCGCGAACGTATCACCGGAGACAACAATGAAGGGGATGTCCAGGTTTGTGAGGAATTCGATAACCGGCACGCACGGACCGTCGCCCAGATGGTAATCGACGATCGCCGCATCGACGTGGTGTGCGCCGAGGTAAGCGAGTGCGCGCTGGTTGCTCGGCTCGATCGTGTCTGTGGCACCAAGACGGCGGAGCCGAAAGTGGTAGTCTGCGGCAATGACGGGATCGTCCTCGATCACGAGGATCTGCTTACCGTCGAGATTGGCCCGACGATCCTGCGCATCGCGATTGCAACTGAGCATTGCGGTACACCACGCTACCCCACCCAGCCACATCGGCAACGCCCGTGGGCGGCAAGAGTTCCGTGCGGGGTTACGCGTTTTTACAATTTGGCGTGACCAGAGGCAGCTCCACCGGCGGCGCAATCAGCTGGGGATGGGGCTCGGTTGAGCTCATCGCTCTGTGGAGTCCCGCTGTTATGATCGCACTGGAGATCATGAGCGCCGTGAAGAGCGTCGCAAACCCGAGTGCGGTGAGAAGAACCCGTAAGGCTCGCATGACAGAACTCAGGGAACAGAACTCAGCGGTTAATGCGCGGCAGCGCGATGTCTCCATGCGCGGATGCCGTCGACAGTGTGCCCAAGAAAACCTGAACGACCGCTGAACTTGGGCTTG
>Ga0075424_100002812_pt1 | contig 16082 bp, 11 predicted proteins | sample SoiMethybrSBSTD3_FD_75301 | JGI IMG/M metagenome (GOLD analysis project Ga0075424, IMG submission 75301) | Bulk soil microbial communities from a Populus tree surrounding site in Tennessee, USA - Soil MetaG P. TD hybrid SBSTD3 | ecosystem: Environmental > Terrestrial > Soil > Tree plantation...
TCCGCGATGCCCTGCAGGGCCTCGGCGCGGACCGGCCGCGGCGGTGAGAACACAAAGCCCTGGCCGAAGCGCACGCCGCATTCGAGCAGATCGACCACCGATCCCTCGCTCTCGATGCGCTCGGCGATGAGATCGATCCCGAAGCGGCGGAGCAGGTCGGCGAGGTCGGCCGGATCGATGTCGCTCGTGACCGGGACCCGCTTGAGCAGCACGTCGGCCCGCACCTTGACGTAACGGAAGCCGCGGGCGAGCAGGTCGCGCGGCTCGAACCGCAAATCGGTGACATTGTCGAGCGAAAACCGATAACCGCGCTCTGCGAGCGCCGAAAGGCTCTCGAGCTCGATCGGCCCGGCCGACATCAACGAGCTCTGTGGAAGCTCCAGCACGATCGAGGAGCAGATCGTGCGGTTGGCCTCGAGGAACTCGAGCAGCTGCGGGAATATGCTGCCGTCGGTCAGCGTCGAGCCCGAAATATTGCAGAACAAGCCAATCTCGCGGTTCTTGGAGAGCAGCCGTCGGACCACCTGCACACAGCGGAAGATCACGAGGTTGTCGATCTTGGGCATCAGGCCGTGCGTGTCGGCCGGGCCGAGGAAATCCGTTGCCAGCACCACGTCGCCCTTGTCAGAGCGAAGGCGCGACAGCGCCTCATAATAGCGGACTTTGCGCTGCGGCAGCGTCACCATCGGCTGCAGGTAGAGGTCGACGCGGTTTGCATCGATGGCGGAGCGGATGGTGGCTGCCATGGCGTCGCCGGCTGACACTTTCGGCGCTGGCGGTGGGACGAACGCGGCCGGCGCCGGAGCAGGCGGTGCTTCTGGCACCGGTGGAACGGACACGGTTTCCGCGATTGGTGGCACGACTGCCGATGCGGGAGGCGCCGGCGGTGCCGCCGGCTTGAGCCGAGCATGCGTGGCCTCGGCCCGCTCGATCTCCGCGAGTTCGATCTCGGTCAGCTTGCGCTCGTGGTCGGACAGCGTCTCGGCGAGCTGCCGGATCAGGGTGCCAAGCTCGCCGACCTCGGCGGCCAGCGGCTCCGTAGCCGCGCGTGTACGCTCGATCGCGCCGTCGACCCGCCGCTCGAGCGTCGCGAGGTCGCGCTCGACCTGCCCGACCTGGCGCGCCATGTCCTGCCGCAGCTCTTGCCGGATCTCGTGGCGCACCTCTTGGCGCAGCGTATCCTGGCGTGCTGCCTCCTGGCGCACGACGTCGGTGGTGATGCGCAGAAGATCACCGGGCTGATTCTGAGCAGGCGGGGGCTCTGCAACGCGCGCCGACACCAGATTGTAGACGACCAGGAGCACCAGCATCGCAATCGCCGTGAGCATGGCGGAGCCCGCGCCGAAGCCGAGCGCCGAATAGGCGACTGCTCCGGCGGAGCCGGCGATCAGGACCATGCACACGGAGACAAATACAAGGTCGAGGCGCATGGGATCTCCGGTAGCCGCGCCTGCGGGGCGAGGTGATTCGCCTAGCATTCAATGTTCACGAGGCCGCAGTCGGGCGCAAGCGTCCTTGCTGGCTCGCCACAACAAGCTTCAGCACTCAGGCGGTTGTCGAAGGCGTGCCGCAATGGCTATGGCCGGGGCGGCACGAAGACATAGAGAATTCGCACTGGCGCCACTCTCTTGTTCCAGGTCTGGCGCGCAAGCACGAGGGGTGGCTCGATGTTGAGCGGCCCAAAGGTCGCGCGCCACTCCTCGGGCCGCGCGCGTAGATGGCCTTCCTCCCACACTACAACTGCCCCGCGCCGGGCGAGGTCGCTCATGTCGACCCAGGGCGCGAGCTTTGGGTCGCCATGCGGCAGCACATGCGGCCGGTCGGGCGAATAGACCGCGAGATTGTTGACCGCGAACTCGGTGCCGCCGGCATAGACGAGCGGCGTTCCAAACCGTTCATGCCAGGTGCGGGTGATCACCTCGGCCATCGCCCGACCAGGAAACTGGGTCGCCTTCGGCCGGTCGCGCAGGAGCGGCTCGCCGACCTCGGTCACCAAGTAGATCAGCGGAAAGGCGATGAGCGTGGCGAGTGTGCCGGCCGCGAAATGGCGCAGCCGCCACGGCTGCTCGACGGGCCTCAGCCACAGCAGCACCGCAAGCGGTGCAAACGACCACAGCGGATAGCCCCACATTGCGATCGCGAGCCGCCCGAGCAAGGCCGCGACCACGGTCGTGACCAGGAACGGGCCAAGCGCCAGCATTGCGACATAGCGACGGTTGAACGCCGTGACCTCGTCGGCGGCGAATGCCGGGCGCTCGTCCCGGTGCCGATGGAGCAGCAAGAGCAGCGCCAGCGTCGGAAGTAGCGTCAGAAGTTGGCCGCCGGTCCATTGCAGCGGAAAGACGATGTATTGATACCAATGAGCCGCCGTGTGCGCGCGCTCGTCGACATACTGGAACGGCATGAAGCCGTCACGCACCAGCCACCACGCATTGGGCGCAATTACGACCGCGAACGCCAATGCCATCACATAAGGCCCGCTGGTGCGCCAAGCGCGCCGCGCGACCGGATCGAACAGCAGGAACAGACCAAGCGAAGCCGCGAGCGCAAAGGCGGCGTATTTCGACCAGAACGCGCCCGCGAGAAACGCACCCGCCAACGCCCAGTCGACGACGCGGCCTTGTCGTAGCGCGCGATAGAAAAACAACCCGGTGAACGCCCAGAACGGCAGCTGCATCTGGTCGTGGGCGAACTTCACGACCGAGAAATTGTAATAGTGAATGCCTTCGAGCGCGAGCACCGCGATCAACGCAGTGAGCGGGTCGGCGACCTCGCGCGCGAGTTTCCAGACCGCGTAGAGGCAGATGACCGCCGCAAGCGGCCCGAGCAGATAGAGCGAGTCGACGGACCCGGTGATGCGATAGCCGAGGTCCGCAAGCCACCACGGCAGCGGTGGATGCTTCCAATAGCCGAGCTGCCATTCCTTGCCGAGCGCAAGATCCTCGGCCAGATCGAGCTGCAGGTTCGGGCAGGTGAGGATCGGCAGGATTGTCCAGAGCACAAGATGCACTGCCAGCACGGTCATGAGCACGGCGCCGGGGCGGCGGCGGGCGAGCGCCACCAGCCGATCGAGGAAGCTGTCGGATGCCGCAGTCGTGCTAGCAGCTTCTGCCATGGGACCCCCGCGCGTCATCGTTTTCTTGATCGTCTTCTTGAGTCGTTTTCTTGGCCGATTCTTGGTTGAGTTTCTTGGCCGATGGCGGCAAACGGCCTCTCCTTAACCGAGTGCGGGTCGCGAGTCGACAAAACGTGCGGTCGTCCCAGCCGTTGCGGTGGCGCCCACGCGGCCCCATAGTGAGGTCACAATCGAATGGTCTTGTCATGGCGGCTCTGCCCCCCGATTACTCGATCGTGCTGCCTGCCCACAACGAGGCTCCCAATGTGGCGCCGATGCTTGCGGCGTTGCGCGAGGTGATGACGCCCCTGGGCCGTTTCGAGATTATCTATATCGACGACGGCTCGAATGACGGCACCGTCGATGCCTTGCGTCAGGCGGCTGCCGCTGATCCTACGGTGCGTTATCTCTCCTTCACGCGCAATTTTGGGCACGAGGCCGCGCTGCGAGCGGGTCTGCGGCATGCGCGCGGCCGTGCCGTCATCGTGATCGATGCCGACCTCGAGCAGCCTCCGGGGCTCATTCCTGATCTGGTGAAGGAATGGCGCGCGGGTTTCAAGATCGTCAATGCGCAGCGCATCGGCTATGAATCGAGTGTGCCGTGGTTAAAGCGCGTCACTTCGCGCCTCTACTATCGCGTTCTGGACGCCCTTGGCGATGTTCGTATCGAGCCCGGCAGCGCCAACTACATGCTGCTCGATCGCGTCGTGGTCGACGCAGTCAATCGCATGGAGGACCAGGACCTGTTTCTGCGCGGCGCCGTGCGCTGGCTTGGCTATCCGCTTGGCAGCGTGCCGTTCCGCCAGAGCCTGCGCCTGCGTGGCAGCACCAAATACTCGCTGCGTCGCATGATTGAGCTCGCGGTCACCGGGATTGCGGTGCATAGCGTGCGCCCGCTGCGCTTCGCGATCTGGCTCGCGCTCGCGTTCGCGGCGGTTGGTGCCGGCCTCGTGGTTTATTCGATCGTAAGCTTCTTGTTTGTGCAGCGTACGGTCGCGGGCTGGACTTCGATCATGGCGGCGATCGCCATCCTCGGCGCGGCACAGCTTCTGGTGCTTGGCATTGTCGGCGAATATGTCGGACGGATCCTGCGCGAGACGCGCAAGCGTCCGAGCTACGTCGTGTCGGAGACCGAAGCGGACCAGCGCAGTGAGGGCGTCGAGCGAATAACGCGGCCGGCGGAGTAAGAGGCCGGAGCACGTTGGTTTCGTTTTGCCAAAAGTGTGGCGCGCCTGAACTGCAGCGTGAGCCGCTCCAGGCCATGTTGCAGTCATTGCCGACGACGAATTAAACACGACGATTTGGGCAAGTTGCCGTCGGCCGATCACACGTCGGCTCCGGCCGGCCAGGTTCGACACGCTGTTCGAGGGTCCTCCCTGGGGCACCAGCAATCGCAGTCTCGGGCCGCACAACCGCCGCGCGCACTTGATCCACAAGCAGGCGATAATGGATTTGGTAGAAAGGTATTTGGGTGACTGAAAACCGCGAAATATGGTTAAAATCTGTGCTGTTTTAGACACATAGAGGCGAAATGGAATTGACGGTAAGACTGTCCTGAGGGTGCATCCTGTGATTGCTGTACGTGGACACTCACTGCAACATGAGGAGTGGTTCCATGGGGACTAAGAAGGGCTTTCTGATTGCTACCTCGGCTGGCTTCGCGGCGGCGGCGGCGATGCCGGGTGCGCAAGCGGCCGACATGCCGATCAAGGCGCCGCGGTACGTCGAGCCGGCGTCGAACTGGTCGGGTTGGTATATCGGTGCCCATGCTGGCGCAGCATGGCAGCAGGCATCGACCGATATCCTCACTGGCTATACGTTCTCCAAGACCGCCTTTATCGGCGGCGGCCAGCTTGGCTACAACTGGCAGCACGGCAACTTTGTGTTCGGCCTTGAGGGTGACATCTCAGGGCTCAGCGGGAAGAACACATTGTCCAAGTTCGGGTACGAGCTCGCGCGGGGTGATATCCGCTGGTTGAGCACGGTACGTAGTCGATTCGGGCTCGCGGTCGGCGACACCATGGCCTACATGACGGCTGGTGTGGCATTCGGCGGCGTCAAGAACTCACTCTTTGAGGGGCAATATTCGTCCAGCAAGACCAAGGTCGGCTGGACCGTCGGTGGTGGCGTGGAGCACATGCTGAACCGGAATTGGACCATCGGCCTGGAAGGCTTGTTTGTCGATCTTGGACGCTCGAACGTCAGCGTTGGGTCCAAGTCCAGCACCTTCTCAAATCAGGCTGTCATCGGCCGCGTGAAGCTGAACTACAAGTTCTGATCGACTTATCGGCGCGCTCGCGCGCCAACCCGCTCGGGTAGAAAGCCTCGGAACTTAGTTCCGGGGCTTTCTTTTCTGTATGGGCGCGCTATCAAACGGGCGCTCTAGCTCTTTCCCTGTCCCATCATTCGTTGTGCGTATAGGCCGGCCCGCATGCACGTCGTCGACATGGTGTTTCATTGGGCGCGCATCGATCCGCACCGGCCGGCGATCATCCTGCCGGAGCTGGTCACGACGTTTGCCGGCCTGGCGGATGCCATTGATTCCATCTCCAATCGGATTGATCAGCTCGGGCTCGACCCGCGCGAGCCGGTGGCGACCGCGATCGGCAACCCCGCACTGACGGTCGCGGTGGTGTTTGCCTTGCAGCGCTCGGGCTTCAGTGTTGCGCCGGCGAATCGTGGGCTGATCAAGCATCTGCAGCCCAATGGCGTGAGAAATCTGATCTACGATGTGGAAGGCTTCGTCGCCAGCGGCGGTCGCAACATCCGCTTTGACAATTCGTGGCTGCCGGCTGCTTCCCCTAACTCTACCAGCCGTGCTTACCGGCGGCGTCCAGTCGGCGACGTCAACACGATATTTTTTACTTCCGGTACAACTGGGCTGCCGAAGAAATTCGTCCAGAGCCGTCGGGGTCTGGATGAGCATATGGCCTTGCGCTTTACTGCCGACATAACGCGGCAATCTGTCCTTATCGTTCCTGCGGTGGTGAGCTCTTTTGGGTTCAACCGGACCTGTGAGATTCTCCATTCTGGCAAAACCGCTTGTTATGCCCCGAGCCCGGAAGGCATGTTGCGGCTGATCGGACTATTCCGGATCGACACCATGGTGGCGTCGCCCCAGCAAGCACTGGGGCTGACAGAGCTCAAGGAATCAAGGCCTGAGCTGTCGGTCGATTCCATTCAAGCGATCATACTGGGTGGCGCCACGATTGGCCGCGAGGGCATTAGGCGCATCCGCGCCGCTCTCTGCAGCACGATCCTCAACTCATATTCATCAACAGAAGCTGGGTGCGCTGCATTGGCGCCCTTGGACTTGATCGAGGAAATCCCGGGTGCTGTGGGTTTCGTGGCGCCATGGGCTGAGGTTCAAATCGTGGACCATGCTGGGAACCCGGTGCCTAATGGCTGTGATGGCGTCGTCCGGTATCGCACCCCGCGCTTTCTCGGCAATGTCAGGCCCGAGGGAGGCCCTGTCGCGGATCAATGGTTCTATCCCGGCGACATGGGGCGTCTCACCGATGATGGAATTCTTTGCCTCGCCGGGCGGACGTCCGACATCATCAATATCGGTGGCGTCAAGCTGTCGGCGCGCCACATAGAGGAGATTCTTGAAACCCTGGAGGAGGTGCAGGAAGCGGCCGCTTGCAGTGTCCCAGACACGGCGGGCATGGAGCAACTTTGGGCGGCGGTGGTGACGAAAGGGCCGGTCGATAGCGAAGCGCTCAAGGCCAAGGCCCGGGCCCATCCTGACATCGGCGAAAACCTGTCCGAACTGTTTGTTCTGCCGGAGCTGCCGCGCGGCGATCTCGGCAAGGTGCAGAAAGCAAAGCTGAAAGAGCTGCTGCTTGGCCTGCAGAAGGGGCGAGCGTAATGCAGATCGTCGACGCGATCCTGTTCTGGGCGAAAGTGGCGCCGGCTCGCCCTGCCATTATCCAGCCGCATGGTGTGCAGACGTACAGCATGTTCGCCGACGCGATCATGGCGGCGGCGAACCATTTCGTCCGCTCGCAGCTTGATCCTGCAAAGCCGGTTGCAGTCGCGATCGACGATCCCGCCCGCATGCTGGTCGCGAGCCTTGGTCTCCTACACGCAGGCTTTGGCGTTGTGCCGGCGGGACGGACGCTGTTGCCATATTTGGCGTCGACCGGAGCCGATACGCTCATTTCCGAGCATGGCGGGCCTGTATGGACCGATCGCACGACCATCATGTTCAACGAAGCCTGGATGAGCGCGCACGTTCATCGTTCCGGGGCCGTGTCGGCGGCTGGCGGCGAGGGAGACATGGTCTTCTTTACCTCCGGGTCGACTGGCAAGCCAAAGACGGCTGTGTACACACCAGAGGGGCGAGCACATCGAATTCGTGATTTGAAGGATCTGACAATCGTCGATTTCGAGCGCGCCTTAGTGGTGCCAAGTCTGACCACAACGTTTGGGTTTCACACTTCGATTGCAATTCTCGACAGCGGCAAGACCGCTTGCTTTGCCCCTGGGGGACAGCCCATTCTGCTGCTCGCCAACCTCTACGGCGTCGAACACATGGTCGCATCGACGCAACAGGCAATCGCGATCGCCGAGATTCAGGAGAAGGGTACGCGTGTGCGGCTGCCGAGCCTCAAGGCGTTGCGCATCGGGGGTGGGATGATCTCGCGCCAGGGCGTTGATCGACTCAAGCACAACTTGTGCCATAACATCATCATGGAATACGCCGCGACCGAAGCCGGCGCCGTTGCGCTAGCGCCGTACGATATGATTGCGGGCATCCCTGAGGCGGTCGGCTTCGTGGTGCCAGGGGTGAAGGTTGAGATCGTCGATGCGGCCGGCGCCGTGCTGCCGATCGGGAGCGAAGGGTTTGTGCGGATCGAAACACCGGTAACGAAGTCTGCGGCGGCCGCACGCAAATCCGGCTCGGAGTCTTCATGGTACCACCCAGGGGACATCGGCCGGCTTACGGAGAACGGCGTGCTGTGCATCGCCGGCCGGCGCGAGGATGTGCTTAACCGCGGCGGCGTCAAGCTCGCCACCACCGATTTTGAGGAGTTCCTGTGCGCGGCACCCAGCGTGCGGGATGCGGGCGTCTGCAGCGTGATGGGTGAAGCAGGCTTTGTGGAAATATGGGTCGGCGTAATGCTCGAAGAGGGCGCCGACATGGGCGCTTTCCGCCAGTACATCGAGTCGAACGAGCGATACCGGGGCAACATCGACAAGATGTTCGTGGTCGATGAGATCCCGCGCGGCGAAAATCGCAAGCTGCAGCGCGAGCAGCTGCAGGCCATGCTGAAGACTATTATCGAGGAAAATTGAAAAGAAAAGATCGCCGCTTCCTGCCGATCACGAGGCGGCTGGAATCAGGCTCGCGCGCAGCCGCTCTGCCAGCTGGCGCCGGTCGATCTTGCCCATGTCATTGCGCGGCAAGCGATCGGTCACGGCGAAGTGCGCCGGCACGAACTGAGGCGAAAGCTGCGTCGCGCAATGGCGGCCGAGTGCCTCAAGGTCGATCTCGGCTTTGCCGACGATGACCGCGACGATCTCATGGTTGCCGAGGGCATTCGGCAGGCTCGTGACCGCGACCTCCGCAATGTCCGGAAACGCCGCCACCGCCGCCTCGATCACTTCGGGGCTGATCTTGTCGCCGCCGATGCTCAGCACGTTCTTGTCGCGCCCTTTGATCACCAGGAGCCCCTCGGCGTCGAGGGTGGCGAGATCTCCCGGCTGGAACCAGCCGTCGCGGAACACGCGCTCACTGCCGGACGGTTCCCCGAGATAGCGATCGACCGCGAACTCGCTGCGGATTCGCAACAGGCCCTCATGCCCAGGCGGCTGCACGACGCCGTCGCGATCGACGATCTGTGCCCGCACGCCGGGCGTGAGATAGCCGACTGCGCCCACCATGTGGTCGACCTCATACGCCGGCGCAGTTGCCGTGACGTGCGCCTCGGTCGAGCCGTAGCCCGAGACGAGATGCGAGCACATGCGCGCGCGCACCCGGCGCGATAACGCTTGTGAGAGACGATCGCCGCCGCTGAACACGACCTGAAGGTTGCTTTGATAGGCCGGCGTCGCCTCGAACCATCTCAACAGCAGCTCGAGCCCGCTTGGCGGTGCCAGCACGAATTGGACTTGGTATTGCTCGATTGCCGTAAGCGTGCTCGCGAAGCTGTCGCCCGGCAGGAAGTAGGTGCCGCCGCGCCAGAGTGCGGAAAGGAGAAACTCGAAGCCGAGCGAGGTGGTGATCGGCATGTCGCTGTAGATGCGCCGGCAATCGGCCACCCGCGCGCCGAACACGGTGGCGTGGCGCGAAATGCGCTCGGCCATCAGGCGGTTGGTGATCGGCACGCCCTTGGGCTCGCCTGTGCTGCCTGACGTCAGGATCACGCGGCAGAGATCGTCGGGGCGCACGGGAGGAGCGTCGACCGGGATGCCATCGCCCTCGGTCCAGGACATGTCGGCAAGGATCAAGCGGTCGACAACGCCCGCCGGCAGTGTCTTGTCGGTGATGAAGCCGTCGACCGGCACCGGTGGCCGCGCGGGACCGCGTATCGAGACCGTCGCCATTCCAAGCCGTGAGAGCGCGAGCAGCATGGCGACGTGGAAAATCTGCTCCTCGATGCTGACTGCCACGAGCTGCCCGGGACGCAATCCGGTGGCCGCGAGCCTGCGGCTGATGTTGTGAACAAAGAGCGCAAGCCGCCGATAGCTGATCAGGCTGATGTCGGCGCCGGGCACGCAGATCGCCGCCACCGGTGGCTGCTGCCGGCAATGGAACAGGATCGGATCGACAATGTTCATGGATGCGCGCTCAAGAGGAAGCCATGGCGGCCTTGGCGAGATCGGCCAGCCGGTGCCGTTCGATCTTGCCCCGGCTACCGCGCGGAATGGCGGAGACCGCCATCAGCCGCACCGGCACGCAGGACGGTGGCAGTCTGGCGGCGCAGTGGTCGCGCAGCGCTTGTTCGCGTCCAGCCAAGGGGCCGACGATCAGCGCCGTCAGCTCGCTGATGCCGAGAACGTTTTCGGTTGCGAACACGGCCGCATCATTCACTCCCGCAAAGGCAGCAAGGACTTCCTCGACGCGTTCTGGGTTGATGGTGTCGCCCCCGATGTTGAGCCCAGCCTTTTCTCGACGCGAAATGATGAAAATACCGTCCTCTCGCAATCGCCCGATTTCGCCTGCATAGAAACAACCGTCCCGGAAGTGGAGACGCGACGTCTCCGGGTCACTAACGTACTCTGTTGCGTTGTGCCTCGACCGGATGCGGACGTGGCCATCGGTATCGGGTGGCAAAAGATTTCCTTGCGCGTCGACGATCTCGATCCTGACGCCAGCAACGACATACCCGATTGCGCCGGGAATGGACTCGGTGACGCTCGCGGGCCCGAACGCGACGGTCGTGGTCTCGGTCGCACCATATGAATTGTAAAGGTTCTGGCACATGCGGGCACGCACGCGACGCGAGAGCTCGGGTGACAGCGTCGCGCCCCCACAGATGATGTAGTTAAAGCGGGTCTCGAATGCGCTGTCGGCCTCGAAGAACTTGAGGAACTCGCCAAGGCCATAGGGGGAGGTCGCCATCCCTTCGATCTGATGCAGGTCGAGGGTTTGCAGAATGTCCGTCGGGTCGGGACCCAGAAAGTAGATCGTGCCGCCTCGGCTGAGCATAGAAAGCGCGTAGCGGAAGCCCGATGAGGTCGCAAAGCCGACGTCACAGAACAAGCGCGAGGAATGAGCAAAGCGCGAGCCCTTGGCGTAGGTTGCGTGCGCCGCACGTGCAGTCAGATCCTGATGGCTGAAGGCAACGCCCTTCGATTCGCCCGTCGAGCCGGAGGTTAGAATGATGCGACAGACTTTGTTTTCATCATCCGGGCAAAGGCGATCATAGTCGGGCACTGCGCCATCGCTGGTGATCCAGTCATAGCTGATCGCGATGGTCCGATCGGATGGCTGCCAGTTGAGTGTTGGGCGGTCTGTGAGGATAGCGTCGACACCAATTCCCTTCGGCACGTGCGGACGAGTAAGCGAGACCGTTGCAATGCCAAGCCGCATCAGCGCGAACGCAACGGCCGCATGCAGCACCGTGTCGACGATGAACAGCGCCGCGGTCTGTCCTGGTGCGAGGCCTGTCTTGAGAGCGAAACGGGCTGCACTGTGGATCGAGCGCTCGAGTGTTGCATAGTTGATCGACGCAACGTTTGCACCCGGCATGCAGATCGCTGTGACCAGCGGATTGACCCTGCACTGGTAAAGGATTGGGTCGACTATATTCATCGGACCTGAGGGATAAACGCGACAAAGTTCGCGCGTATATTGGTGAGGGGGAGCGTGAAGTCAACCGCGTTACCGCTCTTGGTCACGCGCACTCTTCTCAATCATCTCGCTGGTTTATCGCCACAAAGATCACTACACATTCCGGATACAACCGGACTTTGCGGATCCTGCGCGGGCGCTATATTTCCTGGCGAAGTGGACGAGTCAAGGTGAATACATTGGGCGCGACAGGAAGGTATGGGGTACGGCGATGCGCGGCAAGCGCGTTCAATTTGACGACGAGACTTGGCACGCGCTGAACCTGCTGGCGCATGACCAGATGAAGGACTTTCAGGAGCTCGCCGACGAGGCGTTCCGCGATCTCTTGCGCAAGCACGGGCGGCCGCTCGATCTCAAGGAGGCGCTGCGCCGGAGCGCCGGCGTGTCCAACGTGGTGCCGCTGCGTGGCTCCGGGAAGGGCAAGACCAGCAAGAGCAAGCCGAAGAAAAGTTCCTAGGGTTTTCCCCGCGCGCTTGCTTCGCCGCGCCTTGATTCTGTCACCCCAACTCTTTCGCTCGCCGCAAGCTGGTGATCATCGAGACCCGCAGCAGGTAATCGTAGGTTCGGCCATTGTCGGCTGCGATGTGTCGCAGCGCTTGTCCAAATTCCTCGCCGTCGGATTCGAGATTGCGCTTGTTCTGGATCGATTGCGTCTCGATGTATTCGAGCGTGACGAGCCTTCGCTGGCGGTCGAAGCGCTCAAGCTCGGCCGCGCTGCTTTGTCCATGCCAGACTCCCGCCAACCGTTCGGTCAAATTGATCGCATCGTGAATTCCGCCGTTCATCCCCATGCCCCCAAGTGGATTGTTGATGTGGGCGGCGTCGCCAATCAGGAATGTGCGCCCAAGCGCAAAGGTCTTAGCGACGCGCTGATGAACCCGGTAGAGCGTAACGTGTGCTATCTCATAAGATGAGAGACCTGGTACGATGGTTGCCATCAGGGATTGCGCAAAGGTGGGACTCAAGGCCAGCTCGTCGCTCTCGTGCGACGCAATCGGAAACATCACGCGGCATAGCCCGGGAATTTGCAGCAGGAAGTGCCAACGCTGCGGATCGGCGACGTAACAAACCTCGTCCAGGCCGGGAATGACTTGGCCAAAGTCGAATGGCGTGCTGATGACGAGGAACCGCTCCGGCCAGGTGAACCCGTCAAATGCGATGCCAAGCGATCGCCGCACGTCGCTGCGAGCGCCATCGGCGCCGATGAGCCAGCGTGCGCGATGGCGCTCGTGGCGTCCGTCGCGCTCAATCGCAATCTCCACGCCATCGCTATCCTGGGTTACGTCCTTAACGGCACTGCCGTACTCGATTTGAAAATTCGGCTGTGAGCTGAGCCGATCAAGCAGAATGCGGGTGAGTTTCGACTGCTCGCATTGCACCCGGTAGGGATTGCCAGTGGCGTCCGCAATTGCGCTGAAATCGAACCCTGCCAGCAATCCGTGTTTTTTGGAACGAAACTGGAAGCGTGGTGCTTTCAGTCCCTGCGCAATCAGCGGCGCGGTGACCCCGAAGCCATCCAGCATATCCAGCGTCGGCGGGTGGAACGTCGAGGCGCGCGATTCCTCGCTGAGTGTCAATCCCGCCTCGAACACGGTTACCGGCACGCCACGGTGAACGAGATTGGCCGCCGCAACCAGGCCGACCGGCCCGGCACCGGCGATGAAGACGCGCTCCTGCATCAAACGATGCTATTCGATCTTCTCGATGCCTGCCTTGGAGATGATGCCGCGATATTTCTCAATCTCGCCCTTATGCCATTGCCTGACTTGATCGAGCGGCATCCACATCGTCTCGGCGCCCACCTTTTCAAATCCGGCCTTCACAGCAGGGTCTTTCGTCGCGGCGGCGACCTCCTTGCTGAGTCGCTCCAGGATCGGCTTCGGCGTCTTCGCCGGCGCGAGCAGCGCGAACCAGCCGCGTTCCTTGTATTCCGGCAGGCCGGCCTCGGTGGTCGTCGGCGTATCCGGAATGATGGCAAGATGGGCATCGCCGGCGACCGCAAGCGGAAGCGCACCTTGCGCCTGCAGCGGGCCGGCAACGTTCGGGAACCACTGGAAACCGAGTGGCACTGTGCCGGCGATCAGGTCGGGACCGTATTGCGCGATGTTGCGATAGGGGACGTGTGTCATCTTCACGCCGGTGGTCTGTGCGAAATATTCGCCCGCCAGATGCTGTGAAGAGCCGATGCCGACCGATCCGAAGTTCAGGCCCGGATGGGCCTTGGCGTAGGCGATCAGGTCTTTGAGGCTACGTGGCGGCAAGCTCTTGCTGACCACCACCACAATGGTGAAACCCGCAAAGGGCGAAATGATCTCAAGATCGTTCTCAGGGTCGTAGCCCAGCGATTTGTAAAGTGTCAGATTGGCGGCGACCGGCCCGGAGCCGCCACCGATCAGCGTATAGCCATCGGGCGCAGAGCGCGCACCTTGCAGCGTGCCGGAATTGCCACCGGCGCCTGGGCGATTTTCCACGACGATCGGCTGGCCCATGTTCTTCGACATCTTGTCGAACATGATCCGGCTGACCACGTCACTGGCACTGCCGCCCGCGAACGGGATGATCACCGTAATGGGGCGAGACGGATAGTCTTGCGCGCCGGCCATGCCGCCCCCAAGCATCAAGGCCAACGCAAGGCCGGCACTCAGCATGAGGTGTCTTGAGTTCATCGTTGACATTCTCACGTCCTTACCCCTCTTGAGGTGACATAAGACGCGGGTGAACGCGCTAGTGGCCCAACCCGTCGACGGCTGTTCAAGTGTAGGTCTGAAATCGCTCAAGAGGAAGTCATGCCCCACGGTGGTCTCAAAATCCTGATCGCGGGCGGCGGGATCGGCGGCATCACCTTGGCGCTGGCGCTGCGGCAACGCGGCATCGAAGCGCTCCTGTTCGAGCAGGCGAAGGCTTTCAGTCAGGTCGGAGCCGGCATTCAGCTCAGTGCCAATGCCACGCGTGTTCTCCGGACGCTCGGCCTTGGCGACGCATTGGCACGTGTGGCCGTCTATCCTGAGGGACGGGACTACCGGGCCTGGGATGACGGCGACCGCCTCTACTGGACACCGCTCGGCCAGCGGGCGGAGTCGCATTTCGGTGCGCCGTACTATCATGCACACCGCGCTGATCTGCTCGACGTGCTGTTGGGCGGTCTCGGCGACCAGGGGTTCCGACTGAACTCGCATCTCGACCGTTTCGAGCAGGACGCACACGGTGTCACCATCACGCTCGCCGATGGGAGCACTGCGACCGGCGATGTCCTCATCGGTGCCGACGGAATCCATTCGACGGTGCGGGCACAGCTGTTCGGCCGCGAGTTGCCTCGCTACACCGGCAACGTCGCCTGGCGCGGGCTCGTCCCGGCGGAGCGGGTCGCCCATCTTGATCTCGGCCGGGTGACCGGCGTCTGGATGGGACCCAACCGCAGCATCGTGCAGTACTACGTTGCGGCGGGACGCACGTTCAACTGGATCGGCATCAGCCGCTCCGAGCAGCCGGCGCGCGAGTCGTGGCTGGCCGAGGGACGCATCGAGGATGCGCTTGCGGAATACACCGGCTGGCACGACACCATCCGAACCATCATTGCGGCGACCCCACGAGTGCTGCGCCAGGCGCTGTACGATCGCGAGCCGCTGCCGGATTGGCGTGTCGGGCGAGTGGTCCTGCTGGGCGACGCTGCCCATCCGATGATGCCGTTTTATGCGCAGGGCGCCGCGCAGAGTATCGAGGATGCCTACGTCCTCGCCGGCTGTCTCGCTGCAAGTCCTGAGGAACCGGTCGCGGCGCTTGAACGCTATGTGCGGCTTCGGCAGCCGCGCACGGCCTGGATGCAGGAACTCTCCCGTCAGGAGGAAGAGCTCTACCAGATGACTGACGCCGCCGCGATCGCGGATCGCAATGCGCGCATGCGGGTGAATCGAGTCCCTGAGTCAGCGACCTTTCCGCCGGAACAGGAGCGGCTCTACGGATATGACGCAGGGGCGGTGTTGCAAACGAGTTGAGCGCGGCGAGATGATCATTCTGGCTTGATGCCCGCCGCCCTGATGATCGGCCACCACTTCTCAATCTCAGCCTTCTGCAGCGCGCCGAGTGCCTCCGGCGTCTGCTCTTCCCGCGGGGGGATTTCCAAGCCGAGCTCGGCGAACCGAGTGCGTAGCGCCGGATCGGCCAATGCCTCAACGACCGCTGCATTGAGCTTGGCAATGATGGGCGCAGGCGTCGCCTTCGGTGCCCAGATCGCATTCCATAGCGAAATGTGGAAGCCGGGCATCCCAGCTTCATCTGTGGTTTGAATATCGGGCGCTGCAGCGAGCCGACGTTTGTCGGCGACTGCATAAGCCTTGATCTGCCCGGCGCGAACGAGCCCGAGCGAATTCGCTGGCTGCTCGAACTTCAAGTCGACCTGTCCGGAGATGAGGTCCTGTACGCCTTGGCTGCCACCGCGATACGGCACCATCGCAAAGCGGGCGCGCGTCTCTTTCTGGAAGAAGACCGCAGCAATATGCGTGGCACTGCCGCTGCCGCTGGTCGCCATCGATGCCTTGTCGGGATTTGTCTTGAGCCATGCGATGACTCCGCGAAGGTCATTCGCAGGGAACTTGTTACTACCGACGATCAGCAGTGGTTGGCTTGTCACGGTGGCGACGGGCTCGAAATCGTTCAGCACGTCATAGG